>Ga0068860_100001572_pt1 | contig 24599 bp, 19 predicted proteins | sample KBSSwiS32_FD_66597 | JGI IMG/M metagenome (GOLD analysis project Ga0068860, IMG submission 66597) | Switchgrass rhizosphere microbial communities from Kellogg Biological Station, Michigan, USA - KBS Switchgrass S3-2 | ecosystem: Host-associated > Plants > Roots > Rhizosphere > Soil ...
GGAGGGGCGCTCGGTGGCCGAGGCGGCCGCGCAGGTCTCACGCGAAAAGGCGGTGGCCTGGGCCGAGCCTATCGAGACCTATTACGCCCGCGGCCATGCGTCGGCGCACAACGACCCGCTGTTCCCGTTGCAGACGTCGGCCACCGCCTGGCGGCTGGCCGACCTGCATGAGATCGCCACCGGCCGGAACGTGCGCGTGGCGGTGATCGACAGCCTGGTGGATGCGGCCCACCCCGACCTGGCCGGGCAGATCCAGTTCGCCGAGAACTTCAACCCCATCCCGGCCACAGGGCCGGAAGTCCACGGCACCGCCGTCGCCGGCGTGATCGCGGCGCGGGCGGACAACGCCAAGGGGATCGTCGGCGTCGCGCCGGGCGCGCGGCTGATGGCGCTCAGGGCCTGCGCCGAGGCGCGCTCCGCGCAAGGAGTCTCGACCTCGTGCGACAGCCTGAGCCTGGCCAAGGCGCTGATCTTCGCCATCGATCATCGGGCCGAGGTGGTCAACCTCAGCCTGAGCGGCCCGGCGACGCCGCTGCTGGGCCGGCTTCTGGATGCCGCGCTGCTGCGCGGCGCGGTCGTCGTGGGCGCCTTCGACGAGAATCTGGCCGACGGCGGTTTTCCCGCCTCGCATCCCGGGGTTATAGCTGTGGCGACCAAGCCGGCGGCGACGGCGAGATCCGTGTACGTGGCGCTCGGGCGCGACGTGCTGACGACCCAACCCGGCGGAGGCTGGGGACTCGCCGACGGGAGCTCTTATGCGGCGGCGCACGTCAGCGGACTGTTCGCCCTGGTTCGCGAACGTGGTTCGCCGCCGCGTGACGGCCTGGCGCTGGCGTCCCTGCAGACCCGGGTGGTCGATCCGTGCGCATCCCTGCTGCGCGCCTCGGGACCTTGCGACTGTGCGTGCGCCCGTTCCGTCGCGCCCGCGGCGGCGCGGCATTAGGGCGGCGAGCCCCACCGCGCTGGCGTCGGGCCTGATCGTCGCCGCCGCGGCGCTTTGCGGCGCCGCCCCCGCCGGCGCCCAGGTGGGCGCGAGCCTGACCCTGCAGTCGGACTTCCGCTATCGGGGCCGCTCGATCAGCGACGAGAAGCCCGCGCTCACCTTCAACCTGGCCTACGACCACGAGAGCGGCGTCTACCTGGGCGGCGACGTGACCGCCGGGGACACTGCGACCGGCGGCGTCCGCGTGCTGCGCCATGTCGCCTACGCCGGCTACGCCGTGCGGCCGAAGACCGGTCCCGCCTTCGACGTGGGCGTCGCCAACTACCATGTGGCCGACTTCCGCGCCGGCAAGCGGACGTTCGACTACAACGAGGTCTACGCCGGCCTGCTGGGCGACCGCCTCAGCCTGCGGGCGCACTATGCGCCGGACTACTACGAGAGCGGGGTGAAGACGCTCTATGTGGACCTGTCGGGCGCGCTGCGGCCGCGGCCCGACGTCAGGCTGTTCGCCCACGCCGGCGTGCTGACCCGCGTGGGCGGAACCTACAATCCCGGCGCGCGGTACACCCGCTACGACTTCAGCGCCGGGGTCGCCAAGCAGTTCGGCGACTGCGAGATCAGCGCCACCTGGTCGCGGTACGACCCGAGCCTCGACCCCGCCAGGAGCCGGCGCGAAAAGCGTAGCGCGCTGGTCCTGGCGGCCAGCTACTTCTTCTAGGTCTAGCCGCCGAACCGCTTGGACACCGAGACGCCCAGCGTGCGCTTGGGCTGGGGGATCACGGCGCGGAAGCCGAGGGTATTGAGGTCCTGGCCCGGCAACAGCACCTTCTCGTTGGTCAGGTTGGAGCCGAAGACGGCGAAGGTGGCGTCCCACTTCTCGACGTTCAGGCTGATCCGCCCCGAGAGGTCGTGGTAGCTGTCCATGGTCTCGGCCTGGGCGGGGTCGGCGAACACGTTGCAGCAGGGCGTGGTGTTCGGGGTCAGCGGCTGGCGATAGGTCACCATGTCGTCCTGCCAACGGTAGTTGAGCTGGAAGGACAGGTCGCCCTCGTCCAGCGGGACCACGTAGCGGGCGCCCAGCGAATAGGTCCACTTGGGCACGCCGGTGGTGCCGGTGAACGGCTCGTTGGTGCGGTCGATGTTGCCGTCAATGTACTTGTCGTACTTGCCGTGGACGTAGCTGAGGGTGGCGTTCAGCGTCAGGTTCCGCACCGGCACCACGGTGGCTTCGATGTCGGCGCCGTAGAGCGTCGCGGCGGCGGCGTTCTGGGTGACGGTGGCGCTGCCGCTGGGGGTCAGCACGATCACCGACTTCTGGATGTCCTTGTAGTCGGTGTACCAGCCCGAGGCGTTGAGCCGGGCGCGCCGGTCGAGGAACGTGGACTTGAAGCCCGCCTCGTACGACAGCACCGACTCCGGCGCGAAGGGGAAAAAGCTGGCCGGCACGGACGAGCCGCGCAGTTGCTGGCCGCCCGAGCGGAAGCCCTTGCTGACCTTGGCGAAAATCAGGGTGTCGTCGGTGAGCTTGTAGTCCGCCGACGCCAGCCAGGAGACGTCGGAGAAGGTGTTGCTGAGGTCGATCTGGCAGGCGCCCGGGGCGCCGCCGCCGGACAGCGGATTGGGCTGCGAGATCAGCAGCGTGCCCGGCAGCGAGCAGGCGGTGTAGGGCGCCGCCACGTTGGCGGTGTTGCCCACCACCGAGGTGACCGGCACCAGCACGTCGGCGCGCGGGCCGCCGGCGTGGTTGCGCGAGATCAGCCGCCGCGTCTCCTTGGTGTAGCGCAGACCGCCCGTCAGGGTGAGCTTGGAGGTGAGGTCGAAGTTCACCTGGCCGAAGGCCGCGTGGCTCTTGTTGCGCACGTCGCCGGCCACGATGGTGATCGGGGCGTTGGTCAGGGGCGCGAGGTTGAACTGCGGCCCGAACTCGAAGCCGTCCTCCCAGTTGGCGAAGCCGCCGAGGACGAAGGTGAAGCGGTCGTAGGCCCCCAGGAGCTGGACTTCCTGGGTGAAGGTGTCGTCGATCTGCTCGTTGTTGGAGACCAGGATGGGGTAGGGCGTGCCGTCCAGGTCCTGCAGCGCCGCCCGGTCGGTCCGGATGTAGCCCATGATCGACTTGAACGTCAGCTCGTCGCTGAGCTGATAGGCGGTGGTGAGGCCCAGGCGAAGGGCTTCCGAGGCGCCGGTGTCGAACCCCGTGCCGGCGGTCAGGTAGGGATCGCCGGATGCGTAGGAGAGCAGCTCGGCGTTGGCCGCCGCGATGATGGCCGGCGCATTGGCCGGACAGGCGCCGACCCCCGCGGCCGTGGTCCGACAGGCCGTGGGCAAGCCGCGCACGTTCTCGGCGATGTAGCGGGCGGCGGCGGCGCCGATATAGGGCGGGTTGGGCGTCGCGCCGGCGGCGGCGGTGTTGGTGAGCGCCGCGCAGTTGACCCCGACCTGGCCGCACAGCTCGTGCAGCTTGAAGAGGTTCGAGGTTTCGCTGCGCTGATAGTCGCCGGACACGTCGACGGTGAGCGGCCCATCGACGCCCAGGGTGATGCGTGCATGCACCGCGTCGAGGTTGAGGGTTCCGACGTCGCGTCCGTCCGTCGCGTGGCCGACGCCGCCTTCCTCGCGGTGCACGCCGCCCACGCGCATGGCGACGCCGTCGCCCAGCGGGATGTTGACGCCGCCGGTGACTTCCCATGTGTCGCGGCTGGCGACGCTGCCGGTCACGTAGGCGCCGAAGTCGGGCTTGGGCGCGACGGTGGTGACGTTCAGCGCGCCGGCGGTGGTGTTGCGGCCGAACAGCGTGCCTTGCGGCCCGCGCAGGGTCTCGATCCGCGCCACTTCCTCCGGGTTCTGCAGCAGGCCCTTCAGGCCCACGGTGCGCGGCAGGTAGACGCCGTCGACGTAGACCCCCACCGAGGTGTCGGTGGTCAACAGGGTGTCGGCCGCGCCGATGCCGCGCATGACGATGGTCGAGCCGGCCGGGTCGGACGTGCCGCCGCGGATCAGGATGCCGGGGGTGAAGTTCTGCAGGTTGCGCAGCTCGACCACGTTGGCGGCGCGCAGTTGCTCGCCCGAGGCCACCGAGATCGAGATCGGGATCGACTGGGCGCTTTCCTCGACCCGGCGGGCGGTGACGACCACCTCCTCGATGGCCGACCCTTCCTGCGCCCGGGCGGCGGTCGCCGCCGCCGTGACGGCCATGGCGAGGGCTGCGGCCCCGCCCATCAGACGATTCCGACGCATGTTTTCAGTTTCCCCCAATTATGATGGTTGCTCATAAATTGGCGGCACGGCGTACATAATTCCAATGCGAAATCCACATTGAAGTGCGGTGTTCTCACCTTGCAGGCCGACCATCTCGGCCGGATCGCCGGAGTGTTGGCCTCGGCGACGCAAGAGCGATAAGCTTAAGGCAACAGCCCGGGCGGCCGGTTCGCCCCATCTCTCAAGGTTCGGACAGCCAGTGCCTCAGCCAGGTCTGCGCACCCCAACGCCGGCGGCGGACGCCGCCGAGCCCGGCGTTCCCATCCGGATCCGCGGCCGGGCGGGCCGTTCGCGCCGGCTCAAGTCGGAGGTCACCCGCGACCGGCTGCGCAGCGCCACGGAGAGCCTGCTCGAGCGCACCTCGCTGCGCGACCTGAAGGTCGCCGACATCGCCGCCCTGGCCTGCGTGGCGCCGGCCACCTTCTACATCTACTTCGCCGACGTGAACGAGGCGGTGCTCGCGGTCCTCGACGAGGTGGGCAAGCAGACGCCCGACCTGGAGGGCGTGGTGCGGGCCATGACGCCCAACAACCTGCCGACCCAGTCGCGCAAACTGGTGCGTCTTTACCTGGCGTTCTGGAACGACCACTACGCCGTGCTGCGCACCCGCAACCTGCGCGCCGACGAGGGCGACATGCGGTTCCGCGAGGCGCGTTCGCGCATGCTCCACGGGTTCCTCTATGGCCTGAGCGACAAGATCCAGGAGCTGCGCCGCGCCGATCTGGAGGCGGCCGACGTGCCCGCGATGGCCCTGGCCGTGGTGGTGGTGGGCGCCATGGAACGGCTGGCGAGCATCGTCCACATGAGCCCGCCGCAACACGACACATCCCGTCCGCGGGTGGTGGACGCCGCCGTCATGATGATCGTGGACCAGCTCACGCCGCGGCGCGCCGATCAGCCCACGAGGTCGAAGCGTCCGAGGTAGTCGGCGAAGGGCGCGCGGATCTGGTCCGCTGTCAGGCCGTATTCCGCAGGATCGTACTGGTGGCGGCCGTGCTGGGCGCGCGGCCGGTTGGCCATCCGGGCCTTCAGGTGCGCCTCGTAGGCTTCGGTGAACGGCAGGCCCAGCCGGCCATAAAGGCCCCTGATGACGCCCAGGGTGTCGCGCCCGAGCTCGGCCTGCGTGACGTCGACGAAGCGGTCCTCGCCGATCCGGGCCCGGGCGGCCAGGCCGCGGCGGACCCCTTCGGCCTGGAACTCCAGGACGTAAGCCATCAGCGCGGGCTTATCGAGGTGGTCGACCGTGGGGCCGCGGAGCAGGGCCGCCAGGCTGCAGACCGAGGGGATCGACTGGGCCGGGTCGCGGTGGGACCAGACGAACAGCGCCTCGGGGAAGGCCTTGGCCATCGCGTCCAGCCCGAACAGGTCCGGCGGGTTCTTCAGGTTCCAGTAGTCGCCGGGGGTCTTCCACTGGAGGAGCTTCAGCACTTTCGCGAAATAGTCGTAGGCGGGCTTCAGGTCGGCCTTGAGCAGCCAGTCGGTGTAGGCGGGGATGTTGTAGAGCGTCGGAAGCTGCAGGTTGCGGAAGGTCAGGCCCAGCAGCGGGCCGTGCTCGGAAGGATCCTCCGCCTCCACCGGCAGCATGGTCTTCAGCGTCGGCATCGCCTTGTCGCGGGCGGCGAAGGCCTCGCGGGTGGCGATGAGCCGTGGGTCGATGGCGACGGCGGCGTCCGGCGGCGGCGTGAGCGCATTGCACTCCCAGCGGCGGATGGAGCGCGCGCCGGGGTCCTCGGACATGAATTGCGAGAGCGCCGTGGAGCCGGTGCGCGGCAGGCTCACCACGAAGACCTGCGGAAGCAGCGTTTCTTCCAGGATCTCGGGATTGCGCGCCAGGCAATCCTCCAGCCGCAGGCGCTCGCAGAGCGTGGCGACGATCGAGCGCTCGATCGCCGCCCGGCCCGCCGCGTTGAGGCCCGCCTCGGTGTCCAGCGAGCGGCAGAGCTCGACCAGGCCGTCGTCCAGCGGCGCCGCGCCGAAGTTCGACAGGCCCGTCTCGGCGGCGGCGCGGGCCTTCAGGTCCTTGGGGTTCAGGCTCATTTGGCGTCCTCCGCATAGAGTCGGGCGAACGCGTCGACGAAACGCGTCTTGCAGGGCCCGGTGATCGACAGCCGGCGCCTATTGTCCGCGCCCGTCGCCAGGGGGGCGCCCGGAAACTGCACCAGCTTGAGGTCGGCCTTCAGGCCGGTGTCCCGTTCGAGCTGGGCGGCGGCTTCCTGGGTGGTGACCGTCTCGTCGCCGCACCAGTTGACCACCAGCGCCGGGACGGCGGCCGCCTCGACCAGGGCGTGGATCTGCTCCTGCATGTCCAGGGTCTGGATCGGGGTGTGCGGGTTGGGGTCGTGCGGCACGACGAACGGACGGCCCTCGCGGGCGGCCGTGATCATCCCATGAAAGTAGGTCCCGGGCAGGCCCATGACGGTGTTCAGCCGCGCGATGGTGATCGGCAGGTTGAAGGCCCGGGCGCTGAACCGCGCCACCGCCTCCAGGCCGAGCTTGCAGGCCGGGCTGGTGGCCGCATAGGCCGTGGCCCCGCGCCCGATCGGGTCGGTCTCGCTGAACAGATGCCAGGCGTCGGGGTGCGGCGAATAGATCCCCATGCCCGAGGCCACGAACGCCGACTTGGCCGACCGGCAATGCATCAGCAGAAGCCCGGCGGCCTCGACGTTGACCCGCAGGGCCAGGTCGAGCTCCTCGATCGCCGCGCGCATCCAGGCGAAGTGCAGGAGGCGGGTGAAATTGGTCGGCAGGACGCTGAAGTCGGGGTTGGCCAGGTCCACCGCGACAGGCCGGATTCCCGCCGCCTCCACCGCCGCGCGATCGGCCGGGTTGGCGAACCGCGAGAGCCCCCAGACCTCGTTGTCCTTGGCGAGCGCCTTGGCGATGGGCAGCACCGCCTTGCCGGTCACCCCGGTGATCAGGACCCGTTCCCCTGAAAGCATGGCGGTTCTCCCCCTTGTCGAATTTATTTTCTGACGGGACGTTATAACCACCGGTCCCAGGTTCGACTAATGCGTCATCGCCCCTCGGATCGGGAGAGAGAGCCCTTGGAGGAGACCACGATGCTCACCGGCAAGAGGATTCTGCTGACCGGGCTGACCGGACAGGTGGGCGGCACGTTCGCCGATGCGCTCGCACCCGACAACGAGGTCTATGGCCTGGCGCGGTTCTCCCGGCCCGGATCGCGCGAGCACGCCGAGGCGCGCGGCGTGAAGGCGATCGTCGGCGACCTGGCCGACAACCGGCTGGACGGCGTGCCCGACGACCTGGACCTCGTCATCCACCTGGCGGCCAACACCAAGCCCGGGACCGCCGAGGTGGGCATGCGGCAGAACGCGGAGGGGACGGGGTTCCTGATGCACCGCTGCCGCAACGCCAAGGCCTTCATCTATGTCTCGAACAACTCGCTCTACGCCGACCATCCCGACCCGATGCACGCCTATGTGGAGACCGACCACGTGGGCGGGCACTCGCCGCATTCGGCCAACTATGGCCCGACCAAGCTGGCGGGCGAGGGGGTGGTGCGGTTCCTGAGCCGGCTCTACGGGACGCCGACGCTGATCGCCCGGCTGAACGTCTCCTACGGCAGCATCTACGACGACGGCGGCCTGCCCGGAATCCTGCTGGAGGCGCTGCTCGAAAGCCGGCCCATCAAGCTCGCCAAGAGCCGGACCACCACCATGTCGCCGATCAGCGAGGAGGACATGCTGCGTCACCTGGAGCCGATGATGCGCGCGGCGTCCTCGCCGGCGACCGTCGTCAACTGGGGCGGCGACGAGCCGGTCGCCCTGGAGGAGATGGCCCGCTACATGGCCGGCCTGATCGGGGTCGAGCCCGTCTTCGAGTTCACCGACGAGGGCGTGGTGCCGAACCGGATCACCGACACCGCCTTCGGCCGCTCCATCGGCCTGGAGTGGCGGGTGCCCTGGCGCGACGGCGTCCGCCGCATGATCGCGGCCCGGCATCCGGAATTGACCATACAAGCGTCCTGAAACCTGCCGTCCGATGGCATTGATCTCCTGACGGTTCGTCAATTTACCGAGGCGGGTCCGTTCGGATAGGGTCTGCGGCAAGGGCGGGAAACGCCGAGCACGACTGCGACGGGAGAAACGATGGCCATGCCCCAGGACCATCTCGAGGCCGAGCTGGCGATCAACGCCCTCATCCAGCGCTATGCGCGGGCCGTCGACATCCACGGCGGGCCGGCGCAGGCCGCCTGCTTCACCGCCGACGGCTACTTCGAGATGTCCAGCGGCGCGCGGCGCGACCGCGCGGCGATGGCGGCCTCCGGCCTGGCGACGGACGTGCGCCGGCGGCATTTCTTCACGCCGCCGGTGATCACCTTCACGGGCTCCGACGCCGCTGCCGGCGAGGGATTCTGCCAGATCCTGGAATTCGATCCGGCCACCGGCGTGCAGGGCCCGCCGCTGTCGGTGGACTATCGCGACGAGTACCGGCGCACGGCGGAGGGCTGGCTCCTGGCCAGCCGTCTCATCAAGCGCTCGTTCGCTTGACGGCGGCCACGAACCAAGGTCGGAGGGTTGGATCCATGAAGGTCGGTTTCATCGGGCTCGGCAACCAGGGCGGGCCAATCGCGCGCCGAATGATGGAGCAGGGCGCGGACCTCACGGTGTGGGCGCGGCGGCGCGAGGCGCTGGAGCCGTTCATCGCCGCCGGCGCGACGGCCGCTCCATCGCCGGCGGCGCTGGCGCAGGCCTGCGACGTCATCGGCGTCTGCGTGGTCGCCGACGACGACGTGCGCCAAGTGATCACCGGCGAGGAAGGGCTGCTGGCCGGCGCGCGCCCGGGGGCGGTGATCGCGGTCCACGCCACCATCGCCCCGCAGACGGTGATCGACCTGGAAAAGCAGGCCGCCGCGCGCGGCGTGCACCTGCTCGACGCGCCGGTGAGCGGCGGGCCCAAGGGCGCGCTCGCCGGGACCATGACGGTGATGACCGGCGGCTCGGCTGCGGCGCTGGCGATCGCGCGGCCGGTCTTCGATCTCTTCGCCGCCGCGGTTCCGCACCTGGGCCCGGCGGGGTCCGGACAGATCATGAAGCTGTTGAACAACAACCTCTGCTACGCCAACGCGGCGCTGGCGGTGAGCGCACTTCGGATCGCCAAGGGCCTGGGCGTCGATCCCGGGCGGGCGGCCGAGATCATGCTGATCAGCTCTGGCATGAGCCGCGGCCTGGAGATCGTCGCCGACCCCAAGGTCCTGGCCAAGGCCGCGGGCCCCACCAGCAACATCCGCAAGGACGTGGGGCATTTCGTGGACCTGCTGGAGGACCCCAGCCTGGCCGACGCGCTGCTGGCGCGGGTGACGCAGGGCGCGGCGGACGCGATCGAGGGCTACGCCCGCGAGGGCTGAACCGGGGCGCTACTTGGGCGCGGCGGCGGCCGACTTCTTCCCGCCGCCGAACCCGAACGGCAGGCCGCCGCCCTTCGCCTGGGCCCCGTCGTCGCCCATGGCCGTCTGGCAGTCCTTCTTCAGGTTGTCGTCGCCGGTCTCCAGGCAGCGCTGCAGGTAGGCGTTGGCGGAGTTGACGTGGCCGGTCTGCTTGGCGATGGCGATCAGCATCGACAGGAACGGCTTGTCGTCGCCGAACCGCCGCGTGCCGTCCTCGATGACCAGGAGGGCGCGGTCGGTCTCGCCGGCGTCGGACAGCATGCGCACGTGGTCGACATAGCCGTCGTAGGACTGGTCGGGGCTCTGGTGGGCCTGCATGAACAGGGTGTCGGCGCGGGCCACGTCGCCCATGTCGCTGCGGACCCGGGCGGCCTCGTTCAGCACCACCGGGGTGTCGCGGAACGCCGTCAGCCGCGTCTTGGCGAGGATCTGCTCCGCCCCGGCGTAGTCGCCCTCGACCCGCTTCTGCTTGGCGTCCTGCACCGCCACCACCGTGACCTTCGCGTCGGAATATTCCCGGGTGGCCCGCACCGCCTTCAGCCAGGCGGTCTGCTCCTCGCGCAGCGGCAGGCCTTCGGGGTAGGCCTCGACGGAGTAGAGGGCGACGCCCTTCTTGCGGTCCTCCGGCGGGCGGTGCTTGGGGCCGCCCTCGGAGCCGCCCGCCACGCCGAGCGCGATGCGGCCGACGCTCTTGAACAGGCCGGTCTTCACGTCGCCGCCCGCCATGACGGACTGCACCGCGCCGGAGGCGGCGGCGCGGCCAAGCTCCTTCTTCACCTGCTCCTCGAGCAGGGCGCTGGTCTTCTTGCGGTTGTCCTCGTCGGCCTGGATCGTGTCGAACACCCGGGCCGAGGCGGATTCGGCCGCATAGGGCGCCATCTGCGACAGGTCGAAGCCCACGGCGTCGGCCTCGTCCTCCTGGGAGCGCGAGTGGCCGGGGTCGATCATGACGGTGTTCATGAAGTGCAGCAGGTCGGTGGCCGCGTTGGCCCGGCGCGTGGCGGCCAGGGCGTCGGCGTTGAAGGCCCCCGCGCCCCCGCGCATGCCGCCGCGCATGGCCGAGCCCACCGCGTAGACCTGGCCGAGCTGGCCGATCATCTGGCGCCGCCGGTCGGCCGCCGCGCCCTTGGCGAAATGGCCCAGGCGCACGTGACCCAGTTCATGGGCCAGCACGAAGGCCACCTCGTCGTCGGAGGTCGCGTGGTCCAGCAGGCCGAAGGCCACGACGATCGAACCGTCGGGAAGCGAGTAGGCGCTGTAGTAGTCGACGGCGATGATGTGGACCTGCAGCGGCTGGCCCTTGGCGTAGGGCCAGTTGGTCTCGATCCGGGTCAGGAGGGCCGAGACCTGGGCCTCGGTCTGCGGCATCCGCAGGCGCGCGGACTGGAACTGCCCCTGGTTCACGGCGTCCGAGGCCAGGCCCATGGCGTTCCCGCCCTGCTCCGCATCGAACTTGCGGTTGGCGACCTGCTTCAGGAACGTCCCCTTCTTGCCGGAGACCGAGAACCCGCCCCCGGGCAGGGAGATGGCCGCGGCCGGCTGGGCGAAGGCCATCAGGGCGGCGACGGCGAGGGCGGCTGGGCGCGATGGGCGGACCATCACTCGGCCGGCTTGCAGTCGGCCGCGCCGCCCAACCCCATGTTGGAGGCGGCGTAGGCCGAACCCTTGGCGCGCGCGGCCTGCTGCACGGGCGCGCAGGCGGCCTTGGCCGCATTGGTCTGCACGTCGAGGCCGCGCAGGTAGACGACGTTCGCGCCCTGGCGCACGCCGATGCTGTTGCCGACGCCGTAGCCGACGATGGGCGTCGGAAGCTTCAGCTCGGAGGCCTTGATCTGGCCCAGCGGCTGGCCCTTGTCGTCGAAGGTGCGCAGCTCCGGACGCAGCGCCTTGACCACGCTTCCGTGCTCCTGGGCGAAGCCCTGGGCCGGAAACAGCAGGGCGGCGAGAATGAGCAGCTTAAGCTTGGACATGGGCGGGGGTCTCCTCGGCGGTGTCGGCGATCGCCGCGGGGGCGGCGGCGGGTTCAGTCTCGGCAGGCGGCGCGGCTGGGCCTTTGGGCGCCGGCGGGGGCTTCGGCCGCAGCAGGCGGTCTTCCTCGAACCGCAGGGCCTGGGCGTAGAGCCGCCGCCACGCGATGAACCGGCGCACGAGCCGGCTCTTCTCGAATGAACCGGAGAGGTCGGCCGGCAGAGTCTGGCGGGTGGCGTAGAACAGGAAGGCCAGCACGACGCCCGACAGCCCGATCCAGTTGATCGGCGAGCGGTGGGCGTAGGCCACACCCAACCAGGTGGCGAGCGCCACCACGCCCAGCGAGGTCGCGAACAGGGCGGTGTAGAGCGGAGCGTAGACCACGGCGCGCAGCCGTGGTTCCACGCCCTCGGCCACGGCCTCGTCGAGCAGGCTGTTGCGGACCATGACGCCCAGCACGCCGCAGACCGCCAGGGCGAAGACCAGGAAGCCCTTGAGCAGGTCCGAATCCAGCATGGCGTTGGCGTTGCGGCGATAGTCGACGCCGTCCTCGATGAGGTTGTCCAGAGCCATGGCGTGGTACTGCACGCCCGGCACCTGACCGTGCACCGGCGACTCGATCCAGTCGCTGGAGGCGTGGAAATGGCCGCCGACCATCACCATCCGCCCGGCCAGCAGGTTCGCCACGTCGCGGGTCTCCAGTCCCTGGCCGCCGACCAGCCGGTCGTAGCCCAGGCTGAGCGTGTAGGGGCATTCCTGCTGCGCGCCGGAGCCGGGCCCGCGCAGGATCGCCATCTGTTCGAACACCCGGGCGCGCCAGCCGGACGCGGCGCTGCGGCAGTTCGCGGGCCTGCCGCTGACCGCCTTGGTCAAGGCCAGGTAATCGGGGTCGGGGCGCGAGCCCCACACCACGTCGAGCGGAGCGTCGAAGACCTCCGCGAGGTTCGGCGCCCGGGGCGCGGAATGGCCGTTCAACGCCGCCGCGGCGCGGGCCTTCAGCGCCTGGAAGTCGTTGACGCCGCAGCCGTCGGCCCGCCGCAGGCAATAGGCCGCGTACATCGCCATGGCCGGGGAGATGTCGACCTGATGCACGCCCAGGCGCACGGCCTTGGCGCGGTAGAAGCCGTAGTCGGTGATCAGCGGGTAGGCTTCTTCGCCCACCAGCGCGGGCGCCAGCACCGAGACCTTGTCCAGCGCCTGCTGCACGTCGGTGAACAGGTCCAGGTCGGCCGGCGAGGGCTTGGCGAAGATGATCGGAACGCCGCCGGCCCCGATGATGCAGGCGATCTTGCTCAACGGGTCGGAAACGCAGGCCGGCTTGTCGGACCAGACTTCCGCGTGGGTGGCGCCGGCGACGCCTGCGAGGAAGGTGTCGAAACCGTCCGCGGCGCCGCCCTGGCCCATGTAGACGAAGTCGACGAACATGGCCGACGGCGGCGCGCCGCCCGCGTACAGCAGGTCCTCCAGCATCGTCCACTGCTGCTCGTAGGTCGGCGGGAAGCGCGTCCAGCCGTAGCCCTTCAACGCCTCGATGGACGTCTCGTCCAGGTATATGACCCGCACCGCGTTCTGGCCCTGGCGCGCCTTGCCGTAGTCCGCCGCGGTGATGCGCTGATAGACCTGGTCGGCCAGCCGGTCGGAGGCGCTTTCCAGGCCGAACAGATTGACCTTGGAGACCACATAGGCGGGGACCGCCAGCATGAGGCCGATCGCCAACGCCTTCAGAATGCGCCCAGCCGAGATCACAGCCCTTCGTCCTCCGCCAGGAAGGGAAGGTTAAGGGCGGGAGATAGTCAAGCGAACGGTCCTCAGGACCGTCCGGGCGCGCTTCAGAACCACCGCCCTACGTGCGACATCGAGCGTCGCGCCAGTTCGTCGCCGGGAGACGGCCCTCGGCCTGGCGCCCGTTCAGCCGTGCGCCGCGCGCCACCTTGCGATCCGGCGGCGAAGGCTCGCCGCGCGCGCCCGAAACCGCCGCGTCAACTCAGGCGCCATCCGCCGGCGCCAGGAGGGCGGGACGACGACTTGCAGGTAGCGCTGGCCGGATTGTCCGCGCAGGGGATCCGGCACGTCGGCCGCCCGCCGCACCTCGGCGAAGGCCTCGGCCAGCATGTCCGCCAACTCGGGGCGTCCCAGCCGCGCCGCCAAGGCGATGAGGCGTGGACCATGAGCGTGGGAGACCTCCGTCACCCACGATCCGTCCCCGTAGTAGAGGACGCCCAGGTCCAGGTGCTTTTCGAGATGGTCGGCGAGGTCGAGCGTCAACAGATTGCGGTCGGTCTCGTCCAGGCCGGGAAGTCCCTCCTCCAGCGCGCTCAAGGTCGCAGGCGAAACGCGGAATCGCCGGAAGCGCTCGGCCAGCCGCGCGACCGGCTCGCCGACCGCCTCGGTCAGGCGCTGGCGCCGCCGCGGGGTGACGACGTGGGCCTGGTCGTCACCGAAGTCGCCATTTCCGTAGACGTTGTGCAGCAGCGCCGCGCCGACGAACTCATCCGGCAGGCCCAGGGCCGCGACGATGCTGGCCACGCCGACGCAATGGCAGACGAACGGCTTGCCGTCGGCCTGGTAGTGTCCCGAATAGGCGATGGAGGAGAAATCGTAGCACCGACGCGCCAGGGCGAAGGCTTCAGGGCCGCGACCCTGCTCACGCAATTCATTGTAGAGTTGCACGTTGGTCTGGGCGAACGGACGCATCTTACGCGAGCCGACCCTCCCGCCCCACGGCGTTGACGACAGTCGTTACGCTATCTCCGCCGCAGCGGCGCTGGCAAGGCGAGCCGCCCCACGCGCGAAGTCTTCTGTAATTCCGCTTCATCGCGCCGGGACGTCGGGCTTTTCCGCGCTCGTTTCGCTGGCGCCCAGGTAGTCGATCACCTCCTCGATCTGAGATTGCGCGGTCGTCGGCAAGGGCATGGTGGTGTCCGGATATTCCCGGTGGGGATCGGCCAGGAAGCGCCGCAGGCGGGGCTTCGTCCACCGCTCGCCGCGTCCCGACAGGCCGGCGGAATATTCGTAGCCAGGGTAGGCTCCGACACGCCGGCCGAGGACCCCGTTCAACGGGGGACCGACCTTCACCTCTCCGCTCATCGAATGGCATTGCGAACAATGCAGGCCGAACGTCACCGCGCCCCAGCGCGCGCCGCCTTCGATGGACTCGATCTCGCCCGGCAGGGTCGGCGGGAGGGCGTTCAGCCCGGCCACCCGCGACGGCCTGCGCCGCCCGGCCTCGCGCTCGGCGTTGCTCAGGATGCGGATGTCGCCGTCGTCGCCGGTGAAGGCGATGCGCCCGTCGCTCAGCGAAATGAGGTCGCGGATCCTCACCCCGTCGATGCGGATCGGCTCGACGAACACCACATGGTCGCCGTCGCGCCGCAGGACGAAGAGCGTGTAGTCCTTGAGCGACGCGACGATGAGATCGTCGCGCCAGTTCGGAAACTCCCGCGCGTCGGGCTCGATGAGGTTGGAGAGCGCCGGAGACGGGACGAATGCGTAGTAGGGCCGCTCGTAGCCGTCGTGACGGCCCGGGGCCGGATCTAGCGGCCAATTGACCGGACGGTTTGCGTAACGCATCCCGTAGGTGACCCTGGGCCAGCCGTAGTTGGCGCCGCGCCGCACGATGTTGACCTCGTCGCCGCCCTGCGGGCCATGCTCGGTCTCCCAGAGCACGCCATCGCGAGACATCATGAGGCCCTGCGGATTGCGCAGTCCGCTGGCCATCACCGTCGCCCGGCCCGTCGACAGGGTGATCTCGACGACCTTGCCCAGGTCGGACGCCGGGTCCATCGGCAGGGCCGCCTCGGCGTGGACGCCGTCGAACTGGAAGTCGCCGATCGCCAGCGCCAGGTGGTCCGCGTCGAGCTGCGCGAGGCGGCCGCCGCCTTCGTGGCCCGGGAAGTACACCCCGATGGCCTTGGGCCGGATGCAGTCGCGGGACTGGAAGACCTGCTCCCACCGGCGCCCGAGCGGCGTGACGCCGGCCGGCCCGGCGGCCAGCCGGGTGCGGCTGACCACCACGCGGACGCAGCCCGCCGCCTCGTAGCGCTGGTAGGCGGCGTAGAGGTCGTAGCGGTCCGCCGCCGTCCTGACGGCCAGCAGGTCGGTGGTGCGGAACCGCGCCATCTCGAACAGCCTGTTGCGGCCGAACGGGCTGGCGCGCATCGCCTCCACGTTCATGGGCGTCCTCAGGTTCAGGTCGACGACGCGGTCGTCGCGCGTGAGGTAGCCGATCCGCCCGAGGCGCGAGGCGTAGAGGATCTGACCGTCCACCTCCTCCAGCGACCACGCCCGCCCGAGCGGCAGCCGCGCCAGGTCGAGCGTGTGGTAAGCGGACTGGATAACGCTGCGCTCGACGGGCCGCGCGTCGGCGGGGCCGCGGCGGTGTTCGGCCCAGGCTTCGAGGCGCGCCTTCGCCCGGGGAACCACGGCTTCGCGCGAAGCGAGGTATCCGATCCCGGCGCCCATGACGCACCCGAGGGCCGCGATGGCCAAGGCCGCGGCCGCCAGCGCCCGGCGCGCTCCGGCGGAGCGCTCGCGCCACCACGTCCGCAGCGCGCCTGGAGGGCCGCGCCGTTCCGGCGAATTCATCGTCCGCAGATTGCTCCCCACGGCGCGATCATGCCGCTGATCCCGCCGCCTAGTCATACGACCCCGCTTTTTCGGCTGCAATTCGATGCAGCCGCCAGGAGAGCGGGCCGCCAGCGCCGGGCGATGGCAGGCTAATGTGGTTCGACAGAGCCGGCGGATGTTGTAATGGCGAGGACCCACGCCTGGGCGTAGCGCCCGTTCCGTGGATTGCTGACAACGAAACGGGAGGACAGAATGCTGTCATATGAAGGAAAGCGCGTCCTGGTCGTGGGCGGCGCGACAGGGATGGGCGCGGCGACGGCCAAGAAGGCGGCGCAACTCGGCGCCAAGGTGACCGTGCTGGACGTGGCCCAGGTCGATTTCCCCGTCGACGAGTTCATCCAGATCGACCTGCGCGACAAGGCGAGCGTCGACGCGGTGGTCGAGCGGCTGAAGGGCCCGATCGACGCGGTGTTCTCGTGCGCGGGCGTGGCCGACGGCACGCGCGGCATCGTGCTGATCAACTTCATCGCCCAGCGGCGTCTGCTGGAGGGCCTAGTGGCCAAGGGCGCGCTGCCGCGCGGCTCGGCCATCGGCATGATCTCGTCGACCGCCGGCAACGGCTGGCGGAACAATATCGCCCAGGTCCAGGAGTTCCTGGCCATCGGCGACTGGGACGGCGAAGCGGCCTGGATCGAGGCGCACAAGTCCGACAACTACATGTCCAACGCCGACGGCTACCGCTTCTCGAAGGAAGCCATGTGCGGCTACGTGGCCCAGTCGGCGACGGAGCTCCTGAAGAAGGGCATCCGGATCAACGCGATCCTGCCGGGCCCCACCGACACGCCGCTGGCGCGCGCCAACGCCGACATCTGGCTGGCCTACGCCACCGACTATCGCAATGCGGTGGGCGTGAAGCACCTGCAGCCCGAGGAAATGGCCGATCCGCTGCTCTATCTGTGCAGCCCGCTGGCGAGCGGGATTACCGGCGAGAACCTGATCGTCGACCAGGGCTACACCTCCGCCAACGTGACGGGCTCGTTCAAGAGCTGATGTGACGCGCACGGCGCGCGCCGGATCTTTCCGGCGCCGCCGACGACGCGGCCCGGACGACGGCGTCGCAGATCGCGGTTCGCAACCGCGCCTTCTGATGTCAGACTTCGCGGGAGCCGGCCGTCACGGAGGGTCCAATGGCTTCGCACGCGGGGACCGACAAGGTCGTCATCACGGCGCCTGACGCCGGACTGGATCCGGCGCTCGAATATCCCTCCATCCCGCCCCCCGCCGACGCTGGCTACGGCGAGAACGAGGGCTTCTGGGTCTGGGACGACGAGACGAAGGTGGGCATGCACCTGTGGCTCGGTCCCTCCGGCGATCCCTCCCTGCGGCTGGGGCGCATCACCATCTGGCTGCCGGACGGCCGCACCCTGACGCGGATCCAGGACGGGCCGGGCACGACCGCCCGGGCGCAGTCCAATGGCGTGCTCAGCGCCGAGCCGCTCGAACCCTACCAAAGCTGGGTGTGGCGTCTGCTGGGCTCGACCCAGCCCACCACCGCCGAAGAGCTGCGCCGCGGCGCGTTGCGCGACGGGCCGAAGGTGCTCGCCCGGGTCGCCGCCAAGGCGACGATGATCGCCCCGCCCTGGGTGAACGGGGGCTTCGAAGACCCCGCGGACTACGCCAATTCCGACTACGCCAAGGCGCAAGGCGGCTTTCGCCTCGAACAGTTCCTGCGGGCCGAGGGGACCGTCCAGGTCGGGCAGGAGGCGCCGCTGCGGTTTTCCGGACTGGGAAACCGGACCCACCGCAAGGGCGTCCGCAGCCTGTCGCCCGGCATTCTCCCGGGACACTTCTGGACCGCGGCGATCTTCCCGAGCGGGCGGGCGTTCTATGTGCAGCTGCATGGCGCGGAGGGCGCGCCGCCGCTCACCGAGGAATGCTGGGTGAGGGAGGGCGACACCTTCCACAAGGCGCAGGTCGTCGATCCGGCGATGTTCCGGCCGGTCCTGGCCGGCGAGACGTTCACGTTCCAGCTCCGCTCCAGCCTGGGGACGGCGACCATCGAGGGCGAGCGGGTCGCCCAGAGCTTCCAGACGCTGCCGGTCGCCACGGGCGGCGGCATCACCTGGGGGATCGACTACGACCGGCCGGCCGGCGACCTCGCCATGGACCAGGGGATCATGCGCTATCGATGGGATGGCGAGACGGCCTGCAACTTCATCGAACGTTCGCTGCCGATCAGCGGACTGGCGCGTCGCTGAGACGCTCCGGCCGCCATCGCCGCATGCTAAGGTGGGCGGCATGACCTGCGTATCTGGAGCTGATCGATTGCCGAGATTGACGGACAGGGCGCCTTGGACGCCCTGAGCGCGCGAAGCCCAATCTCTGCGTCCGGCGCAGACCAGACCGCGCCGCGCGCCGTGGTCCAGGCGCTGCGCCAGCAGATCATAGCCGTCGCGGACGGAGCCTACTTGGGCTCCGAGGCCGACCTGCTCGGCTGGCTGGGCGTGAGCAGCCCCACCTTGCGCCAGGCGGCGCGCCTGCTGGAGCAACAGCAGTTGCTCAAGGTCGAACGGGGCAACCGTGGCGGCTACTTCGCGCGCCGGCCGGATGCGGGCGCGACCACGCGGGCGGCGGCGTCCTATCTGGAAGCCTGCGAGATCCCGGTCACGCAGGTGCGGGTCGCCGCCAGGCCTCTGATGATCGCGGCGGCGCGCCTCGCCGCCGCCGACGCCGATCCCGTCCGCCGCGCGGCCTACCTGGCGGTGCTCGACGCGCTCAAGGCGCTGCCACCAAACCCCGCTGGTGAGGCGCTGTTGGAGCTGGATCGCGCCCTGACCGCCCACATGCTCGATCTCGCCGGCAATCCCGCGATCACGCTGTTCCTGAAGGTGATCTACCGCCTCGGCCGATTGGGCGAGCCCCGATTGAGACTGTTCGAGTCGCGGCCCGACTACGCTGGAATCTGGCGCGCCCACGCCATTCGGCTCGGCGAGGCCGTGCTGGAGGGCGACCCCAATCTGGCCGCGCTGTTCGTCCAGCGTGGCATGGACATGGCGTCTGAATGGCTGAGCGCGTTCGAAGCGCCGCCGCCAGTCGGCCGCGGGAACGGTCATCTCCTGTGGCGGCCGGCCTCGCATCGGACCTCGGCCGTCCAGGGGGCGGCCGACGCGCTGCGCGAGGCGATCCTGGCCCAGCCGCCCGGGACCTACATCGGCGCGGAAGACGATCTCGTCGGCCGTCTCGGCGTCGGCCGCCACACCCTTCGGCAAGCGGCGGCCATGGCCCAGCACGACGGGCTTCTGGAGGTCCGCCGCGGGGTGAACGGCGGCTATGTGGGCCGGCGACCCGATATCGACACGGTCGCGGACGCCGCGGCGCTCTATCTCGAACTCAACCACGCCACGCTGCGGCACCTTATGGGCGCCTCTCAGTCGCTGGCGACCGAGGCCTGTCGCCTCGCCGCAGCGAACATCGGTGCGAATGACGTCGCGCCCCTGCAACGCGCGGCGGCGCGCATGGCCGCGGTGGATGATACGAGCCCCGACGCGGGCGCATCGGTGCTGCGGGCCGAAGGGCGGATGATGGATGCGATCCTGAAACTGTCCGGGAACCGCCCCATCGAGCTCTTCGTGCGAAGCCTCTATCGCTACGGCGAGATCATCGAGCAGCCGGTGATGGCCAGCGTCGAGCGCGTCAGGCGCTGGCGCGCGGCGCGGCTGCGTCTGGCCGACGCCATTTTCGATGGCGACGGCGAGGCGGCGGCGGTCATCTGCGACCGGGTCGACGCCCTGCTCGACGAGTGGCTCGGATGAGGCCCCGCGGTGCGGTCGGCGGGTCGCCCGACGCCCGCCGGGCGACCGAAAGGCGCGGAGGACAATCCGCTTGCGGCCGGCCGGGTTTTCGGGAAAGAGGTTTCGAATTCACGGCATCACTCGAGTTCGCGGAAAGGCCTGGCGCACGCGAGGGTCCGTGACAGGTTGCGAGAACTGAGGCGCGGGCAGGGACGGAAATGACGGAGTTGGGCCCCGAAGTCCTGGACTGGATCGAGCGCGTCACGGGCGGCCGGGACGTGGAGACCCAGCTCGTCACCTCGGGCGGGCGGCTGGGATACCGGGTCGACGTGACGGTCGACGGCGCCAGGCGCCCGCTCTTCCTGCAGCGCGGGCGCAACCCGGGCACGGGTTCGTTCATGGGCTTCGCGCGCGAGGCGGAGGTCTATCGGGCGCTGGAGCCGTTGGGCGTCAAGGTGGCCCACGTATGGGGCGTGGACGAGGCGCTGAACGTCCTGCTGGTCGACCGGCTGGACGGCACGGTGTGGTTCCAGGAGCCGCCGGATCCACAGCAGCAAGTGCGGATCGCCCAGGACTTCATCCGCCAGATCGCCCGCTGGCACGCCACCCCCGCCGCCGAACTCGCCCTGCCGAGCTTCCATCCCGTGCGCTCCGCCGCCGAACACCAGCGCGAGCAGCTCAAGGGCATCCGCACGCTGTTCGAGGAGGAGGACGCGAGGCGGCCCATCGACCTCCTGGCGCGGGTGACGCTGGAGCACCTGGAGCGCCACATCCCAGCCTATGACGGTCCGGCGGTGCTCTGTCAGGGCGACACCGGGCCCGGAAATTTCCTCTACAAGGGCGACGAGGTGGTGGGCGTTGTCGACTGGGAGCTGGCGCACCTGGGCGATCCGATGGACGACATCGCCTGGCTGTCGTGGCGGGCCACCCAGCACGGTTTCCCGGATTTTCCGGCGCGGATGCGGGAGTACGAGGCCCTGTCGGGAATCCAGGTTGTGGCCGATAGGGTTCACTATTACCGCGTCAACGCCTGCGCGCGGCTGGGCCCCCGGTTCGGCCTGGCCGACATGGGCGAAGGCTCGCTCTACCGTCCGGGCGCCGCGCAGGACGGCCAGCCGAACGACCGCGTCGCCGACGGCAGCCAGATGCTGATGACCATGCTGCACCGGCGCATGCGGCTGACGGCCCTGGCCGCGGTGCTGGGGATCGAGCCGCCATCCCGCTACGTCACCGAGGAGGCGGAGCCGCGCGAGCATGCGCAGATCTTCGACACCGTGCTGGCGCAACTGCAGACCATGGTTCCGATGATCGCCGAGCGGAAGGCCTCGGCCCTGGCCAAGGGCGTGGCGCGGCAGGTGAAGTACCTGAAGGAGATCGACCGCAACGCCCACCTGTTCGAAGCCCGCGAGCTGGCCGACATCTCCAGGCTCCTGGGCCGCACGGTGGGCTCGACGGCCGAGGGCCGCCCGGCCTTGGCCGAGGCCGCGCGCGAGGGCAAGGTCGGGCTGGAAGGCTACTTCCACTACCACTGGAACCGCATGGTCCGCGACGACCACATGATGCGCGAGGCCTCTGGGCGGATGTATCAGCGGGCGTGGCCCGCCCTGTCATGATTGCAAGGAAGCCCGTCCAATGATCACCGCAGACACGCCGTTCACGCCGGAAGACGACCAGTATCACCAGCTCTCGGACGATCCCTACGAGACCGAAACCAACTGGTGGTCGTTCAACATTCCGGAGCGGAAGATCGGCTGCTGGATCCACACGCCCTACTATCCGAACCGCAAGACGGTGACCTGGCGGATCTTCGTGTGGGACGACAAGGGGATCAGCCCCTCGCAGCTCGCCTACTACAAGAAGGTCGAGGAAGCGCCGATGCCGGCTGATCCGGATCTGCGCGACATCACCTTCCCGGGCGGCGGCTACAGCCTGAAGATGCTCGAGCCGCTGATGAAGTACCACCTGACCTATTCGGATCCGGACCGGAACTTCGCGCTGGACTTCACCCACACCGGCGCCCACGCCCCGCACCGCTTCCCGCCGGGCAATCCGCCGTTCATGCAGACGCCCCACCTGGACCAGCTCGGCCACATCGAGGGTGTGCTGACCCTGCGCGGCGAGAAGATCCCGATCGATTCATGGAGCGTGCGCGACCGCACCTGGGGCCCGCGCGGCGGCCCCTACACCGCCAGCAAGAAGACCTACGCCAGCAACGCCGAGCGGGTGCGCCATCCGGGCGGGCCGGTCTGGCGCCAGATCGAGCGCGAGCGCGGGCGGGGGCGCATCCAGTACATCTTCGGCCATGCCGACGGTAACACCGGCTTCCTGGGCTTCGTGCGCCTGCAGGACGGCGAGGCCTCCGGCTGGGCGCCGATGAACGCCGGCTACATCATCCGCGACGGGGTCTACGCCCAACTCGACGAGACCAAGAGCCGGATGATCAATTTCCGCGATCCCGACACCGGCTGGAGCCAGCACATGCAGGTGGTGGCGGTGGATACCAAGGGCCGGACCATGGAAGCGGAAGGCTTCGCGGTCAGCCGGATGAGCGAAAGCGGCTATGGCACCAACAGCCTGATGCGCTGGGAGTTCGACGGCAAGATCGGCTGGGGCGAGGACCAGGACGTCTGGATGGGCCCGCATTTCCTGCGGATGCTCGACGCGCTGAGGGCGAGCCGCTAGCCGAGGGCGGTCGGGCGCCCGGCGAGCGCCTCGCAAAGACAGGGAAGAGACATGGCTGAAATACCGTCCGACATCATCGCCTGGATCGAAGAGGTCACCGCCGGGCGCTTCACCGGCAGCCGGCATGTGGCGGCCGGCGGGCGCGACGGTTTCTTTGTCGATGTCGACCGCGGCGGCGAGCGGCTGGACCTCTTCCTGCAACTCGGCCGCCAAGGCGCCAGCTTCGACACCTCCACCGTCAATGTCGAGAAGGAGGCGCAGGTGTTCCGGGCGCTCGCGCCCACCGGCGTGCCCGTACCGAAGGTCTGGGGCGTCCACGGGGCGAGCAAGGCCCTGCTGGTCGAGCGGATCAAGGGCAGGGTGTGGATGCATCCGCCGGCGACGGCGGAGGAGCAGCTCAGCGTCGCGCAGGACTTCATCCGACACCTGGCGACCTGGCACCGCCTGGACCCGCGGACGCTGGACCTCTCCACCTTCGGTCCGGTGCTGAGCGCGCGGGAGCATCAGCGCCTGAACCTGGAACACATGAAGAAGCAGGCGGCCAGCGAAGGCGAGGTCGAGCCGATGCTGCGCATCTCGCTGGACTACCTGGAGCGCGAGCTGCCGGACTACGAGGGGCCCACCGTGCTGCTGCAGGGCGACACCGGTCCCGGCAACCTGATGTTCGAGAACGGCAAGGTCACCGGCGTCGTCGACTGGGAGCTGGCCCATTTTGGCGACCCGATGGACGATATCGCCTGGGTCTCGTGGCGTACGACCCAGCACACCTTCACCCACCTGCCCGACCGGCTGCGGGAATACGAGGCGCTGTCAGGCCACAAGCTGGATGACGCGCGCATCCTCTATTACCGGGTGAACGCCTTCGTGCGCCTGGCCTGCATCGGCAGCGGCCCGTGGGGCGGGTTCGGCGTCACGAACATGGGCGTGCAGAAGCCGCGGGCCACGGATACGGCGACCCCGACGGACGCCGACTTCGACCGGACGGCGGACGGCAGCACCTTCGTCTTCACGATCCTGCACCGCCGGATGCGCCTGGAGTCGCTGATGGCGGTCATGGGTCTGCCCTTCGGCCCTCCGCAGGAGGACATCGAGCAGGCCCCGCCGAAGGAATACGGGCAGATGTACGAGGACATGCTCGGCCGGCTGCAGGTCGCGGTGAAACGCACCGAGGACAAGCTGGCGTCCAACGTGATGAAAGGCGTCGCGCGCTCCGTGAAGTACCTGAAGGAGGCCGACCGCAACGGCGTCTGGTTCGACCAGATGGAGATCGAGGACATCGGCGGTTTGCTGGGCCGCAAGCCGGCGTCGGTCAACGAGGGCCGTCAGGCGCTTTACAGGGCCGCGATGGACCGCAAGGTCAGCGACGAGGATTATGTCCGCTATCACTGGCGCCGCTTCCTGCGCGACGAGCAGATCATGCGGGTCGCCGCGGGCTCCATCTACGGTCGCGGTTGGCCGCCCCTGCGCTGATCAGGTCGCCCGGATCTTCAGCTCGGGGTGGCGGGCCTCCACCATCCGCCGGAACCCGTCGCGCCACTTCACCTTGCAGGGCCCGAGGAACTTGAGCCGTTTCTCATTGTCCAGCGCGCCTTGCGGCAAGGGGTTCTCGTCGGTCCTGTCGTAGTCGGGGACGAGCCCGGTCAACTGGCCCATGTAGTCCGTGAACTCCTCGACGCTGACCACGTCGTCGCCGCCCCAGTTGAGCACGTTCGAGCGCAGGTCGGCCGCCGCCAGCAGGGGCTCGACCTGTTCGGAAATGTCGTCCTCGTGGATCGGCATGTGCAGGCAGGGCCAGCTCTTGGGAATGCGGATCTTCTCGCCCTTGACCAGCCGTTCGAGACAGCCCCCCGGCAGGCCGCCGTCGTCCTGCGCGCCGCCGTAGGCGACGTTCATGCGGGCGATCGTGGTCGGCAGGTCGAGGATGCGGCCCACCGCCCGCACCACCCCTTCGCCCGCAGTCTTCGAGCCGCCGTAGAAGGGCGAATAG
>Ga0068860_100001573_pt1 | contig 24596 bp, 20 predicted proteins | sample KBSSwiS32_FD_66597 | JGI IMG/M metagenome (GOLD analysis project Ga0068860, IMG submission 66597) | Switchgrass rhizosphere microbial communities from Kellogg Biological Station, Michigan, USA - KBS Switchgrass S3-2 | ecosystem: Host-associated > Plants > Roots > Rhizosphere > Soil ...
GGTGTCTTGACATACTCGTCTTCGTATTGGCCGGCCGCACCGAGATCCGCGATGCCGCGTACGCCCGTCGGCGTGACATCGATAACGACCGTAGGTCCCGGACGCGTGGACGGAGTCGCACCGGATGGCGCAATACATTGGCGCTCGCTCTGGACCATCGCGATCAGCCGCTCCCGGCCTGATACCTGACCGCGAAAACCGCTTGCGAAGTAGCCCGTGTCCGCGAACAGATCCGCATACTCGCTCGCGGCACAACTACCCAGCGTCCTTGCATAGCCCGTGACCAACCCCTGGATGTCGGCTTTGTCCTGTGGCGTGATCGCCTGCGGAGCCTGAATAGCCGCGCCCACAGAGCACATCATAAAGGCTGTTATCAAAACCCCGATTACTCGCGACATCATCAGCGTTTTCATAGCGTGATAGCCTAACTCAACTGAGGGCCTATGAAGATTCCGAAATGCAGCACCCTGCCTATTTCTGGAATAGGGTTGCTGCTCGCGCTGCCGCTGGGCGCGCATCATTCGATCCTGCCTTTTGATCTCACTCGTCCCGCTGAGATTCAAGGTTTGGTCCTGACGTTTCAGTGGAGAAATCCGCATGTGCTGATCGACGTCAGTGTGATGGAGAATAAGGAGTCCGTGGTCTGGACAATCCAGGCGGACAGCCCGCGATCATTGGAGAGCCTTGGATGGTCCAGGTCCTCGCTCGTTGCTGGACAACGAATTTCAATCCTCGGCGCGCCCGCTCGCGATGGCAGTCGCATGTTGCTGTGTGAGTCTGTAATCCCGGATGGCGGTTCAAGGCTGCCGTGTCTGCCACAAGCGCGGCGCTGACAACAATGAGCCGGCGTTTGAAAGCATCTGTTCTTTACAGGAGTCTGACGATGAGAACTCTTTCGATCTTAACAACCATTCTCACATCGGCAGCGGCGATGGTTCTGTTCACCGCTCCGTCCACTGCCCAGCAGCGCGGCGACGCGGCGAGCCGTCCCAACGTCAGCGGCAGTTCATCCGTTGCAACGGGCGCGGCACAGAAAGCGGCTCCCTTCACTCGGACAACTGACGGAAAGCCGAACATGCAGGGCTACTGGGATTCACCGCAAGCCGGTTGGGCTGCGTGGGATATTGAAAAACATCCGGACGGTTTCCAGATCCTGGGCGGTCCCGGCGCAGTCGTGGATCCTCCAGACGGTAAGATTCCTTATCAGCCGTGGGGCCTGGAGAAGCGTCAATACTTCATCGACCATCCCAAGGAAGACCCCCAGGCCCATTGCTTTCTGTCTGGCGTACCCCGTCAGTGGTACACCCCTTTTGGGCTTCAAATTCTCCAGCCTCCCGGGGCTCCCTACATTCTGGTTCTCCATGAATCGCATCACGCTTATCGAGTCATAAAGTTGGATGGCAAACCACACCTGCCGCCGTCCATCAAACTGTTTGAGGGAGATTCGGTTGCAAAGTGGGAGGGTGACACGCTTGTCATCGACGTGAAGAATCTGAACGGAAAGACGTGGTTCGACATGGCCGGCAACTTTACAACCGAGAATTTACACGTTGTAGAACGTCTCACCATGGCGAACATCAACACCATCAACTACGAAGCTACGATCGAGGATTCCACCCTGTACACACGGCCCTGGAAGATCGCCTTCACCATTACGAGAATTACAAAGCCGAACTACGAACTGATGGAATTCGCGTGCTATGAAGGCGAGCGCGACCTGGAACACTACGTCGAAGGCGCCACGCTGAAATAACGAGTATGAAGGGCACACTAAAGACCAACCGATTTGTTGTCGCGGCCGCTGTGGTGTTTGCGGCTGCCTTTGTGATCCTGCCGAATGCGCAACTTGCACAAACGTCCGCTCCTAAATCCGCCGGCTATACCGTGCCTCGAACATCGGATGGAAAACCGGATTTCCGCGGCATCTGGCAGTCTCGCAACACCGCTGCGTACGACCTTCAGGACCATACCGCCAGCCTTGGCATTCCCGCGGGCCGCGGAGTGGTCGTCGGCGGCGAGATTCCCTATCTGCCCGAGGCCGCGGCAAAGAAGAAGGAGAATTTCAAGAATCGCGCGACGCGCGATTCCGTGTCCAGGTGTTACATGGCGGGCGTTCCCCGATTGATGTATTTGCCCTTTCCTTTCCAGATTTTTCAAGGTCCCGGATGGGTCGCGATTCTTTCCGAGTATGTCCACACCTATCGCTACATCAGAACGGACGGCAGTCCGCACATTGCAGATTTGGATTTCTGGATGGGAGATCCGCGGGGACGCTGGGAAGGAAGTACTCTCGTCATTGATTCGGTCAGCTTCAACGATCAAACCTGGTTCGATATCGCCGGCAACTTTCACAGTGAAAAACTTCACACCATCGAACGGATCACACGCACCGACGCCGATACGCTGACCTACGAAGTGACGATCGAAGACCCTAAGACGTTTTCCAAACCCTGGAAGATCTCGATGCCGCTGTACCGAAATAAGGAAAAAGACGCGCAAATTTTAGAGTACGAGTGCTACGCATATGCGGAGGATGCAAAGAACGAGCAGTCGAAGTAGGGGGGATTAGGGGACGGACTACTCAACCCCCAAACTCCTGAAGAAATTGCGAGGGCACCGAAATCCTGCCAGGAGTTTGGGGGTTGAGTAGTCCGTCCCCTAATCCCATTGTGCCCCTCGTCCAGACTTCCAAAGGCTGTTATTATCGCTTCGTCAATGTACCTTTCAGGAGAGCGATCCCATGTTGAAGAGAATCGTTATCGTGTGCGCGGTCCTTGGTGTGGCCTGTATTGCCACCGGTGCCGGCGAGTCTGAAGACAACCTGTATTCGGCGATCCGCTCTAACGACCTGCGCCAAATGAAGGCGCTCCTGAATCAAGGTATCAATGTGAACGAGGCAGGCCCCGAGGGAGTAACGCCATTGATGGCTGCTGCTGAAATCGGTTCACCCGACGCGATGAAGCTGCTCCTCGACCGTGGCGCCGACGTCAATGCGCAGAATACGGCCGGATCCACAGCGCTGATGTGGTCGGTCGCCGACCCGAGAAAGGTTCGACTGCTGCTCGATCATGGCGCCGACGTCCACGTCACGGCACGAAGCGGACGAACGGCGCTGATCATTGCCGCTTTTGCGAATCCGTCGGCCGACGTGGTTCGCATGCTTCTCCGCAAGAGCGCGAACGTCACTGTGATGGATCAACGGAAAGTCACTCCATTGAACGCTGCGACGTTCGGAAACGACACCGCGACAGTTCGGTTATTGCTTGACGCGAAAGCCGACGTCAACACTGCAGACACATTCATTGGCCTGACTCCGCTAATCAACGCCTCGGGCAACCGCAACCTGGAAGCGGTGAAAATGCTTCTCGCAAAAGGGGCCGATGTGAACGCCGTTTCAAAAACGGAAGGCTTGCCCCGAATTCAAACCGGCATTGTAGAGTTCGGCGGATGGACGCCACTTTTGATGGCCGTTCCTTTCGGCCCGCCGCAAATCGTGAAGACATTGATGGATGCCGGCGCGAAAGTGAACGTTCAGGACTATCGGGGCTTTTCTCCTCTGATGCTCGCGGCGGCCACGGACCGCGCCAATCCAGAAACCGTCCGGCTGCTGCTAGCCCACAATGCGGATATGCAGCCGAAAACGCGTGCCGGCGAGACGGCGACGGAGTGGGCTGCCAAATTCGCGGACCCTGCTGTGATTCGCGCATTGGGTGGCAGCCCGAAATCGGAAGAAAAGAGCGATGCGCCTCTCACACTGAAGTTTTTGGATGCCCACACAGCGGTTCAACGCACCGTTTCTCTGCTCGAACGGACCACATCGCAGTTCTTCGGCAAGGCCAACTGTTTCGCCTGTCATGAACAGCCGGCTGCGGCTTTCGCGGTCGGCGCCGCGCGCTCAAAAGGAGTCGCTATCGATGAAAAAGCGGAGAGCGAACGATGGGCTCAACTCACAGCCGGGCTCAATTTAAGTCAACTTGAAGGAGCGGCGCCTTTGGGCGGGGCAGACAACAATCTGTACCTCGCCGAAGCGTTGGTTCGCAGTGGTTATAAGCCGGATCGCAAAACCGATATCCTTGCCGCAAATATCGCTGCATATCAGGGCGGCGACGGCGGATGGCATCTCCCCGGATATGCCCGTTCTCCCCTTCAGGACAACGATTTCTCTCGTACCACGATGGCGATTCGCGCTTTGAAAACATATGGAACACCGGGACGCGCGGCGGAAATGAAAGACCGAATCTCTCGCGCCAAGCAGTGGCTGCTCCGTGCAAGTCCCGTCACGACCGAAGACTACACCATGCGCCTCCTCGGCCTGGCATCTGGCAGTGCATCTTTCGATCTGCGCAAACTTGCTGACCCCATCCTCGCAAAACAGCGGCCCGATGGCGGATTCGCTCAGCGTGACGGCTTTGCCAGCGACGCCTACGCTACAGGCATGACACTATGGGCCCTCGTCGAAGCGGGAATCCTTCAACCCAACCAGGATGTCTACAGGAACGGCGTTAACTTCCTGCTTTCGACGCAGGCGCCGGACGGCTCGTGGCATGTCCCGAGTCGCGCCACGAAATTTCAGATCTATTTTGAAAGCGGTTTCCCCTACGGTCACGATCAGTGGATTTCCACCATGGGGACGGGGTGGGCCGCTTCCGCGCTCTCGCTGGCCATAGAGGGAGACCGGGGGCCAACAAATATCAAATAAAACTGATCCATCACAAGTCCGGGGTTACTGATACTTATTGAACAACGAGGAGAACCTTATGGCGACAGCCTTGCCGACAGGTGCGCACCCCGTGGAAGCCTCGAACAAAATCCGCTGGGGCCGAATTGTTGCGGGCGCCATTCTTTTGGAATTGGCGCTTATCGTTGTCTTTGTACCACTCATTTCCGTAGTAGGCCTTCCTCGACTCATTCCTTTCGTCGCTGTGGGATGCTTCGTTTTCGGATTTGCGTGCGGTTGGTGGGTGGCTCGGAAAGTGCGTGGCCGGCAGGTGTTTCATGCGACCGCGGCGGGAATCCTCGCAACAGCCCTGTACCTGGGTCTCGGCATGTTGAACCCCGATGGCGGACTCCGGGCAGTAGTGGACGGGTACGGGCCCATCACTTTCGTGCTCGGAAACCTCCTGAGAATTCTGGGATGTGCGGCGGGCGGCTACGCGAATCGCGCGAGGAATTAGGGGAGATCTGGGGACAGCCTCCGAATTCGAACCGACGAATTTCGAATCTATACGCAATCCTCACGGTTCGAATTCGGAGGCTGTCCCCAGATCTCCCCTAATTCCTCCTTGTCGCACTCTCTTCGACCGGGTAGATTCCTTTTCTTATGGTTGTGGGACTGTCGCAACGGCAATTGGATGAATGGAACGGCCAGGGGTTTATTATTCTTAAGTCCTTCTTCCCTCCAGAACAACTTCAGCGACTAAACGATCTGGTGGACCGGTTGTGGAAGACTCGGCATTCGACAGACAATCCCCTCGTCATTGATGTTTTCGACGGGATGCCTGCAAGCCGGCGCATCCTTTTCAACACCGCGCCCGACGAAGCAAGACGATCCCCTTATAAACTCAACGACCTCTATCTTGAGTATTCCGAGATACGAGACATCGTGCTGGCCCCGGGCTTAACCTCGGTTCTTCACCGCCTGCTCGAGGGCGCGCCGATGTTGTGCAACACGATAAATTTCGAATGGGGGCCCGGTCAGGAAGACCACTTCGACACCTTATATATGCCGCCAAAGGAACCGAATCGGATGGTCGCAGCCTGGTTCGCTCTGGAGGATGTGGTTCCGACTGCGGGTCCGTTGCGCTATTACCCCGGGAGCCATAGGATTCCGCCATTCCTCTTCTCACACGGCAGGACAGACGCAATTCCGAACGAAATGCCGAACTTTCGAAAATATATCGCGGGCGAACTTGAAAAACGCGGCGCCCAACCATCGATGTTTGTAGCCCAGGCAGGTGACGTTTTCATCTGGCATGCACAGTTGCTTCATGGTGGTTATGCGATTCAGGACAGACAGCAGACACGGAAAACTCTCGTTGCCCATTATTTCCGAGCCCAGGACTACTACCATCGCTTCTGGCGACTACGGCGCGTCCGTAAAGATGCGTATTATTACAGTCGACGGCACCAAACGGTGGCACAGAAGTGAGATGCGTTTGCCGTTTCAAACGGGCGTTACCAGTCAATGTCATTGTGAGTGAAGTGGGGAAATGTTCGATTGAACATTTCCCCACTGGCACTATGGCGTGGCTGTCGCAGCCTTCGCGACGTCCGCCTTTGTCAGCGGCTGGTCCGGGTTGGGGGGATGAGCGGGAATGAAGATGTTGTAATCCAGTTTCAGGCGATCTGTCGCCTCGACCAGGGCTTTCACGATACCGAGTTGTCCCGCGTTGGGATTCACGGCCGTGATATCTGCGGTCCACAACACTTTTTCTGCCGGCAGATAAACCGCTAGCATACCGTCGCTGTGCTCGTTCGGGATGCGGTGGAGTTCGACGACCCTGCCATTATTCCCTCTCCTGACCTCGCGATCGCCGACGCCTTCAACAACGTTCGAGCGACGGCTGGCAACCTTCGAAAGGCTGTCACCCGTCAGTGTGCGAGGCCCCGCGAGAAGCCGCTCGAGGACTTCTTCATTATTACGATGTGTGAGAATCGTCGCACCTTCGGCGGCCGCCGCAGCAAGCCCACTGGCGTGGTCGAAGTGCGGATGGGAATTGACGACGAAGCGGATCGGCTTGTTCGGTATCGCCTGTTTTGCTGCCGCCATCACCGCCAGACCTCGCGCGTCGCTCTGGCCGCTTTCGACAACGAGAACATGGTCGCCCATGTCAATCGCGAGGGACGTGTAGTTTCCGCCGATCCTGAAAGCGCCGTCACCTAACTTGTCGACGGGCGGCGGCCCCGCTGGCGGCTGCCCACCTCCTGCGGCTTGAGGCGCGCCACCTGCTGGCGGCACTGCCGGTGCTGCCGCCCCTGCCGGACCGCGGCCGCCCTGTCCCGCTGGTGCGGGGGCAGCGCCACCACCACCCGCCGGCGGCGCGCCCGCAGGCGGTGCACCGCCACGCGCCGGAGCCGGCGGCGGGGTAAGGAGCGCTGTGAGATTTGACGCATTCGGCGTTGCCGACGTGATGTTTGCATCGAATGTCGTCAGTCCTGCCTGCCGCTGTGTCATTTTAGTGGGAACCTGCACACCATTCATGCTCTGGTAATTTGAATAATCAAACTCCACCAGAAGGTCGCCGACGACGGCGTGCTCAACTCGCGTTTCCACTTTCGTCACCAGGTTCTGATTGTTGATGTAACCCGTCACGGTGTACATCTGGCCGGATGGAGATTTGAGATTCGGCGGCGAGAACGAGACGACCTGCTGGCCATTCTGTTGGCGAACAGCGGCGTTATTCGCGGCCGCGCCTTTCAAAAAACCCCATGGCGTCGTCCAGATATTCAGCGCTTGCGCCCAGCTGGTCGTAGCCTGCATGCCCGTGATGTTCTGGTTGAACACTCCCGGCATTGGCGGCGGCGCGCCGGGCACGGTCGGAGGCTGTGTTGGCCCGGTGGCGCGCGAGACCAGCGTCATCGGATCGCTCGATTGGCCAAAGTTGATTGTGCGTGTGTACTGCGTGATCTGCGTCACGTTTACGGGCCCCATCGGATCTCCGATGCTTTTGCTCTGGCCAAAGGAACCATTTCGCGCTGTTCCCGAATACGTGATCGAATTCAGATTATCGACGCCCATCGCTTTCGATGCACCCGCGACGATGGCGCTCGCATTCTGTGCGGCCGCGCCAAGCGGCGCCATGGCCGCAAGAAGCGTGGCAAACATAAGCGTTCTGACCCGCATAATGTTCCTCCAATTTACGTGTCTGACGTTTGGTTGTGATTTGCGAACGTTATATGTGAGTGAGGTTGTGAGTTCTGCCGAACTCACACTTCATCACAACTTCAGTTTTGCGAGAAAGGTGGTGATGACCGTGTTCGGCGATCCGCTTTTCCCACGTCCCGGCAGGTCGAGCATCATGACGCGGTACTTGTCGTTGATGACAGGCAGCTGCTCTGACCAGGAAATTTCATCGCTGGTCTTCACTTGAAAGAGCGTGACCGGGCGAGGCCGAAAGCCTCTGGAAGTCAAAAGAATGTCGATGTCATCGACGGCGGCAGCGGAGGCGAAGCTCACGATGACCAGTAATGTCAGTGTTGCGGCATGGAGTATCGGTCTTCGCATAACTCGTTCGTTGAGGGTGTTAGCACTCTAGCAGAAAGAATCCCTATCTGTCATTCAATGGCTTTGTCGAAGCGGATGCTGCGCCACTTTCTCTCACTCGGCGCAGACATTCTAATTCACCTCATTGTACGCAGAACGCGCGGCAGCGCCGGCATTGCCCGTCCAGTCCGGATATTTCGCCCGAAATTCCATTGCCGCTATTTCCGCGGTCTGGTCAAGCGTTTTGCCCTCTCGTTTGAGTTCGCGCACGCGAGTCTGCAGTGCCTGCAGGTAGTTTCTATTGATTTCAATCAACGACCCGTCACCCATTTCGCCATGCGCCGGGACAATTCTTGTTGGGCGAAGACGCGCCGCTTCCTCGAGGCTGCGAAGCCACGCCTGCACGCTCGAACGTGCGTTGAACGCGAGAAAGCGCCGATTCATGATCACGTCACCTGCAAACAGGACGTTGTCGCCTTCGACAAAGATCAGTGTGTCGCCATTCGTGTGAGTACCGCCGTACCAGAGCAGGCGCACGCGAACTCCACCCAGGTCGAGAGTCTTTTCAGTATCGAAAATTTCATCGGCCCGTCGGAACACCGCATCCTTCATCAACTCCGCATTCGCGGCGGACCGTGTCGCGAAATTCGGCTGTACTCCGAATTCGTCGATGTCCTGCTGCTCAGCCTTCGATCGGAAGACTTTCGCACTGGCGGGAAACGCCGATTCACCCAGCGTGTGCTCGGAATGGAAGTGCGTTGCCACAATGTAGAGGTCCGCATTGGTGCTGACCTTCCCGACTTCCCGAAGCACGGTCTGACCGTTTCGTGGACCGAGGCCGGTGTCGACGACCAGAGTAGTTTTGTTGCCTACGATGATTCCGACATTCGGTACGCCGCCAACGTTCCCATCCGGAATGACATAGACGTGGTCGGAAACCTTGACCGTAGCGTTCTCACGAATGAGTGGAGTGGGAGGGGCCGATTGTTGAAAGAGAAAAAGGGCACCCGCCGCAAGGAGGCTGTTGAAGATTTGCATCCGGTAATCGTGGCGGAAGTCTGTCCCGAATTCAAGCAGGGCTGCTTGCCGAGAAGGCATGGCGGTGTCACATAGACCGACAATCACGGCAGTGCCTTCTGCATCCTCAGGAGTTCCGGATACGTCGGCAGCCGCCCGGCAGTATGCATGTTGATCACTTCAAGCATGGGAATCAGTCCCGTCTGCACGTCTTTTTCAGGAGTCCAACCTTGCAGCAGGCGTGTGTAATCAGTGTCTACAAAGCGAATGAACACACTCGAGGCATCGACGGGAAGCGTGGCGACGTTCGAATAGAACGACGGCCACTGCGTCCCCGAAAGGTATCGCTCAACATTCGAGACATAAAAAGCCGTCACAATTCCCTGTCGATCCCGAACGTAGCGGCCGATGTTGCGGATAACTTTGGGACCAGCGAAGTCACCGACAAGTGGAACGATAAGATTCTTCCGCTGCATTTCTTTCACGTAGCGAAAATTGTCTTCCGTGGCAAGGTAGCTCCAACTGCGTCCGGCAAGATCCGTCGAAGTCATCATCACAACATAACTGGGCGTCAGAGGATTCGGCGCGGGGCTGGCAAACCCGTAGTTCATGTTGGGGCCGCCGCGGTGAAACACATCATAGACTTTTTCGATCGTCGACAGATCGTCTGCAGTAAGTGTGTAGCCGTGCTTTGCAAGCACATCCTCGACGTCGCGCAGATTTTGAGTGTAGTACCCAGCGTCACCCGTGACACGGTCATAGGCCGCAAACAGTCCGGTAGCGGTGGTTGTTTCATTCAAACCGGCCGGCCGCTTTCTGGAAAATAACCGGGCAACGAAGTCCGCACGGTTCGGAGAGAGTTCAAACAATGCCTTGTACAACATATGCACCAGCATGTTCTGGCGCCGAATGTCGATGATGAAGGCAATTTTGGGCTCGATCGCAGCGATATACGTAAAGTTCTGTTCGGGCGCAACACCCAGATAGACGCCCCCGGGTTTCGGCCTGGCCTTCAACTCCGGGATGACATATTGAATAGACCGTTCGTTCGATATGAAATTCTCATATCGGAAAGTGCCGCCGGGTTCGGAGAAGTCTTCGATCATATGCCAGAATTCCTGGTCGCTCAGTGCAGTTGGAAGCCTGTCGGCGACCTGCGGCGTCCGGGCGAGCACGAGAATGCCTGTTATGAGCAACGCGCACCCGCTGGGAATGCTCCATTTCATGAGTGTCCTTCTGCAGGAAAATTGTAGTTATTGTGGCACGATCTATTGGTCACTTAAAGGAGCGGCGGCCTGAGGAGGAAATCCACCGCAACGACCACTTCCCTTCCGGAAGGCGCTGGGAGTGCCTGCGGCAGCTTCCCGCAGACGCGCGCCAGATCCGGACATATGCAGGGCCCGGTACCGGCCCGGCGGGCCCGCGGCATTTTCGCAGAACGGTATAAGCAGCCCTGAAGAGATCTGGGGACAGCCTCCGAATTCGAACCAGGAAAATTCGGAATCTTTCGCAGATCCGCTGGTTCGAATTCGGAGGCTGTCCCCAGATCTCTTCTGCTTCAGCGGGGCTCGACGCCAGTTCCCTGCCCGCGCAAAAGTTCAATGACTTGAGGATCGGGTGCAGATGGAGCGCCGGGGCCTGCTGGACCTCCCCGGCCGGCGCCGCCTCCGCGTGCGCCGCGTCCTGCTGGAACGCCGGAGCCCGTGGGAACAGTGGGTGCCACTCCCATTGCGATGTCGAGTGGTGTACGACCGGTCCCGTCCTTGAGATCCAGCTTTGCTCCGTGTTCCACCAGCAGGCGGACAAACGCGGCGCCTCGATTCACGCTCTGGTGCAACAAGGGGGAGCCATTTGGGGCGGCAGCGTTGACGTCGGCACCGCGGTCGAGCAGCAGCTTGACCGCCTGGAACATCGGTGTCTCGGGAGTCAGCGTGCCCGCGCCTCGTCCGGTAAGCGCCACAGCCAACGTGGTCGTGCCGTTAGCAAGCTTGCGCGAAGGATCGGCGCCGTGATCGAGCAGCGCCTTCATGATGTCGATGTCGAGAGCCTTTGCCGAGCGCATCAGCGGAGTCGCGCCGGCCGCGAGCGACGCATCGCCCGCGTTGTGCTGTCGCATGAGAAGCGGTGCGACCAGCGCGATGTTCGGATCTGCGCGGTGTTTCAAAAGCACATTTACAAGATCCGCCGCCGTGAGATTTCCAGTTCGTACTTGCGGTGGCCGGTTCGTCAGCGACGCTGGATGCATCATGTCCACCGCAGCGTAGAGCGCTGCCATTCCGGCGGCGTCCCCAATGTTTGGATCAGCCCCCTTCTCGGCGAGTCGCGCCGCCACTTCGTAGTGCGCATTGATTATGGCGATAACCATTGCCGTCGAGCCCTCCGGGTCGACGGCATTTAGATTCGCTCCAGCGTCTGCGAGCGCAGTCACTCCATCAAGTTGTCCCTGCCGTGCGGCGTACATGAGCGCGGTCATGGCCCCGCGCGGCAACGCGGTAGCTACCGCGAAGGAAAAATCGACGGGCGCTTTGGGCAGATTGATCTCAGCGGAACGTGTGTCGGGCTTCGCTCCACCCGCGACGAGCACACGAACGGCCTCGCCATGATTATTCCCCGCGGCCCACATAAGCGCGGTCTCTCCGAACTTGCGCTCGACGGCATTCGGATCGGCGCCGGCTTTCAACAACACCCTCAGAGTTTCGGGCTCACCCGTGCGGGCTGCAGCCATGAGAACGCTTTCGCCTTCTCCGGACGCGGCCTTCGGATCGGCGCCCGCTTTGAGCAGCAGTTCCACCATAGGCGCGCTGCCGTTAACGGCGGCCAGCTCCAGCGGGGTGACGCCGTACCGATTGGCGGCGCGCACCTGCGCGCCTGCGGCCAGAAGGGCGCGCACCAGGTTGATGTCATCAAGCTGCACGGCCCAGTGAAGAGCTGTCGTGCCATCCGCTTCGACGGCATGCCCCTTCGCTCCCTTCTTGAGGAGGTCCATGGCTCCGGTGACGTCGCCCGAGTGAATGACTTCGGCTAGACGAGAGTTGCTCTGGGCCGCCATTAACGTCGTCAGCGCCATTGCACCGACCAGTGCGACCATCACTCGAAACTTCATAGGCCGACCGTTCCTGTGCTCACGCCGAACGTCTTGTGATCCACTCCAAACTTTTGCGAGACATCCAACCAAACATTCGCCATCGGCGTTCCCTGCGGCGTCTTGATGTGCCGATTTCCGCGAATACCGCCCGCACCGCCGATAAGGGCCATTGGTATCGGCCCTCCGGTGTGTCCGTTTCCATCGCTCATGCCCGGGCCGTAGGCAATTAACGAATGATCCAGCAGCGAACCGTCGCCGTCCGGTGTGGAACGCAGCCGCTCGATGAACCGCGCGAAAAGCGTCATGTGAAAGACATTCAACTTCGCATGCTTCACCATCTGTTCCGGCCGGCCGCCGTGGTGGGAGATCGCATGATGCGGTTCGGTGAGGCCGAGGTTTGGATAGGTCCGCTGACTTACCTCGCGCGCCACCATGAACGTGAAGACTCGCGTCAGGTCCGCCTGATAGGCAACAGCCAGTAGATCGAACATCAGCGCGACGTGCTCTTCAAACGACTCGGGCACGCCCACAGGCTCCGCCGGCACATCCGCCTGCAGTTTCGTCTGCGTCATGGCTTGTTGAATGCGTCGTTCGATTTCTCTAACGTTATCGAGATATTCGTTGAGCCGTCTGCGGTCACCGGCGCCGAGACCGGACTCGAGGTCTCTGATATCGGTGACAACGAAATCGAGAATACTCCGGTTGGTGTTCATGCGCGCCAGCCGTTCCTCAGCTGTGCTGCCGCCGCCGAACATCCGCTCGAACATGACCCGGGGATTGATCTCCATCGGGAGAGGCGTTGTCGGAGATGCCCAATTGAGCGTATTCATGTAGGCGCAGCTGTAGCCGGGATCGCACGCTCCGAGAAGGCCTGAGAAATCTTCAGTCGCGACCTCTATGGATGGGAACGTCGTGTCCTGGCCGATCTGTTGCGCAACGATTTGATCGATCGACGTACCGATACGGAAATCGGGGCCATCCGTTCGTTTGGGACGCACGCCGGTCAACCAGCAGCCCGACGACACGGCGTGATTGTTGTTGGCCTCCGCGCGCACCAGATTACTGACAACGACAAGCTGGTCCTGGAACGGCTCGAGAGGCTTCAGGATCGCCGAAATCTCGAAATCGGCGCCCTCCTTCGTGGGAACAAACTGATCCACGATCACGCCATTTGGCACGTAGACGAACCCAAGCCGCTTGCGAGGAGTTGCGGCTGCAGTTGCCATTGGTGTCAGTGCAGGCAGCATTGCGTCGAGCAGCGGCAGCGCAAGCGCGGTACCGGCACCACGAAGAAAAGTTCGCCGTGAGAGCGAGCGTTTGGTTATGAATCTCGACACGGTCATAGCTTGTCCTTTTGTTCGAGTCCCGCGTGATTCATGCTCGCCGAATTATAAGACAGGTCTGGAGTTCAACGAGGGGCTTTCCGGCAAGCGGGTCGATCGCCACTCTGGCCAGGATCGAGCTTAGTTTGCGACGTTCTTCTCTTCCGCTTTCCGCATCCGGAACGGCGTGCAGTTGATCACGCCCTCAACGAGAGATCCGAATCGGTAATCTTCACGCTCCGCCGCGCGCACGATTGCGCGCACTGCGGGCATGTCTTCAGCGTCCAGGCCCCTGCCAAGCGCATACGTCAGTAACTTCTCGGTGACCGTGGTGACGAACACATCGGGCTGTTTCACAAGCGCCTGCCGCAGGCCGTTCACTCCATCGATGGCAGTGCCATCGGTCAGCTTTCCGGAAGCATCGATAGGTTCGCCGTTGTCCTCCGTACGCCAGGCGCCTACCGCATCGAAATTCTCGAGCGCCAGCCCCATGGGATCCATCGCTTTGTGGCACGCGGCGCAAACGGGATTTGCGCGGTGCTGCTCCATCCGTGCACGCATCGTGAGCGGCCTTGCCGCGGGGCTATCGGGTAACGCCGGTACCTCGGGAGGCGGCGGAGGCGGAGGCGCACCAACGAGGTTGTCCAGGATCCATTTGCCCCTGACCACAGGAGATGTGCGATCGGCGTGCGAGGTCACCAGAAGAATGCCGCCCTTGCCCAGTAATCCGCGCCGCGTCTCGTCGAGGCCGGTCACTCGCCGGAAATGGCTACCGAAGACGTTTGGAATGCCATAGTGGAGGGCGAGCCGCTCGTTTACGAAGGTGTAGTCGGCTGTCAGCAAATCCAGAACGCTGCGCTTCTCGCGGATGATACTTCCTACGAAGAGTTCGAGTTCCTGCTCGAATGCCAGGCGCAGCGTGTGGTCGAAATTCGGGAAATCGTTTTTGTCGGGCGTGGCGCTGCGCAAATTGCGAATCTGAAGCCATTGCCCGGCAAAATTCGCCACCAGCGCATCCGATTTCCGGTCAGCCAGCATCCGGTCGGTTTGCCTTGCCAGCGTTTTCGGCTCGTGCAGCCGATTCGTTTCCGCGAGGGCAAGCAGTTCCTCGTCCGGGATACTGCTCCAGATAAAAAATGACAGCCGCGACGCGAGTTCCAGATCGCTCAACGTATAACTACCGCCGGCAGTAATGCCGGCGGGATCGCGCTCCACACGGAATACGAACTTCGGACTCGCCAGCGTGGCTCGCAGAGCCATCTCGATACCGGCTTCGAAGCCGTTGCTCTTGCTTCCCTGGTCGTAGAAGCGCATCAGCCCGGACATGTCTGAATCGGTCACGGGTCGCCGGTACGCCCGGCGGGCCAGTTTCGAAACAATCGTTGTGGCGCATGCGCGTTCTTCAGCAGGGCGCGAAGGCCGGCATGCGAACACACGCTGTCGGCTTGGAGTATCTTGTGCGCTACCGGCATTGAATGGGCCGCTGATCGTCATGTACTCGATGTGAGGGAGACCGAAGTGATCTGTTGCAACAATGTTGCTGTAGAGGAAATTCTGCAACCGAATGGGACCAAGCGAAGACGACGGCTGCAGGAACGCCGAAGTCACCATTCTCTGCCCTGCTCGAACTGCTACGCGCGCCTGCAGGCGCGTGTAAAGCGAATTGACCGCATCGGTCGCGTTGATGGACGACATCATGTAATCCTCCGGACCGCCGACCGGCGCGAGCATCACGCGCTCGCCTCCCACTGTAATCTCGACTTGAGACTCGTCCTGAAGCCCCCGAATCGTGCCCAGGTTTGTCTCCACCAGCTTCACTCGAATGACGTATTCGCCGTCGAGCGGGAACGTGTGCAGTGCAGCCACGCCACCCCGCGTGCCAAGGGGCGTCCCCTCTATGTGTTCGACCTGCGACATGTCGCCACGTACCTTATAGGTCTCGGAATTCGCCGTGATCTTCGGACTCCCCACCGCCAGAGCACTGATTTTTGCCGCCGCCGATAGATATCTTTCGAGCAACGCCGGCGAGAGGCTCAGTACATCAGCGATGTTGTCGAACCCGTCCGCTGAATCATCCGGTGGCAACAGCGACGCCGCGTCGACCTCGAGCGCGAGCAGATCGCGTATGGCATTGGCGTACTCCGCACGATTCAATCGATGAACTGACGAGCGCCCAGGATTGGGGTGCTCAGCTGCAGCTCGATCCAGGCGGGATTCGATGAAACCAACCAGAGCTACCTGCGTCGCGCGGTCCGGCCGCGGCGCACCCTCGGGGGGCATGCTGCCGGTCCGTAGCTTCCGCACAACTTTTTCCCACAGCTCCGGATTGTCCGCTACGTGCCCCAGATCCGCACGATCAAGCACGACTCCGGAGGCTGTCGCTGATGTGGTTGCGCGGCTGTTGTGGCACGTCACGCAGTAGCGATCAACCGCTGCGCGAACCGTGGCCGCCTCACCCGGCACCTGCGCGGCCGCCTGGATAGATGGAACGCCTGGTTTTTGTGGGAATTCGAACAGGACCACCGCCAGAGATACAGCAATTGCGACCAGGAGCTTACGGCGTTTCATCGGGGAAGATTATAGGTTAAGCCCCTGAAAATCTGGAGAAATCGGGGGCTTTTTGATTGATTAACTATGAACTGTTATTTGTGAAGTTCAGAGCGTCGGCCCAAAGCGTGGGCTCGAGATTGCTAGCGCCGTTACGTGGAAGGTTCGAAGACAGATCAAATTGAAGAGCGCCTGATAGAATTTTCGATCTCAGTGATCAAGCTTGCTCAGTGCCTGCCCCGCAGCCCTGCCTGCCGCCATATCTCTGTTCAGATCTTGCGTTCCAGCACAGGTTAGGCCTCGAATTATTCTGGAGAAAACGGGGGCTTTTTGATTGATTAACTATGAACTGTTATTTGTGAAGTTCAGAGCGGGTCGGCCCAAAGCGTGGGCTCGAGATTGCTAGCGCTGTTATGTGGAAGGTTCGAAGACAGATCAAATTGAAGAGCGCCTGATAGAATTTTCGATCTCGGTGATCAAGCTTGCTCAGTGCCTGCCACGCACTCCTGCCTGCCGTCATATCTCTGTTCAGATCTTGCGTTCCAGCACAGGTTCGGCCTCGAATTATTCTGGAGAAAACGGGGGCTTTTTGATTGATTAACTATGAACTGTTATTTGTGAAGTTCAGAGCAGGTCGGCCCAAAGTGTGGGCTCGAGATTGCTAGCGCTGTTACGTGGAAGGTTCGAAGACAGATCAAATTGAAGAGCGCCTGATAGAATTTTCGATCTCAGTGATCAAGCTTGCTGAGTGCCTGCCCCGCAGTCCTGCCTGCCGCCATATCTCTGTTCAGATCTTGCGTTCCAGCACAGGTTCGGCCTCGAACTATCTTGGAGAAAACGGGGGCTTTTTGATTGATTAACTATGAACTGCTATTTGTGAAGTTCAGAGCGGGTCGGTCCAAAGTGTGGGCTCGAGATTGCTAGCGCTGTTACGTGGAAGGTTCGAAGACAGATCAAATTGAAGAGCGTCTGATAGAATTTTCGATCTCGGTGATCAAGCTTGCTCAGTGCCTGCCCCGCACTCCTCCCTGCCGCCATATCTCTGTTCAGATCTTGCGTTCCAGCACAGGTTCGGCCTCGAATTATGCGGAGGCGCGCGGAGCGGAGAGTAGAGCGGATTTCATCCACAAGCTGGGAATCGTGCATAAAGAACTGAACGAGACGACAGTCTGGTTGCGGATTCTTGGGAAAATAGTCGCGGAAAAGCCGGAAAGAATTGTCGGTATTCTTGCGGAAAACCAGGAATTATGCAGAATTGTCGGCGCTTCACTCAAGACGGCGCGAGAGAACCTGCGCGCACTCGAAGGAAAACGCGAGCGCCCCTAATCTTGCGTGTTTCCGAACTTCACAAATAACAGTTCATAGTTAATCAATCAAAAAGCTCCCGTTTTTCTGAGCGAAGAGCGTCCAATCTCTAATTTCTCCCGCGTTGATCAACCTGTCAGCGGCGTTCGGGTGGGTCGAGATACTTAATAAACACAACTTCGTTGTGTTTCTCGTTATAAACCAGTTCGTCAACGCTCGCCTTTACCATCAGCAGTCCGAATCCCCCGGGGCGAATTCCCTTCTCTTCGCGGATCCGCATGTGTTCGAACGGCTCGTCCGGATGGGACAGGGCACTGTGGTCGAGATTGTCGAACCTGAAGCCTGGCCCCGGATCGGCAATGCGGTACATCAACATACGATTCGTGCGCAGGCAGGCAATCCGGACCCTTCGATCGGGATCGAGTTGACCGCCCCACTCCACGGCGTTCAAAAGCAACTCTTTGAAAGCCGACGATACGGAATCGATAATCTCCTCCGGTAAATCTCCTCCCAGGCGCGAGACGACAGTCCCTATTTTGTCCGCGGCTTCGCGCGTGCACGGCACGAGCAGTTCTACCCAGTGTGGCTCAGCCGATGTAACTTCGATTGTCTGTGAAGTCGAAGACATCTGCAGCCCGCTCTGCACCAGATTGAGCAGATCGCGCACTTCGAGTTCGTTGACCAGGCGTGTCAACCGGGATGCGCTCTCCGCTCCTTCCTTGCGCGCCGCGGCCAGGTCGCGAGAGTATCGTTGGATCGTTGCCGCCGCTTCCTTACGATCGGTGATATCGCGGGCCGCCGCGTAAGTGACCTGCTCGCCGGGATAAGGTACGGCGAACCACTCGAGCCATCGATACGTACCATTTTTATGACGGTATCGGTTTTCGAATGCCAGCACGTGATGGCCGACGCGCACTCTGGCCGCTTCATCGGTTGTGACCGACCGGTCATCGGGGTGGACAAACTCCAGGTAAGGCCTGGCAAGCAGCTCATCGAGCGTATAACCGAGCGCTCGTTCCCAGGCGGGGTTTAGCCGTTTGAAGTAGCCATCGAAGCCGGCGATGCACATCAAGTCGAGTGACAGCGTGAAGAATCTGTCCAGCTCCTCCTCGGCACGCTTGCGCTCCATGAATCGTCCGATTTGTGTACCTAAACTCGAGAGCATCTGCAGAAGGTCCTCATCCGGTTGCCGAATCTCACGGCTGAAGAACTCCATTACCCCCAGCACGTTCCCTCGGCCGATGATCGGAAGACCAAAGGCAGCATGCAGGCCATCGCGGGCTGCAATCGTAGAGCGGGGAAAGTTCTTGTCGGAGATGACATCGGGAATCCAGACAGGATGGCCGCATTCCCATACTCTTCCGGGCAGCCCAATGCCACGAGGGAATGTCGTGTCACGGCTCGCGCTTTCAAATTCCGGCACGCGCGCCGACGACAGGTGCCACGTTTCAACACAGCGCAGGCAGTCCTGTTCGGCTTCGACATTCCACAGAGCGCCGTAGTCCCATCCGAGTGCTTCGCATATGGCCCGCAGCACTCGGCTCGCAGCCTCCGAGAGTGTTTCGGATTCAACAAGAGCTCGCGCTGCAACGTGTTCAACGGTGAGCCGTGTCGCTCGTCCACGATTTCCGGTATCCCGTGTGTTCATCCATTCAGCTCCGGTGACTTGTAGATAAGTCTCGCACAGACTCGTTCCCCGCGCACGTTACAGTCCGATGAAAGCGTGCCGAGGCGGGAAACAGCTCACTCTGGTCGCGTGACTGGAGTAGCCTATATCCGCGCTTGACGGGCGACAAACTGATTCGACGGGCCTTGGTTCATGTGCTTGCGGGGACTTGCCGCGAAAGGAATCGACATGTTGTTCATTGTGCAATTTGAGGATAAACCGGACGTGGCCGAGCTGCGCCAGAAGCTCATGGCCCATCACTTCGCGTTTCTGGACAGCCGTAAGGACAAAGTGCTGGTGGCTGGATCAATGCGAGAAATTCCTTCGGACCGGCCGCTTGGGGGATTGTGGATCATTGAAGCGCAGGATGAAACGGAAGTACGAGACATATTCAAAGACGATCCGTTCTGGGTGAATGGCCTGCGCGCAAGCGTTCGCATCAACCGCTGGGTCAAGGCATTTCCCGACCGCAAGACTCCTGTCTGAAGCAACGCACCATTATGCCCAGCACATTTCGCGCCAGGTCCAGATCGGCGGCATTTGGCAAAGGGCCCACATTCCCTGAAACCGTGATTCACGTCACCGCGTACAGGGATGCGGTTCGAGACCTATTCCGGTATTCTTAGTTCCATGGGCACAGCAGCTGTCTTCAAAAAAGCTTTCCCTTACGCCAAGGACGCGATGAACCTTCCCGTCCGAGACGTGAACGCAGCGATCCCTTTTTATGAGTCCATCATGGGATTCCGGGTTGTTTCCCGTCAGGAGACGCCGATGAAGCACGCGGTTCTCGAGCGAGACGAGATCCGAATCGGGCTTGCCGAGAATGGCGGTGACCCGGAACAGGAAGGATGTTTTTTCGAAGTGGATGATGTCGAAGCAGCGAGTGCCGAGTTGAAGCAGCGAGGCTATTCCAAGGAGACTGCATTTCGCGTCGATAACCACGGCGCCAGTTCATTCCGCGTCTTCTTCGTTGTTGCTCCTGATGGTCTTTGCTATTGCCTTGGTCAGCGCGTGGCCTAGCGCCATGACGCGGCGCTCGCGATTCAAGCGCCTGGGTGCAATGGTCCTTCCCTCCGGTACCACGATTTCGAGTGAGCGGTCTTCACCTAAGCCATGGTTTACTGCGTAACCAAAGCCAACTCAGGGAATTTAGATTGAGCACAGCTGCTGGTACACTGAACTGCCAGTTTCTAAACCTCGCGGCGCGCACGGCGGCGCCGCGTTAACAACAAGAAGGAGTCCCAGGAACAATGAACAAGAGAACTGTTGCGGCAGCGGTGATTGCGATTCTCTCGATCGGCAGCTACGCGGCGATCGCGCAAACTCCTGCGTCGAATATGAGTTTCTTCGTGACAAGCTCGAACCCGAAGGGCGGTAACCTTGGCGGTCTCGCAGGCGCCGATGCGGTGTGTCAGTCCCTGGCTCGCGCTGTCGGCAGCACCAAGACCTGGCGCGCGTATCTGAGCACGAGCACTGTCGACGCGAAAAGCCGGATCGGTAATGGCCCCTGGTATAACTTCAAGGGTGTGCAGATCGCCACGAACGTTGCAGACTTGCACAGCGCCAACAACAAGATCTCGGCAGCAACTTCATTGACCGAGAAAGGAACAACGCCCAACTACCTCGCCGGCGATCCGCCTGCGCCTGCCGTGCAGCCGTTGCAACACGACATGATGACCGGCACTAACGAGGACGGCACGAAGAACGCCGACACATGCAAAGACTGGACTGTCGGCAATGCCGACGCCAAGACAATGCTCGGCCACGCCGATCGCCTGGGGCGCAACGCCGGAGTCAACTCCTGGAATGCGGTTCACGCATCGCAAGGTTGCGGTTTGGAACAACTCGCACCGACGGGCGGTGCAGGATTGTTCTATTGCTTCGCGACGAACTAAAGAGAGTTTTGAGTTGTGAGTAATGAGTTTGAGTAACACGGTCTCTGTTCTGGATCAGTACTCACAACTCGCAACTGTACGGAGTAAAACCGCGGCTTGCGTTCTGACTCAAAACTCATGACTCAAAACTCAAGACTGTTTTCCGATTTTCGACTCTTCCTGCGGCTAAGGCGCGCCGCCGCGAAATCGAAACGCCGTGTGCGGGAGGCGCTGATGATTGCGACGGCGTGGAAGTCGCCCCGGCGCCCTGTCCTTGTGCACATCATTCCGGTTCGACGATGCAATCTCTCCTGTACCTACTGCAACGAATATGACGATTTTTCAAAGCCGGTTCCCACTGCGGAGATGGTCCGTCGCATTGGGCATCTTGCACGACTCGGAGCGCTGTCCGTTCACCTTAGCGGCGGTGAACCGCTTTTGCACCCGGACTGTGACGAGATCATTCGCTGTATTCGTGGACATGGGATGTCTGCGGGATTGCTTACGAACGGGTACCTCCTGAGCATTGAACGCATTCAGCGTCTCAATCAGGCCGGCCTCGACAATTTGCAGATCAGCATCGATAACGTCACGCCTGACGACGTCTCGAAAAAAAGTTTGAAGGTTCTTGATCAGAAATTGCGTTGGCTTTCCCAATATGCGGAATTCGACGTGAATATCAATTCCGTTTTGGGCGGTGGAATGACTTCCCCGGAAGAGGCACTCCAGGTTGCGACCCGCGCACGGGAGTTCGGTTTGAACAGTTCGGTCGGGATCATCCACGACGGTAGCGGGCAACTCCGCCCGCTCAGCAGTCTGCAGTGGCAGATCTACGAGCAAATCGTCGGACATCGGGGCCACTCCTTCTCTGCCTTCATTCAGTACGACAAGTTCCAGCGAAACCTCGCTCAGGGCCTTCCAAACGAATGGAAGTGCCACGCCGGCAGTCGCTATCTCTACGTCTGCGAAGACGGTCTTGTCCACTATTGTTCGCAGCAGCGAGGACGACCTGGAATTCCGTTAGATCAATACAGCGTTGCCGATCTTGAACGCGAATACCACACCGTCAAGTCATGTGCGCCATACTGCACCGTCTCATGTGTGCATCGCGTGGCCATCGTTGATGAGTTTCGGCGAAATCCCCAGAACGCCCTGTCGCAATTCTTTCCACCTCAATTGCCTGCGCCGGTTAGGACTTTGAAATGGCTTTTCCTGTCCGATACTCCCGGGAAGCAAACGGCTATGGCTAAACTGACGCAGAGGCTGTTTCATCTCAGATGAGGGCGGCGTTGGCTGGCTACGAGTGGCTGAGCTTGCTCTTTTTTTCGTTCTTTATCATTCTCGCCTGGTTGCGTCCTCTGGGTTGGCGGCAGCGCATGAATGTTACAACCCTCGGAGTGGTTGGACTGCTGTTGCTCGCGTTGTTCTCTTGGCTTGGCGCCCAAGCCGTCGCGTTTCGGCCATTCCTGCCGCTGCTCCTGATGCCAATGGCTTACTGGCAAACCGCGCACTTTAGCGCACCCGTCAACGAGGGTTTGCAGCGAGCACTGGTCGCGATGGATGAGAGAATTTTTTCTGCCCTAAAACGTTTTTCGCTTCCCGCGTGGCTGAGACGCGCGACCAACGTCTATTTGGAGTTCGCTTACCTGATGGTCTATCCAATGGTCCCGTCGGGCCTTGCGGTACTCTATTTTGCCGGTGTGACGGACCGTGTCGGAGAATTCTGGACCGTCGTTCTGCCCCCCGCCTACCTATGCTATGCGACGCTACCTTTTATTCGGACTTTACCTCCTCGCAGGTTGCAGGAGATTCAAACCGCTCAGGCTCCTCAAACCGAAATGCGTCGATTCAATCTAGTCGTTGTTCGACTCGTGACCCATCAGGCAAATACATTTCCGAGCGGTCACGCGGCGGCGGCCGTTGCCGTAGCATTGGTATTAATTTCCGCTGCGCCTTTCGCAGGCTATATATACCTGGTTATAGCAATCAGCATCATGGTGGCGGCATTCGTCGGGCGTTATCACTATGTCCTTGATGTCGTTTTGGGGGGAGCGCTGTCATGCATCAGCTTTCTGCTGGCGTAGGCTCCCCTCCTCAAGTTCAGGAATTGCTCGGTGGTTCCATGTTCTCGAGTGGGCGAACCTCGCACTCGCCCTGAAAGGCGGGCCAGTGAATCCGGTGCAGATCCATGAATCGCGTCGCCAGCTTCATGGCTTCTTCGTAGGTCTTCGCCTCGACAATCGCGTAGCCGCCCACGACCTCTTTTGTCTCCGTGAATGGACCGTCGATGACGGTGATCTTCCCGCCCGCTAAACGAACCCGCTTTCCTTTTGCCGTGGGTTGCAAGCCCGCGGTGTCAATCATCGAACCGTTCTTCAGTGCTTCCCCAACGAATTCTCCCATCGCATCGAAGAGAGATTGAGGAACCGTTTCCATTCTGTAGTCTTCGGTATGTTTGATGAACATCATGTAGCGCATGCTGTCGTCTCCTAGAGATTGAAAATTCAGCTTCCATCACCATATCGAACGAGAGAGCGTGAAATCGACAGCGCTAAACGTCAATTTTTGCAAAATATTTCGCGTCCGATACGGCAGACGATACGGTTGTCCGCCAAAGCGCGGGTGCGAGACTGCCGATCAGGAGAATTGCGGCAATCGTGCTGCTGGACCATTCTCGAGCGATGTTGTAGCCGGCCTCGCCGACGAGGAGTGGAGACGGTCCCGTTATCAGCAGAAGTGAGAGCCAGAATGCGATTCGCCCGAAAACTGTCGGCCTGGGTTCGCCGGTATACGTCGCCTGCAGGATAGGAAACATCAGAACCCAGTAGTGTTCCCAGGCGATGGGCGACAGAACTACCGCGACCGCCAGGATAAACGCTAGCTCTCTGCCTGTGTTGGAGAGAGGAAAGTTTTTTCGCCTCCAGCAAATCCCGGCCACCACGGCGATGAGGACAAGCCAGACCACACGGTGTGCGAGCGCGGTGTGTTCCGGCCAGAACCTGAATAAAGCTGCAAAGAGCGACTGGTTTTGAGCGCGAGTCGGCCAGCCTCCGGTGAGACTGATTCCGATCCAATCCTGCAGCGTTTGCAAACTTCCTGCTGGCCCATATCGAAAGACGATAAGCGCCGTTAGTCCCAGCGCAACGGCACTGCCGATTGCAGCGATTCGCCACAAGCGGCGGGCGAACAGCGCGGCCAAAATCAGCATCGGAAACGCTTTTAGCGCGACGGCGACGCCAAGAAATGCGCCAGCCTTGATCTCGAATCGGCGGGCCGTGGCCAACGTTCCGGCGCCAGTAAGAAACAGTAACAACGCGTTCATATTCTGATGCTCGAAGTTCGTTTGTGCTGGCAAAGCAATCGCGAAGAATGGCAACAGAACCTCAGACGAAGACCAGAGTTGCCGAGCAGACGAAAAGCGATTCGGTAGAATCGCTTTTGTCCAACACCAGACGCCCGCCAGCAGAAAGGCCACATTGGCGATGTACCAGAGGATTCGACTCAAACCAACATGAACAGCGGCAATCGCAGCAAAGGGCGCGAACCACACACTCTGAAATGGTGGTCCTGTAACGCC
>Ga0068860_100001574_pt1 | contig 24593 bp, 17 predicted proteins | sample KBSSwiS32_FD_66597 | JGI IMG/M metagenome (GOLD analysis project Ga0068860, IMG submission 66597) | Switchgrass rhizosphere microbial communities from Kellogg Biological Station, Michigan, USA - KBS Switchgrass S3-2 | ecosystem: Host-associated > Plants > Roots > Rhizosphere > Soil ...
TTGACGCTTGCAACCACGCCAGTGGGCGAGGCTCCCGGCGTCTGAACGCGACAGCGAACTTGGCGAGCTGTCGTCAGACGGGCCGATTCGCCCGCAATCTCACGCCTCTTTGCCGATCAGGCCTGCCACGATCATTGCAACGCCGATGCCGATGACGACGCCGGACACGGTGCCCACCGTGCGCATCAGTTCGGCCGGATTGTTCGATTTCGACGCGATCGACAGGAAGAACAGGAAGAAGGCGATCGCCAGCGCGATCAGCACGCCGCCGACGATGACGATGCGCATGTTCTTGCGTCGCATGGAGCGCCCCCATTTGCGCGCTGAGCGCGCGCCAGCCGTGATCATGACATCGCCGGCCGGTACCGGCAAACCGCTGCGGCTCCGCGGGCGGCGGAATGCCGTTGCAGGCCGGGCTTTTGTGCGCCGGCGTACGGACGACAATGTCATTGGCCGGCATGATGCGGGCTTGTCTGTCTCAGATTCGCCGCGCCGCGGTGAATCGTCGTTTTTCAACGGGAGCTGCGCACATGAACGCTAGAGCATTCGTACTGACATTGACACTGGGCCTTTTCGCGGCATCGTCTTGCCTGGCCGCTGAAGCCAACATGGGAACCTGGAAACTCAATGAGGCCAAATCCACGATTCCTGCCGGCGCGCCGAAGAACACCACTGTCGTCTACGTCGCTGAAGGCGACTCGGTCAAAGTCATCGTGGACGGCGTCACCGGCGACGGCAAGCCGGCGCACAACGAATGGGTAGGAAAGTTCGACGGCAAGGACTACCCGGTCACCGGCGATCCGATGACCGACGCGCGCGCGTACAACAAGGTCGACGACCGCACGATTGATCTGACTGTGAAAAAGGGCGGCAAGACCACCAACAGCGGCCGGATCGTCGTCGCCGCCGATGGCAAGAGCCGCACGCTCAAGCTGAGCGGAACCGACGCAGCCGGCAAAGCGGTCAGCATCACCACGGTATACGACAAGCAGTAATCGAACACCGTCCGAAAAGACAGCGATGCCTTTCCGCACGGGAAGGGCATCGTTTCGAACAGAAGCTCGCCGATCGCGCAGCGCCCGCACAGGGATCGACGCCACGTTCGAGCGCCGGCTCAGTCCAATCGGGGCCTGACCTTGCTTGCCGCGAGTTTTGCGCTGCGCCGCGCGGCCTCGACGTCGGGGTCGTGGGCGAGCGCGACGCCCATGCGCCGCTTGACGAAACTTTCGGGCTTGCCGAACAGGCGCAGGTCGGTGTTCGGCACGGCGAGCGCCTCGGCCACGCCGTCGAACACCAGTGGCGCGCCGTCGACACCGCCATAGATCACGGCCGATGCGCCGGGACTCTTCAATGCGGTATTGACCGGCAGGCCCAGGATCGCCCGCGCGTGCAGTTCGAATTCGTTCTGCCATTGCGTGATCATCGTGACCATTCCGGTGTCGTGCGGGCGCGGACTGACCTCGCTGAACCAGACCTGCTCGCCCTTGACGAACAGTTCGACGCCGAAGATGCCCTGCCCACCGAGATCGTCGGTGACCTTTCTCGCGATCTCCTGCGAACGCGCAAGCGCGGCGGGATGCATCGCGTGCGGCTGCCAGCTTTCGACGTAGTCGCCCTTCACCTGCACATGACCGATCGGCGCGCAGAAATGGGTTTCGATGCCGCCGGCCACATTGCGCGCACGCACGGTCAGCAGCGTGATCTCGTAGTCGAAGTCGATGACGCCCTCGACGATGACGCGGCCGTGACTGACGCGGCCGCCGGCCATCGCATAGTCCCAGGCCCGTTTGACGTCGTCCGGTCCGTCGATCCGGCTCTGGCCCTTGCCGGATGAACTCATGACCGGCTTGACGATGCACGGATAACCAATGGACGGCCGAGAGCTTCCGCCATCGATCGCAGCCTGCAACTCGTCGAGCGAATCGCAGAAGCGGTAGGGACTGGTCGGCAGACCGAGCGTCTCGGCGGCAAGGCGGCGAATGCCTTCACGATTCATCGTCAGGCGCGCCGCGCGCGCGGTGGGGATCACGCGGACGACGCCGGCGGCTTCGAGTTCCTCGAGCATCGGCGTCGCGATCGCCTCGATTTCGGGCACGACGACGTCGGGCCGCTCGGCTTCGATCAATGTCCGCAACTGTTGCGGATCGCTCATCGCGATCGTGCGCGCGTGGTGCGCAACCTGCTGGCCCGGCGCGTTCGCATAGCGGTCGACCGCGATCGTCTCGACGCCGAGCCGCTGCAGGGCAATCAATACTTCCTTGCCGAGTTCGCCGGCGCCGAGCAGCATCACGCGCGTGGCACATTTTGACAGCGGCGTGCCGATTGCAGGCAGCTTCGGTGCGCTCATTGGTGCATCCCCGGAATGATGCCGCCATTATCCCGCATTGTCTGCGCCGGCGCTGCCCGCTGCGGGCGCGGCAACATGGCGAAAAGTCTGCCCTTCGAGGTTTGCGGATGGCGTGCAGCGGATTTTCTTGGCCGCAATTCGACCGGATTTATGGCGTCGGCAGCGGGGACGCTTATACTGATGCGCATGCCCTGTCGCGACCCGGCGCGCGGGCCGCGGCACCTTCCTTCGGAGCCTGCTCATGTCCATGTTGATCCTCGGACTGGTCCTGTTTCTCGGCCCGCATTCGCTGCGGATCCTGGCGGACGACTGGCGAGGGCGCCAGGTTGCGCGCCTGGGCGAAGGACCTTGGAAGGGCATATATTCGCTGGTCTCGATCGCCGGCTTCGTCGTACTGATCTGGGGTTTCGGCCTGGCGCGCCAGCAGCCCGTGCTGCTCTATTCGCCGCCGCTATGGCTGCGTCATGCCAACGCGCTGTTCACGCTGGCCGCCTTCATCCTCGTCGCCGCAGCGTACGTGCCACGCAATCATCTGAAGGCCAAGCTCGGCCATCCGATGTACGCCGGGATCAAGGTCTGGGCGCTCGGCCATCTGCTCGCCACTGGCATGTTGCACGACGTGGTGCTGTTCGGCGCGCTCCTGGCCTGGGCGATCGCCGGCTTCATCAGCGGTCGCCGTCGTGATCGCCGCAATGGCGTGGTCTACCCGGCCGGGACGGTGCTCGGCGACGTCTTGGCCGTGGCGATCGGCGCTGCGGCGTGGGCGGCTTTTGCGTTCTGGCTGCACGCCCGCTGGATCGGCGTTGCGCCGTTCGCCATGTAGGAGGCGTCGAATCAGGCGTCGGTTTCGTCGCCGCGCAGCAGCAGATGCATGCGCACCAGATCGGCCAACGTCGCGGCTTCCATCTTTTCCATCAGCCGGGCGCGATGGATCTCGACGGTCCGATGACTGGCGCCGAGATCCCGGGCAATCTGCTTGCTGGTCTTGCCGGTCACCACCAGCTCCATGACTTCACGCTCGCGCGGCGTGACCTTCTCGAGCCGCTTGATTATCGCCGTGCGTTCGTGCTGGCGCCGGCGGCTGCGCTGGTCGTGTTCGATCGCCGCGCGAACACGCAGCACCAGGTCGTCGTTCTCGAACGGCTTTTCGATGAAGTCGACGGCGCCCTCACGCATCGCCGCGACCGCAATCGGGATGTCGGCAGAGCCGGTCAGAAAGACGACCGGCAGCATCACGCCGCGTCGTTTGAGCAGCGCCTGCACTTCCAGACCGCTCATCTGCGGCATGCCCACGTCGAGCACGATGCAACCCGGCCGGTCGAAGCGGGCCGCGGCAAGGAACTGCTCGCCGGTTGCGTACGCGTCGACCGCCAGACCGCCGCGCGTCAGCAGGCGCTGCAATGCCGAGCGCATTCCGTCGTCGTCGTCGACAACGAGCACCAGCGGATCGGGCGCGATGTCGGTTCGAATCGTCCTGCGGGTCGTCATGACTCCTTCCTGACCTGCCTCATGTCCCCTTATGCAGCATTTTGCGCCGATTGTGACGGTGCGGTGCAGCATAGGGTTTCGCCACTCGACAGCCGCTTTGCCAGCGGCGTCGGCCGGAGAGGTCGTCCGCACGATGTATTCACGGGGCTTTCTCACCGTTGGGGTGGCAGTCAGGATGCTGTGTGTTTCATGGCGATCAAGTTGGTCTAGTATGAGCCCGCCGTATGCCGTGTAGCGGCAGGCGCTGGACGATTGCCGGCGTGTCGCAGGCCGTGATCCGAGGCCGGCGTCGCCCCCGTCCGGTTCCCTGCCCGACGCGACGACGACAGGGAACCGTCCGTGCATAGGCAAATGAGCATCGATCTGGAACATCTGGTCCTGGCCGAAAATCCCGACGCGGTCATCCTCGCGACCGTGGCCGGAGACGTGCTCAGCTGGAACAACGGCGCCGCCGAGATATTCGGCTACGCCGCAAACGAAGCGATCGGCAGTTGCCTCGAGTCGCTGATCGTGCCCGAAGACATGCGCACCGAGTACCGGCAAATGCTCGCGCGCGCTTCGGTCAGCGGCTTCGCCAGCTACGAAACGATCAGCCGGCGCAAGGATCAGGCGCTGGTCAATGTCGATGTGTCCTACAAGGCGATACGGCCGTCGCCGGAGAGCGCCGACGTGCTGATGCTTTGCACGCACAAGGACGTCAGCGAGTCGCAGGTGCTGCGCGACAACAAACTGGTCGAGGCACGCTTCCGCGGCCTGCTCGAGTCGATGCCCGACGCGATCATCATGGCCAACCGCACCGGCCGGATCGTCCTCGCCAATACGCGGGCCGAACATCTGTTCGGTTACGCATCGGGCGAGCTGCTCGGCCAGGCGATCGAAGTGCTGCTGCCACACGCGCTGCGCCAGGTGCACATGTGCCACCAGGGCGGTTTCTTCGCCCAGCCGTACCCGGGCGCGATCGGGATCGGCCTCGCCCTGAACGGCATGCGCAAGGACGGCGCCGAATTCCCGGTCGAGATCAGCCTGAGCCCGCTGCATACGCAGGAAGGCACGCTGGTCATGAGCGCAGTGCGGGACATTTCCGCGCGCAAGCAGATCGAACGCTCGCTGTCGGAAAAGAACGTCGAACTGCAAAACGCGGCGGAGGCGAAGGACCGTTTTCTCGCCAATATGTCGCACGAGCTGCGCACGCCGCTGAACGCGATCATCGGCTTCACCGGCACCCTGCTGATGCGTCTGCCTGGACCGCTCAACCCGGACCAGCAAAGGCAGCTGACCACGATCCAGGGCAGCGCGCACCACCTGCTGGCCCTGATCAACGACCTGCTCGACGTGGCCAAGATCGAATCGGGCAAGGTCGACCTGCATCCGGAACCGACCTCGTGCGCCGAACTGCTCGACGAGCTGGCCGGCACGCTGCGTCTGCTGGCGGAACACAAGGGCCTGGCTTTCGAATTGCGTGTCCCGGACCCGGATGTGGAGATCCGGACCGACCGCCGCGCAGTGAAACAGGTGCTGATCAACCTCGTCAACAATGCGATAAAGTATACCGACGCCGGCAGCGTCGCCGTGACCCTGGAGCGCGATACGCACGATGGCCGGCCCGTCGTCCGCTTCAGGGTTCGCGACACCGGCGTCGGCATCCGGCCGGAAGACCAGACGCGCCTGTTCCAGGCGTTCACCCAGCTCGATTCGTCGTCGACGCGCCGTCACGACGGCACCGGCCTGGGCCTGCACCTGTCGCAGAGGCTCGCGGTCCTGCTCGGTGGACAGATCACCCTCGACAGCGAGCTCGGCCGCGGCAGCACGTTCACGCTGACGCTCGCGGGGTAGACCATGGCGCTGATCCTGGTCATCGACGACAACCGCGACAATCTCGACCCGAAGAACTACCTGCCGTGCGCGTTCGGCCACGATTCGCTGACCGCCTCGGACGGCGTCGCCGGCCTCGCGCTGGCGCGGCGCGAGCAACCTGACCTGGTCGTTTCCGACATCCATATGCCGGGCACGGACGGCTACGCGATCCTGCGGGCGATCCGCGGCGATGCGGCACTGCACGAAATCCCAGTGCCACCCGCCATCGCGCTGACCATGCGTGGCGACCGCGAGCACGGGCTGCGCGCCGGCTTCGACGGCTATCTGGCCAAACCGCTGGACCCGCAGACGTTCGTCGAACAGATCGAAGGCTTCCTGCCGCCGGATCGACGCGGCTGCCTGCCGCCGCGCCGTGAAACCGCCGCCGACGCCACGCCGGCCGAACGCGCAGCGCTTCCGCCCATCGGCAAGGTTCTCGTCGTCGACGATTCCGCTTCCAATCGCGAGCTGGTCTGCCAGATACTGCAGCCCATGGGATACGAGGTCCGCGCCGCGGCGGGTGTCCGGCACGCGCTGCGGATGGCCCAGGAATCCGTGCCGGATCTCGTGATCACGACTTGCACATGCCCGGAGAAGACGGCTTCGATCTGGTTCGCGACATGAAGGCAAATCCGCACCTGGCTCCGGTGCCGGTCATTGTCGTCACCTCGTCGGCTTGGGGCGAGCGCCACCGGCTGGCCGCGCGGGACCTCGGCGCCGCACGCTTGCCCATGTGCCCGGTCGAACCGCAACATCCCGTCGACGCGATTGCCAGCTGCATCAGGAAAGGAGAGGGGAATGGCGACGATCCTGGTTGTTGACGATCGTCCGGTCAACCGCGAATTCCTCGTTACGCTGCTCGGCTACGTCGGCCATACCGTGCTGCAGGCGGCGGACGGCGCCGAAGCGCTGGCGATCGTGCATACCCAGCGTCCCGATCTGGTCATCACCGATCTGATGATGCCGACCATGAGCGGTGTCGAATTCGCCAGCCGGGTACGCGCGGAAGCGCCGATTGCGGCAACCCCGATCATCTTCTACACGGCAACCTACCGGGTCAGCGAGGCGCAGACGGCGGCACATGAATGCGGTGTCTCGACCGTGCTGGTCAAACCGGTAGAACCGCAGGTCGTGCTTGACGCCGTGGCTGCCGCACTCGGCGCCGCCCCACCGGTCCGGTTGTCGCCCGAGATCGCCGCGCGCACGCCGGAGTCGATGGACGCGACGCTGCCCAGCTACATGCGCAACCTGAGCGAGTTGCAGCGCTCGCTGAGGCAGAAGCTCGACGAAGCCATCGAGCAGGTCGATTCGCAGCAGGCCGGCAGCGCTGTTGCCCGCGCCGGCATCAATGCGTTGTATCCATTCAGCCTGCGCCTGTCGGCGCTGCTCGAGCTGAATGTCGCACTGACACCGGAGCGCGATCCGCAAGCGATGGCGGACCTGTTCTGCCGCAACGCGCAGAACATCATGAACTGCAAGTACCTCGCGCTCGGCATACTCGACCGCGACCGCAAGCACCTGCGCAGCGTGACCACGCGCGGCCTCGCAGCGGACGTCCGCGAGCGCTTCGAGGCAATCGATCCGTGGTCGGGCGTGTTCGGCGAAGTCATCTCGGCGGCGAAGACGATCCGCATCGACAACGACGGCACTGCGGCGACTTCCGGCCTGCCCGAGTTCCACCCGCCGGTGCACGATCTGCTGGTCGTGCCTATTCCGGTCACCTCGGCGCTGAACGCGTCGGGCTGGCTGTACTTCGCCGACAAGATCAGCGGGCGCTCGTTCGATCTCGAGGACGAGCGCTTCGCGATCACCATGGCCGCGCAGTTCGCCCTGGCGTTCGGCAACCTGAATCTATACGAGGAAGTCGAACAGCACGCGCGCTGGCTGGAGTCCGAGGTCTCCGAACGCCAGCGCACGGCCGAAGCATTGGCCGAGAGCGAGCTGCGTTTCCGCCAGATTGCCGAGAACATCGACGCGGTGTTCTTCCTGATCGAGCCGGACAGTTCGAAAGTGCATTACGTCAGCCCGGCGTATGCCGACATCTGGGGCCGCAGCTGCGAAAGCCTCTACGCCGAGCCGCAGTCGTGGCTGCAATCGATCCATCCCGCGGACAACGCGCGCGTGGCCCAGGCGATTGCCGAGCGCGGCGCAGCCGGCCTCGCGTTCGATCTCGAACACCGCCTGCTGCGCGGCTCGTCGGAGCGCTGGATCCACCTGCGCGGTTTTCCGATTCGCGATTCGTTCGGCCGACCGTACCGCACCGCCTGCGTGGCCACCGACATCAGCGAGGCGATGCGCGTGCAGGGCGAACTGATCGAGAGCAACCGGCGCTTCCGCGACATGCTCGACAACGTCGAGCTGATCTCGGTGATGCTCGACCCGCAGGGGCGCTTGATCTACTGCAACGATCACTTCCTGCGCATGACCGGCTGGCAGCGCGAGGAGATCGTCGGCAAGCCGTGGTTCGAGCGCTTTCCGCCGCAAGGAGAAGCCGCCGAGCGCAGGGACAGCTTCGACAGTCTGCTCCGCGGCGATGCCAGCGCACGCCACCTGGAACGCGAAATCCTCACGCGTTCGGGCGAACGCCGGCTGATCCGCCTGAACAACTCGCTGCTGCGCTCGGCGTCGGGTGAAGTGATCGGCGTGGCCAGCCTCGGCGAGGACGTTACCGAGCAGCGGCGCGCGCAGGCGCAGCTTGCCCACGCGGCCACGCACGACCGCACGACCGGCCTGCCGCGATTCGCGCTGGTCGAGGACTTCCTGCAGACCGCCTGCGCGGAAGCGGCGGCGCGCGAAGGCCGGGTCATCGTGCTCTACGTCGATCTCGACCGCTTTCACACGATCAACGAAACCAGCGGTCGGTCAGCCGGCGACAACGTGCTGCGAACCATCGCCGAGCGCCTGAACGACGCGATCGGCGCCGAAGGGCGCGTCGCGCACGTGGCCGGCGACGAGTTCGCACTGGTGCTCAAGGATCCGGGAGGCGCCCTCGACCAGGTGGAATTCGGCGAGACCATCCGCGGCCGCGTCGAAGAGCCGATCGAATTCGAGGGCCGGCGCGTCTATGTGACCTGCAGCATCGGCGTGAGCTGTTTCCCGGACAACGGTTCCGGCCCGCAGGAACTGGTGCGTCAGGCCGAGTCATCGATGCTGCGCGCGAAGGCCGAAGGACGCAACACGGTCGTCGCCTTCGCCAATGAGCATCGCCAGGAGCTCGACGATCGCCTGGCGCTCGGACTGCGCCTCGACGATGCATTGAGCAATTCGGAGTTCCTGCTGTACTACCAGCCGCGCATCAACGGCCAGGACTGGCGGGTCAGCGGCTTCGAAGCATTGCTGCGCTGGCAGAGTCCCGAGTTCGGCCTGCTCGCGCCGGGCCGCTTCCTGCAGGTCGCCGAGGATCTCGGACTGATTCTGGAAATCGGCAGTTTCGTGCTGGAAACCGCCTGCCAGCAGGTGCGCGCCTGGATCGATGCCGGCGCCGAGGACTTCTCCGTCTCGATCAACGTTGCGCCCGCACAGATGCAGCGCCCGAACTTCGTCGCCGAAGTGCGCTCCGCGCTGTCGAAATACAAACTGCCGGCCCACAGCATCGAGCTGGAACTGACCGAGAGCATGATGACCGGCAACATCGAGCGCGTCACCGGCACCATGCGCGCGCTGAAGGCGCTCGGGGTCAAGCTTTCGCTGGACGACTTCGGCACCGGCTATTCGAGCCTCAACTATCTGCGCCGGTTTCCGCTCGATACGCTGAAGATCGATCGCAGTTTCGTCCATGACATCAGCACGGACGCCGGCGCGACCGGTGTCTGCCGCGCGATCATCACGCTGTCCCACCAGCTCGGCATGACCGTGCTGGCCGAAGGCGTCGAGACCGCCGCGCAAGTCGGCTACCTGCGCCGCAACGAATGCGATTTCTTCCAGGGTTATTATTTCTGCAAGCCGGTCGCCGCGGCGCGGGCGCTGGAGATGCTTCGGCACCGCTACCTGGCGCACGAGGGCATCGAGCAGCCCGCCGAATATCAGCCGACGCTGTTGCTCGTGGATGACGAGGAAAACATCCTCAATGCGCTGATGCGCATGCTGCGGCGCGACGGCTACCGCATCCTCACGGCGACCAACGCCGAGGACGCGCTCGACATTCTCGGCCGCAACGACGTCCAGGTCGTCATCTCCGACCAGCGCATGCCGGGCATCAGCGGCACCGAGCTGCTCAGCCGGGTCAAGGAAATGCACCCGGACACGGTGCGCATGGTCTTGAGCGGCTATACCGATCTGTCGGCGGTGACCGCGGCGATCAACCAGGGTGCGATCTACAAGTTCCTGACCAAGCCATGGGACGACGAGGAGTTGCGCCTGCAGGTGCGCGACGCGTTCCGTATCGCGCAGCGCCGCGACGATGCGCGCAAGTCGGTTCTTTCATAGCTTTGCGGATGATGAGAAATGGCAACGATTGCCCTGAGTGAACGCCAGCGCGTGCTGCTCGACGGAATGTCGCTGAGCCGCGTCCTCGATCACGTGCCGGCGCCGGTGCTGGTGCTCGGCAACGACGGCACGGCCTGGATGAATGCCTCCGCACGCGAACTCGACGACTGGCTGAAGGTCGGCGACGCTTCGCGCAGCCTGATGCAGGAACTCGGTCCGGCTTTGCAACCGGCCACGACCACGGACAAGGCGCCGCAGCTGCACCACGCCCCCTTACGCCAGCGCTCGGGCGAGGAACGCCTGTATCGGGCGATCCTGGTCGATGCTTCGCCGGGCGACGACGAAAGCACCGCGGCGGTCGTGCTGGTCCGGACCAGCGCGACTGCCGGCGAAGGCAACGGGCTGCACGCCGACGTACTTTCGGAAATAACCCGCGCCAGCCTCGAGGAGGCGCAGCGGCAACTGCTGCAGGCCGACCGCCTATCGACGATTGGCCAGCTCGCAGCCGGCGTCGCCCACGAAATCAACAACCCGATCGGCTACGTGCAGTCCAATCTCGAGACGCTGCGCGAGTACGTGACCAGCCTGTTCCGCCTGATCAGCACGCAGGATTCGATCCTGCGCCAGGTCGGGACGGTCCAGCCGGCGCTGCTCCAGCAGATCGAAACGGTCCGCCAGGAAATCGACTTCGAATTCCTCTCCAAGGACCTGCCGACGCTGCTCGCCGAGTCGCAGGAGGGGATCTCGCGCGTGCGCAAGATCATCCAGGATCTGCGCGAATTCTCACGCGCCGGCCACGCCGAAACATGGACCCGGGCCGACCTGCACGCCGGCCTCGACAGCACGATCAACATCGTCTGGAACGACCTGAAGTACAAGGTCGAGCTGATCAAGCACTATGGCGAATTGCCGTTGATCGACTGCCTGCCGTCGCAGCTCAACCAGGTGTTCATGAACATCCTGGTCAACGCCGGACATGCGATCGAAGGTCGTGGACAGATCACCCTGGTGACGCGGGCGGACGCCGAGTTCGTTTACGTCGAAGTCTCCGACACCGGCAAAGGCATTGCGCCGGAGCATCTGCCACGCGTATTCGAGCCGTTCTTCACGACCAAGCCGGTCGGCAAGGGCACCGGCCTCGGCCTATCGATCTCCTACGGGATCGTGCGCAAGCACAACGGCGAAATCGACGTGCGCAGCGAACCGGGCATCGGCACGACGTTCGTGATCAAGCTGCCGATCCGGCAGAGACACCATCCGGAGGGCGACGCGGACGCTGCCGTCGGCGACAATCATCACCCGGGCGCCGGACCGGCGCGGTCATAGCGGAGCAACGGGTCATGTACCGGATCATGCTGGTCGACGACGAGATCAACATCCTGTCAGCGCTGAAGCGCGCGTTGCTGACCATCCCGTTCGATGATCTGGACGGCGAGCGGCCCGAGATCGAAACGTTCGTGTCGCCCCGTCAGGCGCTCGCGCGCATCACCGGCAAGGCGGTCGACATGGTCATTTCCGACTTCCGCATGCCGGAGATGAGCGGCATTGAATTCCTCAGCGAAGTCGTGCACGTGCAGCCGGACGTGGTCCGCCTCGTGCTCAGCGGCCAGGCTGACATGGACGCGGTCGTCGACGCGATCAACCGCGTGCAGATCTATCGTTTCATCGGCAAGCCCTGGCACGACTTCGAGCTGAAATCGGCGGTCACGCAGGGGCTCGCCGCACGTTCCCTGGTCCTGGAGAACAGGCGCCTGGCCAACCTCGTGCGCAAGCAATACGGCAAGCTCAGCCGCCAGGAAGCCGAATTACGGCGCCTGGAGGCCGAATCGCCCGGCATTACCCATCTGAAACTCGATGCCGACGGAAACATCGTCATCGAAGACGAAGACGACGGCTCCTGACGCGGCCAGTGCAGCGGGCGTACGTAGTATTACTGATCGTAACGATGCGGATTCCCTGCAGGCGCGGCCGGCCCTAATCTGCCGGCAACGAAACCCGGAGACCGCGCCATGGAGAACAATATTCCCCCAAGCTCACTGCCCAATGGCCGATTGCGCTATTTCGACCTGATCGAGCTCGGCGACCTGCGCGAGTGCCTCGGTGTTCAGCGCACGGACGAACTGCTCACGGTTTTTGCCGAAGCGCTGCCGCTTTACCTGTCCTCTCTGAGTGAGGCCGCAGCGCGCTCCGACCTGACGACCGTTGTGGATGTCGTCCATACGCTGCGCGGCACCGCGACCAGCCTCGCTTGCGCAGGCCTGGCGTTTCCTTGCGATGTCGTCAGGGTCGCCTGCGAGCGGAATGATGTCTCGATGTGCCGGCTGGCCGTCAACATCCTCGGCTTGGCCGAGGCGCAGGTTCTCGCCGAAGTGCAGACCGTGCGGATGCAGCCCGATACGATTCGATCGTTTCGCGCGGACCGCGGCGCGACTGCCGCGCAGGCCAACTGCAGCGCGCCCTAGCCGGGAAGCTATGAACAAGGGGTCACCGGCCCCTCGGCGTGCAGATCGAGACGTGTCGGGAAGGGTCGACCGGCCAGCCGTCCCTAGACCACGCCGGTGCCGCAATACAGCGCGATGACGAAAAACACGGCCACGGTCTTGACGCAGGTGATCGCGAAGATGTCCTTGTAGGACTGGCGATGAGTCAGGCCGCAGACTGCGAGCAGCGTGATCACGGCGCCGTTGTGCGGCAGCGTGTCCATGCCGCCCGACGCCATCGCCGCCACGCGATGGAGAACTTCCGGTGAGATGCCGGCTGCATTCGCAGCGGCCACGAACTGGTCGGCCATCGCGGCCAGCGCAATCGACATGCCGCCGGACGCCGAGCCGGTGATGCCGGCCAGCGTCGTCACCGTCACTGCCTCGTTGACCAGCGGATGCGGTATCGCCTTGAGCGCATCGCGAATGTAGATGAACCCGGGCAGCGCGGCGATCACGGCGCCGAAGCCGTATTCCGACGCCGTGTTCATCGAAGCCAGCAGCGCACCGGCAATCGCCGACTTGCTGCCTTCGGCAAAGCGCTGCTGCAGCGGACGGAGCGCGAACGCAAACACGGCGAGGATGCCGACCAGCAGCGCACCTTCGACTGCCCAGATCGCCGCAACGGCGGAAATCGTCACGGCCACCGGCTTGTCGAGGCCCGGCATCGTCACTTCGTAAGTGCTGCCATAAGCGGAGATCACGAACAGCGTGAACAGCTTGTTGAGCACGGCAACCAGCAGCAGCGGCAGGATCGCGATCCATGGACTCGGCAGGTGGCCGCCGGCAATCGGCTCCGGCTCGTTCGTGTGGCCGGTGCCGTAGCCCTCCCCTGCCGCCTGCGCGGTCCGGCGGCGCCACTCGAGCCAGGCCATGCCGAGAATGAAGATGAATACGCTGCCGGCAATGCCGAGCCACGGCGCGGCGTACGCGTCGGTCTTGAAGAACGCTGTCGGAATGATGTTCTGGATCTGCGGCGTCCCCGGCAGCGAGTCCATCGTGAACGTGAACGCGCCGAGCGCGATCGTTCCGGGGATCAGGCGTTTCGGGATGTCGCCCTGGCGAAACATCTCGGCGGCGAACGGGTAGACGGCGAAGACCGCGATGAACAGCGATACACCGCCGTAGGTCAGCAACGCGCAGACGATGACGATCGACAGCATCGCGCGCTCGCGGCCGACCATGCGGATGACCGCCGCGACGATCGATTTGGAAAATCCGGCGAGTTCAATCGCCTTGCCGAACACCGCGCCGAGCAGGAACACCGGAAAATACAGTTTGACGAAGCCGACCATCTTGTCCATGAACAGGCCGGTGAACATCGGCGGCACGGCCGACGGATCGGTCAGCAGCACGGCGCCCATGGCGGCGATCGGCGCGAACAGGATCACGCTGTGGCCGCGATAAGCGACATACATCAGGAATGCCAGCGCGGCCAGGCAGATCAGGAAACTCAAGTGCAGCTCCGGCTATGCGCGTGACGGGAACGATTCAAGGCCTGAACGCAAGATCAACGGTCAAAGGTCAAGGTGTATGCGTCGAGGCACAGAAGCGAGCGCGAGAACAACCAACCTTCGGATGCGCCATGTTGGCGCCCGATTGACCCTTGACCTTTGACTTTTGACTCTCGAGCCAATGTTCCCAGCCCCTTGGGTGCCGGAGTATCCCGGCTGCGGAACGGCATCGACAGTGTACGAAGGTACAAGTGTACCCAGCCGCGGTCCCCACTAGCCTTGCCAGCATCCCGCCGCGCGGGTACTGCACGCTGCCGACCACCAATTCGAGGGGAACCATGAAACCGACCCGACTCAGTCTCGCGATCGCGACGCTGCTCGCGCTGTCCGCGGCATCCGCCGTCGCGGAGCCGGACGCCGCCGACGCCCCGGACGCGGCAACGGCCGAGAATGCCGATGCGACTTCGCTCGAGGGCATCACCGTCACCGCGCGCCGGCGCGAAGAGACGCTGCAGGACGTTCCGATCGCGGTCACCGCGTTGTCGGCGAAGTCGCTCGAGACCTTGAACGTGCGCAATCTCGGCGACCTGCAGGGCAACGTGCCGAACCTGACGATCCATGACGCGCGCGGCAGCAACAGCACGATCACCGCCTACATTCGCGGCGTCGGCCAGGCCGATCCGACCTGGGGCTCGGACCCGGGCGTCGGCATCTATCTCGACGACGTCTACATCGCCCGCCCGCAGGGCGCGCTGCTCGACGTGTTCGACATCCAGCGCATCGAGGTGCTGCGCGGTCCGCAGGGCACGCTGTACGGCAAGAACACGATCGGCGGCGCGATCAAGTACGTTTCGCGCCAGCTGCCGACGCAGACCGAGGGCTTCGCCGAAGTCGACGCCGGCAACGAGGGGCGGCGCAACGTCAAGGCGGCGATCGGCGGCGCGGCCGACGACGGCGTCTGGCGCGGCCGCATCGCCTACGCGACGCTGCACAACGGCGGCTATGGCGACAACCTGCTCAGCGGCGAACCGGTCAGCAACCAGAACACCAATGCCGGACGCGTGTCGCTCGGCTTCTTTCCGAAGGACGTGCCGGTCGACGTGCAATTCAGCGCCGACACGATGCACGACAACTCGAACCCGCGCGGTGCCAAGCGGCTCGCGGTCAACAAATTCGATGCGCTGGCCACGCCGCCGAACGACAGCGACTACGACGTGCAGAGCGGCATGCCGAGCGTCAATTCGACGCATCTGGTCGGCGAGTCGCTGATCGCCACCTGGGTGCCGTCGAGCACCTGGACGTTCAAGTCGATCAGCGCGCATCGCCAGTCGAACACGCTGACCAACATCGACTTCGACACGCTGCCGAACACGATCGCCGATGTCAAGGCCTACTATCGCGACCGCCAGGATTCGCAGGAATTCCAGGCAAACTACTCCGGCGACAACGGCAGCAGCGGCGTGATCGGCCTGTTCTATTTCGACGGTCTGGCCAGCGGCGCGATCTTCAACAACTTCTTCGGCCTGTCGTTCGGCGTCACCAGCGGCACGGTCTACACGCGCAGCAAGGCGCTGTACACCGACTGGAGCTGGCAGCTCGCTTCGGCCTGGAGCCTGTCGCTCGGCGCGCGCATCACCAACGAGGACAAACACGCCGTCGTTCACAACTACACGACGACGGACGTCACCTTCAGCGTGCCCAAGGCGACGAGCGCAAACTTCGACAAGTCACGCTCCGCGAACAATTTCTCGCCGCGCATTTCGCTGCAATACCGGCTCAGCGACGACACGAACCTGTACTCGACGCTGTCGCGCGGCTTCAAGTCCGGCGGCTACAACATCCGCGCGAACACGGCCGCAGTTCCTGACGCCTCGCATCCGATCGAGGACGAAGTGCTCGATACGCTGGAGTTCGGCAGCAAGTCGAACTTCGACGACGGCCGCTTTTCGCTGAACGCGGCACTGTTCTACACGCGCTACCGCAACGTCCAGCTCTCGGTGTTCACGTCGTACACGCTGCCGGACGGCACGCAGGGCTTTTTCGGCGACTTCACCAACGCCGGCAAGGCGCACGCGTATGGTGTCGAGCTGGAGTTTGCCTGGCGCCCGGCCGACCATTGGGCGCTGATCGGCAACATCGCCGGGCTGCACACCGAGTACGACGAATACAACAGCGGCGGCATCAATGTCGCCGACCAGAAGCGCTTCAACGCGGCGCCGAACGGCCAGGCCGGCCTGAACATCGAATACGCCGCGCCGATCGACTTCGGCGGCGACATCCGCGCGCGCGTCGGCTACACCTACCAGACCCGCGTGTTCCCGACCACGGATCTGAGCCCGATCATCGCCCAGGGCCCGTACGGATTGCTCGGGGCGAGCCTGATCTGGGACCGCGACGCGCACTGGTCGTTCGCGCTGCAGGGCAGCAACCTGACCGACAAGTCGTATCGCACCGACGGCTACAACATCCCGGCGCTCGGCGTGCTGACCGGCTTCTACGGCGCGCCGCGGCTCGTGTTCGGCAGCGCAACGTACAAGTTCTAGCCTTTCACCGGCATCGCCGAACGCTCCAGCGGCGGCGCTGCGCAGGTTCCTGCGGCAGGGGTACCTCATGCGGACACGCGTCGAACGCATGGGGTACCCGCTTTCTGCTCATCCGTGGCCGCGCTATGCTCGCAGCGCGGCGCGATCCCGGCGCCGGCCTGGGCTATGCATGCCGCAACTGGTCGCCTCGCATTCCGTTCGTGCACTCGAGCCTGATCCGGCGAACGTGACATCGTGCGCGCGGCGTCGGTGGCCGGCGGCATGAGCATCGGCATCATCATCGCCGCCGGCCTGGTCTGGCTCGGCCTGCTGTTCGGCATTGCCGTCTACGGCGAACGCCACGAGCGTGTCTTCGAGCGGCGCTGGGCATTCGTCTACGCGCTGTCCCTGGCCGTGCATTGCACATCGTGGACGTTCTACGGAACGGTGACCCAGGCCAGCCGCTCCGGCTGGCCGCTGCCACCGACGTTCGTCGGCGCGATCCTGATGTACGTGTTCGGCATCGCCATCCTCGGCCGCATGGTGCGCCTGGCACGCGAGCACAACGCCAGTTCGCTCGCCGACTTGATCGCCGCGCGCCTCGGCCGCCATTCCGGACTCGCCGCAACAGTGACCGCGGTCATGCTGCTCGGCATAATTCCGTACATCGCATTGCAGTTGAAAGCGGTCGCGATGAGCTATGCGATGCTGCGCTCGACACCGCAGGGACTGCCGGCCTGGCACGACAGCGCCCTGTATATCGCGCTGCTGATGGCATTGTTCGCGATGCTGTTCGGCACCCGCCGCGCATCGGCAGTCGCACACAATCGCGGGCTCGTACTGGCGATGGCGTTCGAGTCGCTGTTCAAGCTCGGCGCGATGCTCGCACTCGGCAGCCTGCTGCTCGGCGTACCGGAAGACCTGTCCGCGCACGCTCCGGTGAGCGACGGCACGCGCGGATTTCCGAGCCTGATCATGCTCGGCGCGCTGGCGATGTTCACGCTGCCGCACCAGTTCCACACCGGCGTGGTCGAGTGCCGCGACACGCGCCACCTGCGCACGGCGCGCTGGCTGTTCCCGCTGTACATGCTGCTGATTGCCGCGCCGATCCTGCCGCTGGCGCGGCTCGGCGACGCGCGCCTCGCCGCACAAGGCGTGCCGTCGGACCTGTATGTTCTCGCCCTGCCGCTGGCCCAGGGCCAGAACGGCCTCGCGTTGCTCGCGTTCCTCGGCGGCCTGTCGGCGGCGACCAGCATGGTCGTCGTCGCGACCCTCGCGCTGAGCCTGATGATCGCGAACCATTTCATCGCACCGCTGCGCGTGCGCGCCGGCTGGGGCACGGCGCAGAGCGGCGACCTGCGCGGCGAAGTGCTGGTGCAGCGGCGCATCGCGATCCTCGCGGTCGTGCTGCTGGCGTGGCTGTACAACCGCCTGCTGGTAGGTAACGACGCGCTCGCCGACATCGGCGCGCTGTCGTTCTCGGCGCTGGCCGGGCTTGCGCCGGCGGCGTTGGTCGCCGTGTACTGGCCGCGGCTCGGCGCGCGCTCGGTCGCGGCCGGACTGATCGCCGGCACCCTGGTCTGGCTGTATACCCTGCTGCCCGGCCTGCTGTTCCCCGACGCGCAATGGGCGACCCGGGGCCTGTTCGACATAGCGGCACTCGCGCCGGCCAATCTCGCCGGACTCGGTTCAATCAGTGCGCTGGCCCGCGCCGTCGTGCTGAGCCTGGCGACGAACGTCGCGGTCCTGCTGCTGGTCGCCCGCCTCGGCCGCGCCCCGCGCGAGACCTCGGCACGGACGACGGCGATCGACAGCACCGAACTCGAACTGCTGGCGGCTCGCTTCCTGCCGGCCGAACGGGTCACCGCGCTGATCGCCGCGGCGCCGCGCAGCGGCCCGGTCGATGCCGCGACGTTGTCCGCGATCGAACACGAGCTGGCCTCGGTGATCGGTGCGTCGTCGGCGCGTCTGCTACTCGACGTCGCCCAGCGCGACCGTGCCGGCCAGCTCGACACGGTCGCTGCGATCGTCGGCGAGGCCTCGGCCGACCTGCGCTTCAACCAGCGCGTGCTCGAGGCGGCACTCGAGAACATGAGCCAGGGCATCTGCGTGGTCGACAACGAGCTGCACGTCGTCGCCTGGAACCGGCGTTATGCCGAATTGTTCAATTATCCGGCAGGCCTGCTCGTCGTCGGCCGGCCGGTCGCCGAGCTGATGCAGCACAGCATCGCCAGCGGCGTGATCGGCGCCGGCGAGATCGAGCCGCGCGTGCAGCGGCGGCTCGCCCATATGCGGGCGGGCACGCCGCATCTGTCCGAACGGCGCCTGCCCGACGGTAGCGTGATCGAAATCCGCGGCAACCCGATGCCGGGCGGCGGCTACGTCGCGACATTCAGCGACGTCACCGCGTTCCGCAGTGCCGAACAGGCCCTGACCCGTGCCAACGAAACGCTGGAGCAGCGCGTCGCCGCACGTACGGCCGAACTGGCCCGAGCGACCAGCGAAGCCGAACGCGCCAACGAAACCAAGAGCCGCTTTCTCGCGGCAGTCAGCCACGACCTGATGCAGCCGCTGCATGCGGCGCAGCTGTTTGCGCATACGCTCGGCGCGCGGCTCGGTCCGCAGGAGCGCGTCGCCGCGCGTCACCTCGAGGGCGCGCTGACTGCAACCGAATCGCTGCTCGGCGGCCTGCTCGACATCGCCCGTCTCGACGGTGGGCGCCTGCGTCCGCGGCCGCGCGCATTCGCGCTGGCCGAAGTGCTCGATCCGCTGGCGGCCGAGTTCGGCGCGCTCGCCGAGGAGCGCGGCCTGCGCATGGATGCGATAGCGACCCGCGCTTGGATTCGCTCGGATCCGCAGCTGCTGCGGCGCGTGCTGCAGAACTTTCTCGGCAACGCGCTGCGTCACGCCGAACGTGGCCGCGTGCTGCTCGGCTGCCGGCGCAGCGGTGGTGAGCTGCGCATCGAAGTCTGGGATACCGGACCCGGCATCCCGGCCGACGAACAACGGCTGATCTTCGAGGAATTCCGCCGCGGCAGCGCGGCGGCGGGACAGGGGCTGGGCCTCGGGCTTGCGATCGCCGAGCGCATGGCCAACCTGCTCGGCCATCGGCTGACCCTGCGCTCGTGGCCCGGCCATGGCAGCGTCTTCGCGGTCGACGTGCCGCTGACGCCGGTGCAGGCCGCAGCGCCGGCCGCGCTCGATCTCGTCGCCGATCCCGCCGGCGGCACCGCGCTGATCGTCGACAACGAACCGCAGGCACTGGCCGCGTTGCGCATGCTGCTCGAAAGCTGGGGCTGGCGCGTGCTCGCTGCGCGCGACGCAACGCAGGCCCTCGCAATGGCGGGCGAAGCCGACATCGCGATCCTCGACTACCACCTCGACGGCGGCCGCACCGGCCTGGAATTGTATACATTGCTGCAGGATGCCGGCAGCGCGCTGCCGACCGTCGTCCTGACTGCGGATCGCGACGGTGCGCTGCGCCAGCGCATCAACGCCGAGGGCGTGATGCTGCTGTACAAGCCGCTGAAGCCGCTCGCGCTGCATCAGGCATTGCAACGGCTGCGCCTGGCAGACGTGAAGGCGTGAGCTTTGGAAACTCGCGAATCGGAAAATAGCCAGGTGCAATAGCCTTTCCGATTTCCGATTTCCGATTTCCGATTTCCGATTTCCGATTTCCGATTTCCGATTTCCGATTTCCGATTTCCGATTTCCGATTTCCGATTCCCGTCCTCTGCGGCACCTACAGCGACGGTGCACTCAGATCGAGCTGGCGCAGCAGTACGCCGGCCTGGGTGCGGTTGCGCACGCCGAGCTTCTCGAAGATCGCGCTGACGTGCGCCTTGACCGTGCGCTCCTGGATGCCCAGCGTGTCGGCGATCTGCTTGTTCAGGCGACCCTCGGCGAGCAGGCCGAGCACACGGAACTGCTGCCCGGTCAGCCGGGTCAGGCGCCGGGCCAGCGCCGTGTCATCCGGATCGCTGTGCGCGCCGGCCACCGCGGCCGACAGTTGCGCCGGCACCCAGCGGCCGCAGGCCAGCACGCTGCGAATCGCCTCGCCGATCTGCTCCGGCGGCGCACTCTTCGGGATGAAGCCGGCAGCGCCATGATCGAACACGCGGCGCACGACCGCGGCCTCGTCGTGCCCTGACACGACGAGCACGGCCACGCCCGGGAACTGCGCGCGCATTGCGGCAAGTCCCGCCAGCCCGTGGCTGTCGGGCATGTGCAGGTCGAGCATCGCGAGATCCGTTTCCGGCGCGGCGTCGAGTATCGCGACCGCCGCAGTCAGGTTGGCCGCTTCGGTGATCGCAGCATCCGGCACTGCAGCGGCGGCGGCGGCGCGCAAGGCGGCGCGGAACAGCGGATGGTCGTCGGCGATCAGGATCGAAGTCATCGGTTCGGCACAGCGGTGGTGCTCAGGGTGAGGGGAGCGCTGACGAGCTTGTCGCCGGGTATGTTGGGCTTTGCGTCGCCAATTCCGGAAAGCAAACGTGAACACTCGACAGCATTCCGAGTCTTCAACCCTCATTGTCCTTTGGTACTGGGTCAGTTTCAAAATCGAAGTAGCCGTTCGTGGTCAGCTATCGAACCATGAACGGCGGCGCCCGAGGCCGTTCACCCTTCGACACCTCAGGGCGAACGGTCCAGGATTTCAAACTGGCCCAGTACTTGTCCTTTCGTACGATGGGGAACCCGGCGCCGGAATGCTATCGTCCGGGGATGATGCGTAAACTGTATCCGATTCTGCCGCTGCTGGCGCTGACCGCCTGCATGGCTCCGCCGACCGTCCGGGAGTCCGCCGTGTCGATCGATTTTCTCGTCAGCCCGATTCGGCAGACCGAACACCGCGGCAGCGACGACCTGCTTACCGCCGGGCTCGGCATCGCCGGCTTGCGCGGTCCTCCCGCCGCATTCGCCGATGCCGATGCACCGACCGCGGCCGAGTTGCGCCGGCGCGCGATCCAGACCAGCTGGAAAGGCATTGCCGACCTTGGCCCGCTGGGCGGTTACGGCGAGCTGTACGGCAGCACCGCGAGCGTTCCCGGCCGCGAGTATCAGGCCTATGCGAAGGTCAGCGGCGCCAATTCTTCGCATCGTATACTTGTACAGCTTCCCGACGCGTTCGACGCGAAGGCGCGTTGCCTGGTCGTGACCGCGTCGTCCGGCTCGCGGGGCATCTACGGAGCGATCGCCCTGGCGGGTGCCTGGGGTCTGCCGCACGGCTGCGCCGTGGCCTACACCGACAAGGGCGCCGGCAGCGGGTTCTACGACCCGGCCACGGCCAGCGGCGCGGCGCTGGACGGCACACGGTCGACCAATGCCGGGGAACTCGAATTCGCGCGGAAAGCCGGCGCCGATGCCGGCATCGCCGTCAAGCATGCCCATTCCGGCGACAATCCAGAAGCCGACTGGGGCCGGCACGTGCTGCAGGCGGCCCAGTTCGGTCTGGCCATGCTCGCGCGCGCTTATCCGCAAGCCGCGCCATTCAATGCGCACAACACGCGCATCATCGCGGTCGGTGTGTCCAACGCCGGTGGTGCCGTCCTGCAGGCAGCCGGTCTCGATCAGCAGCAGTTGCTCTCCGGTGTCGTCGCGCTCGCACCGAACGTCAACGTGCCGGCGTCCAAGGGCGCGAGGACGCTGTACGACTACAACACCGAGGCTGCGCTACTGATGCCGTGTGCGCTGACCGCCCCCCGCTTCGACGCCACGCCGTTCGCGCGCGCGCAGGGCAAGCCGCCGCCGGCGTGGCTGGCGCGCTGCGCAACGTTGCACGCCCGTGGCTTGCTGCACGCCTCGGATGCGGCGGCGCAAGCCGGCGAAGCGCTCGAGCAGCTGCGTGCGCACGGCTGGGACGACACCGCGCTGGCGACCGCCGCCAGCACGACCGCGTTCGATGTTTGGCGCGCCGTCGGCGTCACCTACGCGTCGTCGTACGCGCGCACCGGCACCGCCGACATGCCGTGCGGATTCCGCTTCTCCGCCCACGACGCTGCCGGCAAGCCGCGTCCCTCCACTGCGGCCGAACGCGCGGCGTGGTGGGCGGATTCTTCCGGCATACCGCCGGGTGCCGGCGTCTTCGTCGACGAGACGGTGGGTCAAGGCGATCCTGCCGATCCAACATTGCGCGGGCTGCTCTGCCTGCGCGAACTGTGGACGTCGCAAAGCCAGCTCGCGAAGACCGTCCAGGCGTCGGTTGCCGCGACGCAGGCGCAACTTCCGCGCAAGGAGCTTCCGGTCTGGGTGATCCACGGCAGGGAAGACGGGTTGCTGCCGATCAAGTTCAATTCCGATCCATATGTCGACTGGCTGCATCGCAACGGCCGCGCGCCGATATACTGGCCGATCGTGCACTCGCAGCACTTCGACGCGTTTCTCGCCCTGCCCGGGTTCGGCGACCGCTACGTGCCGCTGCTGCCGTATGGCTACGCCGCGCTCGACCGGATGTGGTCGCACCTGGTGAACGGCAGTGCTCTCGATGCGGGAACGCCGCCGGCCGCCACACCCCGCGGTGCCGGCAAGCTGGACGCCGCACACTTGGGCCTCATGCCCTAGTTGAAGTCTGCCGGCGGGTCTCTCCTGCACCACGGCCTTGATGTGAGCCGTCAGCCGTCAAGCGTGAGCCGACAAGCAAATGCGACACGCCGTCGCACCCTGACGCATGTCGCGCCTCACGGTAACGAACGCCCGTAGTCAGTGCCCGCCAAGGAAACGAGCCGCTTCTCAGCTGACGGCTCACGGCTCGAGGCTCAAGCGACCTTTATCCGGTAACACGGCTTGTACACGCTGCCCGGCAGTTTCATGCGTTGCTGTTCGACAAAACTCGCCAGCAGCGCGTCCAGCGCGCGCATGATTTCCGGGTCGCCATCGATCTCGAACGGACCGTATTCCTCGATCGCGCGCATGCCCTCTTCCTTGACGTTGCCGGCGACGATGCCGGAGAACGCGCGGCGCAGGTCGGCGGCGAGCAGGTGGCGCGGCTGGTCGCGCTGCAGCTTCAAGCCGGCCATGTTCGCATGGGTCGGCCGGAACGGCACCTGGAACGCGTGCTCGATGTGCAGCGCCCAATTGAAGAAGAACGCATCCTTGCTGTCGAGCCGGTGCAGGCGCACCTTCTCGATGCCCTTCAGCGACAACTTGGCCGTTTCGGCCGGATTGCCGATGACGATGCGGTAACGTTCCGCGACCGATTCGCCGAGGGCCAGGCGCAGGAAGCGGTCGATCTGCTCGAAATACGCGGCCGATTCGACCGGGCCGGCGAAGATCAGCGGAAACGGCAGCGCCGCGTTTGCCGGGTGCAGCAGGATGCCGAGCAGGTAGAGGATTTCCTCGGCCGTCCCGACGCCGCCGGGAAAGACGATGATGCCATGGCCGATCCGCACGAACGCCTCGAGACGCTTCTCGATGTCCGGCATGATGATCAGGTTGTTGACGATCGGATTCGGCGACTCCGCGGCGATGATGCCGGGCTCGGTGATGCCGATATAGCGGCGCGAGCGCAGGCGCTGCTTGGCGTGGGCGATCGTCGCGCCCTTCATCGGACCTTTCATCGCGCCGGGTCCGCACCCGGTGCAGATGTCGAGCGCGCGCAGACCGAGCTCGTAGCCGACCGACTTCGTGTACTCGTACTCGTGGCGCGGAATCGAATGCCCGCCCCAGCAGACGACCAGGTTCGGCTCGATGTTCGGGCGCAGCACACGCGCGTTGCGCAGGATCTCGAAGACGGCATGGGTGATGCCGTCCGAATCGTCGAGGCTGAAGCGGCCGGCCTCGATCTGCGTCGCGATGTAGGCGATATCGCGCACCACCGCAAACAACAGCTCGTTGATGCCGCGGATGATGCGGTCCTCGACGAACGCGCTGGCCGGCGCGTTGGTCAGCTCGAGCTTGATGCCGCGGTCCTGCTGCAGCACCTGGACGTCGAACGTGTGGTACCGCTCGAGGATGCTGCGCGCGTCGTCGTTGAGGCTGCCCTGGGTCAGCACTGCCAGCGCGCAGCGCCGCAGCAACGCGTGCAAGC
>Ga0068860_100001578_pt1 | contig 24566 bp, 12 predicted proteins | sample KBSSwiS32_FD_66597 | JGI IMG/M metagenome (GOLD analysis project Ga0068860, IMG submission 66597) | Switchgrass rhizosphere microbial communities from Kellogg Biological Station, Michigan, USA - KBS Switchgrass S3-2 | ecosystem: Host-associated > Plants > Roots > Rhizosphere > Soil ...
CCTGCAAATTGAAGTAAACAGGATATCGGCGAAGGATTCAACCTGTTACCGATGTCTTGAGGTCGAGGTGTTACCTATGTCCTGAAGGCCGGACATCGGCAGCAGCCAGTCGCTGCGGGGCCCACGAAACCGCGATCCCTGGCCCCGGGGTAGAGTTCAGGCGCCATGCCCGAGATCGCCCACGCGCTGCGCGCGCCGGACTTCGCCCCTGGCGCCTGGATCCAAGGCCCGGAGCTGTCGATCCCCGTCGTGCGCGGCCGGGTCGTGCTGGTCGATTTCTGGGAATCCACCTGCGTCAACTGCCTGCGCACGCTGCCCTACCTGATCGCCTGGCACGAGCGCTACGCCGCGAGGGGTCTGGCGATCGTTGGCGTCCATACCCCGGAATTCGATTTCACTGCCGAGCCTGCCCATGTGACGCGGGCGGTCGCGGCGGAGAAAATACCCTATGCCGTCCTTTCCGATCCCGAGCGCGCCACCTGGGAACGCTTCGCGAACAAGGTCTGGCCCGCGAAGTATCTGATCGATGCCCGCGGCTACCTGCGCTACGAGGCGTTCGGCGAGGGGAGTTACGAAGAGACCGAGCGGTGGATTCAAAGACTGCTCGGCGAGGCGGGCGACCCAGGGCCGTGGCCGGACCCTTGGATCGGGCGAGAGGTGGCAGGGGCAGGCACAGGAGAAGTTTGTCGGCCGTCCACTCGCGAAACCTACGTGGGTTGGCACCGCGGCCGGCTGTTCGCGCCCGAGGGGTATCGCCCGGGGGAGGTCGTTCGTCACACCAGATTGCCCTCGGACGAGATCCCGCTCGGTGGCTTCACCGCCCGCGGCGCCTGGCGGCACGAGGCGGAATATCTGGAAAGCGCCGAGGCGGGAGCCGAGATCGAGCTGCACTACGAGGCCTTGGGCGTGAACCTGGTGCTCTCGCCCGCCGGGATGGCCGAGATCTTGCTGGACGGTTTGCCAGTGCCGGAGGGGGAATGGGGAGCGGACGTTCAAGCCGGCGGGGCCGGCACGATCGCGACGATCGCGACGTGGGAGCGGGGGAGGATGGTCCGCCTGATCGACGGTCGGAGCGGCGAGCACCGCGAGCATCGACTGATCCTGCGGTTCGACGCACCTGGGGTTCGAGCCTACGCGTTTTCGTTCGGTCGATGCGCTTGAATCTCTCCCGGGTGCGCGGGCGTCTCGCCCGCATTGGCGGGCCGGAGGCCCGCGTACCCAGGACGAGCACCCTCGGCCGGGTGCGCTAGACTGCCTGCCCCGTGCCCATCCGTGACGAGGAGACCCGAGCGCGCGTGCAATTGAGATTTCTCACGTACAACATCCACAAGGGGATCGGGATCGATCGCCGGTTCCGGCTCGAGCGGACCGCGGAGGTGATCTCCCACTACGCCCCGGACGTCGTGATGCTCCAGGAGGTCGACCACGGGGCACCGCGCTCGCGCGGCCTCAATCTGGCGGTGGAGCTGTCCGAGAAGCTGGGTCTGCCGCGAGTCGCCTTGGGGCTCAACGTCAAACTCAAGCAGGGCAATTACGGCAACGCGATCCTGTCCCGTTTTCCGATCGTCACCGAGCGCAACATCGACCTCACCATGCCCGACAGCTGGATTCGCCGCGGCTGCCAGCATGCCGCGCTCGATCTCGGCCGCGGCCGGCGGCTCGAAGTGTTCAACCTCCATCTCGGGCTTTCGGCGCGCGAACGGGCGCTACAGGTGGCCGAGCTGGTGCGCTCCGCCGAGTTTCGCGACGCGAATCCGCGCCACGCGACCTTCATCGGCGGCGATTTCAACGACTGGCGCTCGCTGCTTCTGCCGACCTTCACCGAAAGCCTGGGCTTTCGCTGCGCCACCGAGCGCGCCCACGGCCGGCGCCGGGTGATTCCGACCTATCCGTCGTTCTCGCCCCAAGGGGGTCTCGATCGCCTCTATTACCGCGGCCCGGTCTCGCTCCTCGCGGTCCAGGCCTCGCGGCTGCGGCTCGCCCGCCTCGCGAGCGACCATCTGCCGGTGATCGCGGATTTCGTGCTCGACCGGCTCGCCGAGTGAGGTAGTGGCTCAGTTTGCCCCGCAGCGACTGGCTGCTGCCGAAGGCGCCCGAAGGAGCGAGGAGGCAAACTGAGCCACTACCGCGACTCTACCGGGGTAGGATCGGAATCCGAAGAAAGGACTCTCCATGTCCGACGAGCGAAAGTACCGGCATCGCGGCTATCAGAGCAGCGACGATTCGCAGGACTCCCGGCGCGCCCCGCAGGCGCCGCCGCCGAAGAAAGACGGCCCGCGCGGCCGGGGCCTGGGCGCGCCGACGGAGACGGTGTTCCGCTGCGTGGTGTGCAACCACAAGCGGCTGATCTCCGATCCGATCGAAATCGAGACGACCTGCGCCGGCTGCGGCGCCGCGCTCCACGCCTGCGCCAACTGCGTGTCGTTCGACCCCGCCAGCCGCTTCGAGTGCCGCCGCTTCGAAGAAGTCCCCGTGCGCGTGGTCAAGAAGCGCGACAGAAACGACTGCACGCTCTTCGAGCCCAAGACCACGAGCGAGTTTCCCGAAGAGCGCGCCGCGGCCAAGCCGGGCAAGCCGAGCGAGGCGCGTTCGGCGTTCGACGCGCTGTTCAAAAACATCTGACGGTGCGGCTTTACGCCCCCTGCATTCGCCGGCCGAAAACTTCGGAGGCGTAAATCACCAGCGAGCAGCCGAGCGGGAAAAGGATCTCGTTGATCCCGCGGCTCGCGAGGTCGATCGCGCCCACCGGAAGGGGTTGCGAGCGGACTCCGGCCCAGATCAGGAGCACGCCGAACGTGAGCCCGATGGCGATCCCCGCTCCGGCGTGGAACGCCAGGCTCTTGTTCCGCTGGCTCGCATAGCCCAACAGGGCGCCGAGGACGCCGTATTCGAGCGCTTTGATCCCGGCGATCAGCAGCGGGAAGGTGAACGGAGCCCCGGGCGCGATCGTGCCCAGCGCCTGGCCCAGCCCTTTGTGAATCGCCTTCGCCGCGATGAACGCGAGCGGTGCGACGAAGAAACCCAACCCTCCCATCACCGTCTCGCGCAGCTTGCGCGCCGCGGTGCCGAACGCCAGTCCGACGCAGACCAGGAACGACCAGGAGATCTTCTGAGCCAAGTCCGCGAGCGCCGGCTTGCCGCTCTCCCCGGCCGTGCCGGACAACGCCGCGAGCACAAGCAGCAGGATCTCGAACGCGATGCCGAGACCGACCGACAACCAGGCGACCCGGACGACTTGCGGCAGGAAAGAGTCCTGGGCGGAAACCCTCTCGGGGATGGCGGCGACGGACACGTTTTCGGACATCGGAGCTCCTCTACTCGAAATAGCCGGTCACGTCGACCACCAGGTGCGCCTGGCCGCCGCCGGAGACGAACGGTAGGACGGCGAAGGAGCCGTCGGCTCCGAGCGAGAGGATGGCGTTGTTGGCGCGCGTCTGTGCCGCGCCGAAATTGAGCGTCGCGGTGACCGGCGGGCCGGTGCCGCCGGGGTAGAGGGTGAAGAAGCCGGTACCGGTTGGCTCGACCACGCTGATGTTCGCGGAGATCGCCCGGGCGGAGCAGGGGACGCCGCAGGCCGCCGCCAGCCGGTAGGTCTGGGGCACGCCGGAGGCGAGAATGCCGCCGACCACGTCTCGGGTATCGACCGCCCGGCACGGCGCGACCGTGAAGAAGGAGCCGGCGGAAGGAGCGGCGGGCGGGCAATCGTCGAACTTGAACGACGCGATCCGCGTCGGCGTGGCGGATCCTTGGACGTACTCGGTGGTGAACCAGAACGTACAGTCGTCGGTCGGGTCGACGGTCATCGCGGCATAGTCGCCCCAGCGGCTGCTTGCGTTCGTGCCGGTCCCCGCTTGGACCGAGTTTTCCCCTTGAGGCAACGCACCCAGCGGATTGCAGGCCAGCCGTCCGGCATAGCGGGCGCTCGGCGAGACGGTGGTGCTCGACGCGCTGTACCCCAAGGCGATGTTGCCCTGGCGATCCATGGCGATCGAGCCGATCCAGCGCCGCGTCGCGTCGGGCGAGTAGGTCCCTTCCTGGAACAAGCTCCAAGGGCCGGCGCCGATCTTCCGCAGCTCGAACCAGCGAATGCCGGCCCGGTCCGTGCCGTCGACGTCGGTGACCCAGTTGCCGACCAGGCTCTCGTGGTCGCCGAAGTTGCGGTACTGCACCCGGTTCATGATCGGCTCGCGCAGCGCGTCGAGGTGGGTGCCGGTGGTCTGCGGGATGCACGACAGGGCCGCCGAGTCCGAGCCGCAGAAGCTCGAATCGAACTCCGCGACCGGGGTCGAGGTCGGCCCCGAGAGGAGCGAGTTGGCCGGGGTGGCGAAATCGACGTGCAGGGAAAACAGCTCCAAGAAATCCTGCGCCGGGTTCGCGGTGCCGGGTGTGTGCTCCTCGTCGTCGCGATGACGCAGCAGGTAGGCGGGAGCGCCCGCCGGCGGCGGATCGCCGTCGGCATCCCCGGCGGTCAGGACCTGAAACGAGAAGCCAGGCAGCCCCGCCGCCGAGAAGCGCTGAGCGGTCGCCGGCAGACCGCTGAGCATCTTCGCGCGGTCCATCGCGTAGATCGCGGCCACCCCTTCATTGGTGGTCACCACGTAGGCGTCGGACCAAACGGCGTATTTCGGGTAGTCGGGGAGGCCCGGCGCGGTGAAGGAGTAGGCCCACCACCCACCGGTGATCGGATCGCCGGTCTTCGACACGAACACGCAGAGCCGGTTGCCGGAGCCGATCTGCGACAGGACCCAGCGCCCCGCGAACGAGTCGTAGACGACGACGGGATCGCCGAGACCGGAAGCGCAGTTGCCGGTGCCGAGCGAATTCAGGCTGGAGGGGCCGGCGAGAATCGCGCCGTCGGTCTTGCGGAAGACCGCGAAAAGGGTGCCGCCGCCGTTGACCATTTGGATGTAGTGCGCCGCGCTGACGTCGCCCACCGTATCGGGCGGATGCGAGCCGGAGGTCATGCCGGCGAAGCTCGCGAGCGGGGTGGTGAAAGCCCGGGCCGAGGGTGCGGACGCTTTCGCCTGGACGTCGAGCAGGGGATCCCGCCGCGGCACGGGTGCGCGCGGGCGCAGGCCCTTGGGCTCGAAGCGCTGCCTCTCCTCGCCGAAGGCGAGAGGATCGCCCGGTTTCCAGTCCGGAACCACCGGCAGAGTGCGCAGATCGACGTCTACCGATCGCGCCACGGCGACCGCGACGAAATCGGGTTTCCCCGGAGCGCCCCGCAGCTCGGCGGTCAGCGGCGTCCCGAGGGCTCCTGCGGCGAGCAGAGCGAGCGGAACGAGGCGGCGAAGGCGTCGAGGTCTCATCGCGATACAGTCTCCGGGCGGGATTGGGACTTTGGCGGTCGGCGCGGCTCCTCGCCGCGGCGTCGATTGTAACGTCCGGCGAACCCGCGCGACCAAAGCCGTATGACCTCCAACGTCCCTTCTCTCCCGATCGCTTCGACCAAGTCCGACGCCGCGCCGGTACCGGTGCGCCCCGGACGGCTCGAAGAACGTCTGGGCCGCTTCCTGTTCTACTCCTTCGGTCCGCGCCTTCTCCGGGGCGCCGCGCTCGCGCCGCCGGACGAGCTGGCGCCGTTCGAGCGCTTCACGATCCCGCGCAGCGGCGGACGCGGCGAGCTGGCGGCCACCTGGTACCCGAGCCAAGTCGAGCCCCGCGGCGCGGTGCTGCTCGCCCACCCATGGCTCGAATGGGGGCAGGCCTATTTCCATCGCCGCGGGCGCCTTGAGGCGCTCCGCGCCGCGGGCTTCCACGTCCTCACCTTCGACCTCTCCGGATTCGGCGGCAGCGCGCCGCCCGATGCCTTCTGGGATCGCGACCTCGAAGATGCACTTGGCGCTCTCGCGGCCCGCGCGGGCAACCTGCCGCTCGGTTTCTGGGGCGTCAGCTCCGGGGGGTACTGGGGTCACATGCTGATGTCGCGCCACCAGCCCTTCCGCGCCGCGGTGTTCGAGGACGTCTCTCCCCACCTGATCGAATGGTCCTGGCGCCGGGCGCCCTTCGGCCGGCCGTTCTACCTGATCTTCCGCACGTTTCTCCGCCGCGCCTACGCCTATCTCGACCTTCGCCGCCACGCCGGGCACCTGGGAGTCCGCGCGACCGCCTACGTCGGGGGAGGGCGAGACCCGGGCATCCCGGCCGCCGACCACCGCCGCCTGGCCGAGCTGGCCGGGGCCGATTTGCTGCTGGTGCCGCCCGCCGGGCACCTTGCGTCGATCAAGATGGCCAACCCCGAAGTCCTGGCGCTCGCCCTGGCGACCTTGAAGAAGGGGATGGGCGAAGGGTAGGTTCCGTCGAGGGTACAGCCCCTTCCTGGGTGCGCGGGCGTCTCGCCCGCAATGGCGGGCCGGAGGCCCGCGTACCCAGGAGGGGCCGAAGGCTCACCCGAAACTTGACACCTCGCGGCCCGCTGACTATCCTCTGCATCCTGTTTGGGCGGGCGGGAATAGCTCAGTGGTAGAGCACAACCTTGCCAAGGTTGGGGTCGCGGGTTCAAGTCCCGTTTCCCGCTCCAAAATTTCTCCTAGCTGGCCCCTTTTGGATTCAAAGGCCGTGCAACGCGGTCTGCCTGATCCCGAGGCGACGTAGCCAAGTGGTAAGGCGAGGGTCTGCAAAACCCTTATCCACCGGTTCGAATCCGGTCGTCGCCTCCAACTAACTCCTCTATCCGTCATCAAGTTGGGCAGACGGCTCGAAGCCGTCCACTAAGCCTGATCAGGTGCAACCCTCCTATAAAAGTTCCCGCCGAAGCGCTCTTCTGCTACGAACGGTGCGCTATCCGCACGTTTACGGAAATGCGTTACCTAATCAGGAAGTTCCGGGAAAAAAGAAAAACTGGTCAGGAGTGGCCCACTTGGGTGGAAGATTGCGGTGCAGTTCGACCACAGACAAAGGAGGGTCTATGCGCCGCAAAGTGCGTCAATCGCCGTATTACAGCCAACCCCTTCGTCAGCTGAGTGCCGCTTCGCTTGAGACGAAGAGCGAAGGAGACCTGATTCGGGTCAATGGCTCCTTGGGGACGGGTCTTGATCCGCTCGGATGGCTCCCATGCCTGGGGGATCCGAACCAGCCCTAGTCAAAATGAGCCGTCTTCCTGTCCCGTCTTACTCGGTGCCAGCACCTAGGTTTGTTGAAGCACTTCAAAGTGACGGATCTGTGCAACAGGTATAGACTCAGTACCTGATTAGATGATCTGGGCTCGGGAGGTCTAATGGACGGTTTTCACGTCACCCGCAACCTTCTTCGTGCTATCCACGAGAGCAAGCTGCCACCGCGGCACCTGGTGGAACTGGCTTGGAAGCATCTCCTGGAGCTTTGCCCTCACTGCCGCATGGAATGGGAAGCGTGGGTTGAGGAGCGGAGAGAGGTGCTGGAACCGTCCTACGATGCAGCGTTTTCGTCGACCCAGGTGAACACAGGCGCAGTCCGTGGGGAAGAAGAGAAGGAACGGCAACGTGCCCAGCGCGACTTCAGAGACCTCCTGGCGCTGCAGCACGACCACCGCCGGCAGAAAATACACAGGGCCAACAAGCGATTCAAAGGAGCGCCGCTCGCCGAGTTGCTCCTGAGGGAGTCGCGGGAGCTGTTTGCCGTCGATCCCAAGGCGGTATGGCAACTCGCCGAGACGGCAAGCTGGGTACTCCTGTACTCTCCGCTCTCTTCACGCGCTCTCAACGCGAAGGTTCGCGCGGCCGCCTACATGGGGAACGCTCTGCGCGCCGACGGAGAACTTGCAGGCGCCGATCGCTTTTTGGCCCAAGCCCGCCAGTGGATCCGATCTGAAGGAGTCACCTCAACGGAGGTATATGCCGAGGTCGACCTCCTTGAAGGGGGCTTGCGCAAAGACCAGCGGAGACTCAAGGAAGCCGAAGTGCTCCTCTCGCGTGCCGCCTCCCTTTATCACCTAATGGGAGAGGGTCTCGAAGCCTCCCGCACTCAGGTCGTTCTCGGTTACCTCTACTACTATCAGGGCAAGTTGAAGCGCGCCATCGCCACGACCCGATGCGCGCTCGCCACGGTCCCTCCCGAGGGGGACGCCTACCTGTATTTGTGCGCTCGCCACAACCTGGCGCTTTTCCTCTGTGAGTCGGGCGCCTACGCCGAAGCGGCAGAGACGACTCGGGAAGATGCGCCGTTCTATGCCCGCTTTGGCGATCGCTGGAAGCGGCTTCAACTGCGCCAGGATTGGCTCCATGGCAAGATCGCCGCCGGTCTTGGCCACCTTGAACAGGCCGAGGGCTGCTTTACCAGGGCGCGGGACGGATTCCTTGCCGAGGGCGTCGGTTACGACGTCGCCTTGGTCTCTCTGGATCTCGCCCTGGTGCTCCTGGAGCAGGGCAGGGTCTCTGAGCTTAAGGAGCTTGCCGCGATCTTGAATCCCGTCTTCGTTGCCGAGGACCTGCACCAAGAGGCGGCGTCAGCTCTTCTCCTCTTTCAGAATGCCGCCCTTCAGGAGACGCTCTCGCGCGAGATCGTGGAGAAGGTCTCGGCTCTGTTGAAGGAGATGCGAGAGCATCCCGCGATGCGCTTCTCTTCTACCTCATAGAGGGCTTGGCTCCGGCGGCACCAGCCGATTCCCAGCTCATCCCGCCGATCAGCCCCAACGTTCTCATCGGATCCCTCCTCAAAGCGCCATGCGCCGCTTGCTCCGCGCCGCTACGCCGTCTATACTAAGCCGAATGGCTAACCAATCCGCCCAACTGTCGGAAGTGTTCTACGCCCTGGGTGATCCCACGCGTTGCGCCATCGTGAGCGTGCTTGGGAACGGCCCCGCGTCGGTCTCGGAGCTGGCCGCACCTTTTACCATGGCGCTGCCGTCGTTCATGAAGCACCTGGCGGTTCTGGAACGCAGCGGTTTGATCCGCTCGAACAAGGTCGGGCGGGTGCGGACCTGCGAGCTTCAGCCGAAGACGCTCTCGCTGGCCGAGCGGTGGATTGCCGAGCAACGAGCGACTTGGGAAGCGCGAACCGACCGCATGGCGGAATTCGTCGAGAGACTTCATCAGGAGGAACTTGCCCATGACAACAGAGACCCCGGGAAACCCTGAATCCAACGATCTGGTCATTTCGCGCGTCCTTCGCGTTCCGCGTGCCGCGCTGTGGAAGGCGTGGGCCGACCCAAACCATCTGAAGGAATGGTGGTGCCCCAAACCGTGGACCACGGAGGTACGCGAGTTCGACCTCCGCGCGGGCGGAGCGTTCTATACCTTCATGAGCGGCCCCGATGGGGGCACGAGCGACAACCCCGGCAGTTTCTTGGAGGTCGTCCCGGAGGAGCGGATCGTATTCACGTCGCTACTGACCGGAGGCTGGCGACCCGGCACGCCCTGGCTCGCGTTCACGGCAATCATCACGATGGCCGACGAAGGCGAAGGGACGCGCTACGTCGCGACCGTGATGCACCCCGACAAGGCGACGCGGGACCGCCACGACGAGATGGGATTCTTCGACGGCTGGGGCACCTGCATCGACCAGCTGGAGGCGTTCGCCCGGCGGTCTCGATGATTCCTCTCGTTTCCGACAGATCCTCGACTTTAAGGGTCGAGGACCTCGTCGGAGAATCGCGGGAGGTAACGCTCACGGCCCGGTGGTAAACGTCGAGGCGAAGGGCGTGAGCGTCTGCTGGGTGAGGTCGCTGATCTCCGAGGTCGTGAGATCGACGCGGTAGCTGGTATTTGCGGCCAGGGTGGCGAGCGGAGTCAGGGTGGCGCTCCGGCCGTCGGCGGCGACCACGAACGTCGACGGCACGACGGCGAAGGTGCTGCTCAGCAGAAGGCGGAACGTCGAAGCCGAGATCGTCGCGGGGCTGATTCGCTCGCTGAACGTGACCGTGACGGTCGTCGAACGGGAAACGCCGGTGGCACTGTTGGTCGGCGAAACCGTGGCGACGGTCGGGCGGATCAGGTCGGCTCCAGCCTCGGTGGTAAACGTCGTGGTGGTCGGCGCCAGCGGATTTCCCGCCAGATCGGTGATACCGGCGAGCGACAGGGTGTACTGGGTGGCGGGGCCGAGCGGGTTTTGCGGGAACAGGCCGAACAGCCGGTTGCCGTCCGCGAAACCGCGTCCGACGGCGACCAATCCGCCGGCCGACGAGATCGAGGCCGAGGCGGTGCTCAAAGACGAGATCGGCTCGTCGAAACGGACCAGAACGCGGCCGTTGGTGGGCACGTCAAGCCAGCCGTCGCGCGGGCCGATCTCCACCACGTTCGGGGCGGTCGCGTCGCCGCCGGCCGCGGTGGTGAACGAGAAGTTGCCGCTCGCCAGCCGGTTGCCCGCGAGATCCTCGATGCCCTGGTTCACGAGGAAAATCGTGTGCGAACGATTGGGCGCAAAGGGTGCCGCGGGCACCAGCGTCAGCCGCCGGCCGTCGCCGCTCGTGCCGACGGTCGCCGGCAGGTTCTGGAACGTCGTGTTGTCGCGGACGAAGAACGTCGAACCGGTCACCGATGCCGGATCGACCGGCTCGCTGATCGCGACCGAGATCACCGTGCCCACCGGCACGCCGACTGCCGAACCCGGCGGATTCGTATCGATCGCGACCGGCGCCGTCGTGTCGGGTTGGGTTCCGGCGGCGAACGCGGCGGACACCGGCAGCACCGGATGGCCGGCCAGATCCTCCACCCCATCCACCCGCAAGAGGTAGCCGACTCCGGCCCGGAGCGGCGCGTGCGGCACGATTTTCACCTGGCTGTTGTCGGAGCTGAATTCGATCGAGCAAGGGACCGCGGGCACCGAGCCGTCGGTGAGCAGGACGGTCGAACCGGTCACCGTCGTCGGGTTGACCCGCTCGTCGAAGCGCACCCGGACATGGGCGTTCACTCCGACCGCCGTCTGGCCGTCCGGCGGCGAAAGCGAGACCACGCGCGGCGCGGCGCCGTCGCTTCCCGACGCGGTGGTGAAGTTGATAAAGGTGAAGGTCGAATTCGAGCTGTCGAGCGTGACCACGCCGAAATAGCTTCGGTTGGGCATCAGCTCGACGCTCGGCAGGAAGCGGACGATCTTGCCGCCGCCGCGTAGCGTATAGGTCCCCGCCACGGACGCGCCGCCGCCGCTCGGCCGCAGGTCCAGGCGGCCGTTGAGCGTCGCCGGATCGATCGCGCGATCGAATTCCAGGTCGATCGCCGGATTCGTCGGCACCTCGGTCTGGCCGCTGCTCGGGCTCGACCGCACCAGGTTCGGGAACGTGCCGGAGGGAACCGCCTCGACCCGGAACGAACCCTGGTAGTTGTTCATCGCGTTGCCCGAGAGGTCGCGCGCGTCGGGGGTCAGGAAAACCTGGATCAACGCGCCGGGAGCGTAGGGTTGCGTGGGAACGAATTCGATCGTTCGATCGGCGGCCGAGAACGCGAGCGTTCCGGCGACCACCACGCCGTTTTCGGTGACCGCGAACGCGGCAGGCACCGAGGCGCGGTCGAGGCTCTCGTTGGCGAACAGGATGACGGAAGTGTCGACCGGCGCGCCGGCCGCGCCGTTGCCCGGCCGTTGCGCGACCACCGACGGTCGGCTCGCGTCGAACGCGGCGGCGGTAGAAAACGCGCTGGAGAAGTTGGCCAGCCGGTTGCCCGACAGATCCTTGATGTCGTCGGTCGCGAAAACCGTCACGACGCTCGCGGCGGGCAGCGTCGCGGCAAGCATCACCGTCCGGTTGTCCGAAGAGCGGGTGACCGAGGAATTCAGGCGCACGCCGCCCGCGAACAGGTCGAGCGTGCCCGCGGAGATCGTCGAGGGGTCGAGCGGCTCGGAGAAGGTGACCGCGACGGTCGTATTCGGGCCGATCTCGGTGGCGCCGTTGCCCGGCGTGACCATCTGCACTTCGGGCGGCGTCGTGTCCGCCGTCGCCGTCGTGTCGAACTGGCTGGAAAAGGCGTTCGAGCCGTTGCCCGCGAAGTCTTTCACCTGGTCGAAGTTGACCCGCGGCCGGACCCTGGCGCCTCCCGGAAGCGGCGCCGCCGGCAGGAACGTGACGGCGGCTCCGGTGACCGCATAGGAGCCCGGGACCGAGCCGCTGAAACCGTCCACCGTGACCGGCATCGTATCGACCGAAACCCCCGTCGGATCGATCGGCTCGTTGAACGTCCAGGTGATCGCGGTGGCGACCGACACGCCGGTCGCGGCGTTGGCGGGCGAGATCGTCGCGACCGAGGGACGCGTCGCGTCGGGCGTCGTCGACGCTCCGGTGGTGAAGCTCCAGGTGGCCGGCGCGACGCCGAGGCCCGAGCGATCGGTGAAGCCCGAAGCGGTCGCGGTGTAGAGGGTGGACGGAGAAAGCGGCGCCGCCGCGGTCCACGTGAGGATCGTCCGATCGGTCGAAAGCGAGACCAGCCCCGCGACCGGTCCCGAGACCGTGCTGACGACGATCGCGTCCGTGCCGACCGACAACGCGTTGACCGGTTCGGAAACCTTCACCGAGATGCGGGCGTTCACCGCGACCCCCGTGCTCCCGGCCTGGGGCGAGACCGACAGGATCGTCGGCGCGTCGGAATCGGCTCCCGCGGCGGTCGTAAACGTCGAGGCGAACGGTTGCAGCGTCTGGCCGGTGAGATCGGTGATCTCGGAGGTCGTGGCGTCGATCCGATAGGTCGTGCCGCCGAGCAGCGGCAGGGTCGGTGTGAAGGTGGCGGAGAGGCCGTCCGCGGAGACCGAGGTCGCGCCCGCTACCGCGGCGAACGTTCCGGCGTGCAGCACGCGGAACGTCGTCGCGGTGACGGTCGCCGGGTTCACCCGTTCGGTGAAGCGCAGGCCGGGGTGGATCGTGGTCGAAACGCCCGTAGCGCCGTTGACCGGTTCGTTGAACGAGACCAGCGGCCGCGACAGGTCGAAGCCGCCGCCGGTCGAGAAGCCGAAGGCGAACGCCGGCAGCGAATTGCCCGCTAGATCGGTCAGGCCGAGCAGCATCGCGTCGTAGCTGGTGCCCGCGGCGAGCGGCGCCGTGGGGGTGAGGGTGAGCAGGCGGTTGCCGTCCGAGAACGTGCGCTTGACCGCCAGCGGGCCGGAGGGGCCGACCAGGTTCGCGCCGGCCGCCGAGCTCGACGAGATCGGCTCGTCGAAGCGAATCGCCACGCGGCCATTCCGCGGCACCGCGGAGACACCGTCGCGCGGGCCGACGCCCAGGACCACTGGCGGCGTGGCGTCCGCTTGAAGCGCGGCGGTGAACGAGAACGTGCCGCCGGAAAGCGCGTTGCCGCCGAGATCCTCGATCCCCTGGAACGAGGCGAACACGGTCAGGCCGCGCCCCGCGGGGAACGGAGCGGCGGGGATGAAGTGCAGCGTCTTGCCGTCGGCGCTCACGTCGGTGCTGCCGGCGAGATCCGTGAAGTTGGTGTTTTCTCGAACCCGGAACGTCGCCAGGGAGACCGAGCTGGGATCGATCGGCTCGTCGAGCACCAGGGCGACCGCCGTGTTGACCGGCACGCCGGACGCGTTCGCGAGCGGGGTGGTGCCGATCACCTGGGGCGAGGTCGTATCCGGCTCCGTACCGGTGTCGAACGTCGCCGCGGCCGGCTGGACGAGATTGCCCGCGAGATCCTCGATCCCCGAGACGTCGATCGAATACCGGGTGCCGGGGCGAAGCGGCGCGTGCGGCACGATCTTGACGCTCTTGTCGTCGCTCGAAAATTCGATCGTGCAGGCAGGGGCCGGGGCGCCGCCCGCGGTGAGGCGCACGGTCTGCTCGGTCACCGTCGTCGGGTTGATCGCCTCGTCGAAGCGGACGCGCACGAAGGAATTCAGGCCCACGTTGGTCCGTCCGTCGGGCGGCGCGAGGGCGGTGACCGCCGGCCGGACGAGATCGAGATCGGCGCCGGTGGTGAACGAGGCGAACGTCACCGTGGTGGTGTTCGGCAGTCGTTCGAGGTAGATGAGCACCAGGAATTGGCTGCCTTCAGGCAACGGGGCGAGCGGCACCGCGCGCACCGTTCGGTCGCCCACCAGCGTTGTCGTTGCCGGGATCTGCTGGAAGGGGCTGTTCAAGTAGATCTCGACTCGGCCGCCGATCCCGACAGGGTCGATCGGACGGTCGAAGACGACCTGCACGAGGGTGTTCGTCGGCACCGCGGTGGCGCCGCTCGACGGACTCACCGTGACCAGTTCGGCGCGCGTTCCGGAGAGCGGTTGGGAGACCCGGAACGAGCCCTGGTAGCTGTTGAGCGCGTTGCCGCGGAGGTCGTGCGCGTCGCTGGTGAGGAACACCTGGACCAGGGCGTTCGCGGGGAACGGCGCGTCGGGAACGAGCTCGATCACGCGGCCGTTGCCGGTGAGCGTGAGCGTGCCCGAAACCACCGCGCCGTTGGCGGTCACTCGCAGCGCGTTGGGCACGGTGATCGGATCGAGCGGCTCGTTCGCGAACAGGACCACGCTGGTCCCCGGGGCCAGGCCGAACGCGCCGTTGCCCGGCCGCTGGGAGACCACCGAGGGGCGCGCGGCGTCGAACGAGGGGGCGGTCGAAAACGCGCTGGTGAATTCGGCGAGACGGTTGCCCGACAGGTCGCGCACGTCGCCGGTCGCGACCACGGTGACCGTGGTGTTGGCCGGCAGTCCGGCGGTGAGCGTCACGGTCCGGTTGTCCGACGACCGGGTGACCGAGGCGCCGAGCTTGTCGCCGTTGGCGAACAGGTCGAAATTCGCCGGGACGAGCGTCGCCGAGTCGAGCGGCTCGGAGAATGTGAGCACGACGACGCTGTTCGCTCCGACGTCGGTGGCGCCGTTGCCCGGGGTGACCAGTTGGACCACCGGCGGCGTGGTGTCGGCCATCGCGGCGGTGTCGAACTGGCTGGAGAAGGAATTCGCGCCGTTCCCCGCCAGGTCTTTCACCTGGTCGAAGTTGACCCGCGGGCGCACCCGGACGGAGCCGGGCAGCGGCGCCGTCGGCACGAACGTGACGACCGCCCCGGAGACCGCATAGCTGCCGGCGACCTGGCCGTTGAAGTTGTCGATCGCGACCGGCATCGTGTCGACGTTGACCGTGGAAGGATCGACGGCCTCGTTGAACGTCCAGACGATCGAGGTGGCGACCGGCACGCCGGTCGCGGCATTGGCCGGGCTGATCGTCGCGACCGAAGGCCGCGTCGCATCCGCGGTGGCGCTCGCCAAGGTGGTGAACGACCAGCTCGTCGGCACCACCAGGTTGCCCGAGCGGTCGGCGAAGCCGGAGGCCGAAGCGGTATAGAGGGTCGACGGCGAGAGCGGCGCCGCCGGGGTGAAGTTGAGCGTCCTGCGGTCGGCCGAGAGGGCGATCGTGCCCGCGACCGGGCCGCCCGGACCGTTGAGCGTGAGCGCGCCGGTACCGACCGAGAGCGCCGCGACCGGTTCCGAGACGAGCGCGGCGAGGCGCGCGTTGACCGGTACGTTGACTGCCCCGGAGGCGGGGGAGAGAGCCACGACCGTCGGCGCCGTCGAGTCGCCGCCGGCCGCCGTGGTGAACGTCGAGGCGAACGGGATCAGCGTCTGGCCGGCGAGGTCGGTGATCTCGGACGTGGTCAGATCGACGCGGTAGTTGGTACCTCCCGACAGGGGGCTGCTCGGCATCAGGGTCGCGCTCCGGCCGTCGGGCGCGAGCGTGACGGTGGCGGAAATCTGCGCGAACGTCGCGCTGTGCAGCAGGCGGAACGAGGCGGCGTTGACGCCGGTCGGGCTCACCCGCTCGCTGAAGCCGACGCGGACCGGCGCGTCGGTCGCCACTCCGGTGGCGCCGTTGGCCGGATCGACCGTGGCGATGGAGGGCCGCGTCGTATCGGCCGCGGCGCCAGTGTCGAACCGGAGCGTCGTCGGGTTGGCGAGCGCGAGGCCGACGAGATCGCGCAGGTCGGCGGTCACGGCGACGTCGATCGTCGCGTTGGCCGGCAGCGACGGGGTCGCGAGGAAGGTGATCCGCCGGTTGCCGTCTACCGCGGAGAACGAGCCGGGCACGGCCGCGCCGCCGCGGGTCACCAGGATGCCGCGGCTCCAGGTCGCGGCGTCGATCGGCTCGTCGAACCCGAGCACGATCGGCGCATTGACGCCGATGCCGGAGGTGCCGTCCGGCGGGCTCGCCGCGACCAGCCTCGGCGCTTGGGAGTCGCCGACGAACGAGGTGGTGAAGCTGAAGTTGGACGTGCCGGTGGCGGAGTTGCCCGCCGCGTCGCGCAGATCGAACAGGCTCAAGAAGGCGATGAACGCGCGGCCCGCCGGCAGCGGCTGCTCGGGCATCAAGGAGGAGGTGCGGCCGTCCGCGGAGAGCTGGATCACCGCCGGCACGTCCAAGAACGTGACGTTGTCGCGCAGCCGGAACGAGCTCGACGTGAAGGTCGCCGGGTCCATCCGCTCGCTCCACTCGACGCGCACCACGGTGTTGATCGGCACGGCGGACTGGCCGGTCGCCGGATGGGTGAGCAGCGCGGTCGGCGCCGTCGTGTCGCGCGCCGCGCCGGTGGTGAATTGGCTGGTGAACGCCGAAGCCATCGGGTTGAACGCCAGGTCGCGCGCCCCTTCGACCCGCACGGTGTAGAGCGTCGATGGATCGAGCTCGGCGGGAGTGATCACGGCGCGGGTGGCGAGCGTCGGCACCGGCGGCGGGGCGAGCTTGAAGGTGAGCGAAAGGGCGTCGTCCGAGAGCTGCAATTCCCCCGCGAGCTCGTCGGCGCCGTCGAACAGGCGAACCGCGCCCGATTGGGCCGCGGCCGGTTCGAGCGGCTCGGAGAAGCGCACCACGATCCGGGAATTGAGCGGCACGCCGGTGGTTCCGTCGGCGGGCGCTACGGCCGCGACCATGGGCGGCACGACGTCCGGATTGTGCGGATCGGAGCCGAGGGCGGACTCTTCGAGGTTGGTCAAGCCGTCGCCGTCCGGATCGAGCGCGGCGTCTCGCGGATCGAGCGGATCGAGATGGAAGCGGGACTCGTAGCCGTCGCTCATGCCGTCGCCGTCGGTATCGGCGTTCAGCGGATCGGTGAGCAGGCCGTCCGCCCCGGGCAGCGCCTCCTCGCCGTTCGCGAGGCCGTCGCCGTCCGCGTCTTCCTGATCGTCGCGGATTCCATCGCTATCGCTGTCGGCCTGCGCCGGATTGGAGCCGACGACGAATTCCGCCCAGTTGGGAAGGCCGTCGAAATCGGCGTCCTCGCGGCCGTCCAGGATCCCGTCGCCGTCGGTATCGGATCGGGTCGGGTCGAGACCGAGCAGCAGCTCGAGGTCGTCGAGCACGCCGTCGCCGTCCGAATCGACCCGTCGCGGCGGCGCGAGCGCGAGAATGCCGACGTCGGTGGTGCCGCCGCCGACCGGCAGGACGTCCGGGATCACCCCGGCGAGGAACGGCCCGCGCGCGGTGACGCGCAGATAGCCGGAGATCGTCAGGCGCGGCGCAAGCAGCGTCGCGACGCCGGGCAGATCGAAGCCGCCGTCGGCCGCCGTCAGGCGGCTGATCGGCTGGCCGACCACGGCCGCCGTGGCGCCGGGGGCGGCCGAGCCGTCGGGCAGGGTCGCCCGGCCGACCACGCGGGTGAGCGGATCGCCGGGCGAGACGACGATCGAGGTCGAGGAGGTCGTCCCTTCGTTGACCGCGGTCAGGAACGCGACGCCCGGACCGACCGCGGTGACGACGCCCGCCGAGTCGATCGACGCGATCGCGGAGTTGCTCGACGTGTAGGTGGTGCCTTGGGCACGCGCCGTGACGTCGAGATCGGCGCCGTCGGACAGGCGGGCGCTCGCGCGTAGCTGGGTGGTCCCGCCGAGGCCTGAGAGCACCGGCTGGTCGGCGGCGGCGGCGATCGCCACGGTAGCGGGCGGGCGTTGACGGAAGCCGGGCACCGGCATCGCCAGGCTATAAGTTTGCTGGTTTTGCACCTGGAAGAATTCCGAGCGCGAAAAGACCGGGATGCCGCGCTTGCCGGTGCCGTAGACGCGCACCAGGCTCTGCGTCGCCGGGATGTTGCGGATCGAGAACGTGCCGTCGAACAGGACGCTCGCCCCCTGGCCGCCGACCGAGACGAACGAACCGGCGCCGAGCACCGGCTCGCTCTCGCCGGCGAACAGCGGATTCGAGCCCTGCTCTTCTTCCGCGCCGTCGGAGACGCCGTCGCCGTCCGAGTCGGCGTTCGCCGGATCGGTCCGCCCGAACGCCTCGGACACGTTGTCCAACCCGTCGCCGTCGCTGTCGACCTCGTTGTCGTCCGTCCCGGGGGTCAAGCCGATCGTCGGCTCGTAGGCGTCGCCCACGCCGTCGCCGTCGGCGTCCGCGTCGATCAGCGCGAACTGGCCGACGCCGGTAAGGTCGCCGTTGTCGTTGCCGGCCCAGACGTGGACCACCGCGGGGGAAGCGGCAAAGGGCGACGGCGTGCCGTGGACGCTCATCAGGCCGTCGGGCGAGACGGTGACGTTCACGTCGTCGGCGGTCGCCACGAAATAGAGCGCGCCGGAGGCGGCGGTCGTCCGGTCGTTGCCCTGGGTGTCGGTGACCTTCAGCTGGACCGTGGAGCCGATCGGAATCGCGAACGCATCACCCGGCGCGCGCACGCGCAACGCTCCGGCGTTGGCCAGCTCGGTGGAGAACAGCTCGTCGACCGTGGCGCCGATCGCCAAAGCGGTGAGAGGCGTTCGGAGCGCGGCGCCGCGGCAGATCTTGTCGAGGATCGACCCTCGCGTCGCGCGCGCCGAGGGCGGCACCACGGCCCCGGCGATGTCGCGGGCGAGCGGCGAGATCTCGTTGACCTCCTGGAAGCATCCGGGGATGACGCTGATCAGCCCTTCGTGGTCGTCGATCACGCTCTGCTTGGCCTGCGCCGAAGTCTCGCCGCGCGCCATGTGCTCGTCGATCTGCTCCTTCATGTGCATCTTGAAGCCGGGGAACAGCTCGTCCTTGAAGTGATAGGCGCCGCCCGCCAAAGCGCAGACGTCGTTGACCGTCGCCCGGATCGGCGGGAACGGGAGCGGCGGCGTGGCGGAGATGTTGCGTCCCAGCCAGCCGGGGATCTTGCTGCACACCCGGTCGGCGGGCGAGGGGTTGTTCGCGCGGTTGTTCGCGATGTCCTGGATCACCTTGGCGACGAACTCGTCGGCCCAGGGCGCGCGCTGGCCGTTGGAGCCGCAGGCGCGATCGCCGAGGCATTTCAGCTGATGGGAAAGCCCGGCGGCCGCCGTGTTGCGCTTGGCCTCGTAGTCGTCGCGGAGCTTCTGCTTCGCCATGTCGAACGGGTTGTTGTTGGCGTTGCCGGTGTTCGGATAGGGCGGGCAGAAGCCGCCCCAGCCGGCGACCGCGATGCCGCTGCCCGGGTCGGTTTCCATGCTCAGGCCGTCGGTCGTGACGTGGCCGGTCGCGATGATCTCGAACCGCTCGCTCGCGTGGTTGAACGACAGGAAATACATCACCGCGCCGGCCGGCAGGCCGTTCAGGTTCGGCATCGAGATCTCGATCGGCGGATCGAAATGCGCCCCCGAAGGCTGGAGCGTCCAGGCGAACAGCGGCGAGGCGCCATCGGGCAACGGCATCGGCACGTCGTCCAGATGCACCTGGTTGAGCGACAGCGTGGCCGGGTCCGAAGGGCTCGGCACCGAGCCGTCGGCGCGCCGCATCGAGCCCGCCTTGATCGTCATGCGCAGCCCTTCGAGCCCGGCGACTTCGAGCACCACGTCCTGGGTACCGTCGTAGAAGCGCGTATTCGCGCCGTCGAGCGGCGGCAGGCGCACGGGGGTGGGCAGCCGGTTGTCCGCGTTCGGCACGATCACCAGGCGGTAGCCGAGGGTGGGGAAGGTGCCGGGATCGACGGGCTCTCCCGCCAACCGGTCCGCGGTCGCGCCGTCGACGTGCAGGTGCCCAGCGCCGGAAGGGAGGTCGGTGAACGCGCAGCGTCCGTCGTCGTCGGTGCGCACGAAGGGCTGGACGACTCCCGCCACCGTCACCTCGCAGGTCGCGCCGCCGATCGGGCGCTCCGCGTTGTCGGTTACGGTCGCCGAGAAGGTCGTCGGCGCGCCGGCCCGGCGCAGCATGCCGGTCTCGACGAAGACCACCGGCGAGCCGAGGTTGCCGGGGAAGGTCGCCTCGACCAGCTGTTCCCCTTCCGCCGCGCCGAACGCGAAGCCGACGTCGGCATGGCCGGTCGTGTCGGTCGCCACGGTGATCAGGCTTTGCCCATCGACCTTTCCGCCGCCCGCGAGAATCCGGAACGTCACTGGAATCCCCGCCGCCTCGTTCCTCGAATCGCTCACCCAGACGCGCAGTCGGTCGGGCGCGAGGCTGCCGGTCTCGCCCACCTGCTGGTTGCCGGCGCCGATGTTGATCTGCCGCGCCCCCGCCGGATCGGCCGAGGCGGAGAACGGGACGGTCCCTTCGACCCCCGCGGCGGAGACCCGCAGGCGGTTGTTGGCGCAGCCGGCGTCGCTGCCGAGCGTCCAAGAGACCCGCGCCTTGCCGAGCGCGTCGGAGAGCACCTGAACGGTCATCGCCGGGTTCGCGCCGGCAACGGGGGGCAACGCGCGCAGCCGGCCGTCGCTGTGCTCGACCTCGAACGAGACCAGGCGGTCGGGCAGCGGCGAGCCGTCGGCCGCGACGATCGCTACCTCGATCGGTTGCGCGAGGTTCGTCCCGACGACACCGCGCTGGCCGTCTCCCGAAATCGCGGCGAAGCGCGCGCCGGTCGGCACGAAGCGCTCGACGGTAAGGGTGCGCGTGGCGGAGTTGCCGAGCGCATCGGTCGCCACCACGGTGAGGGTATTCATCCCCACCGCGAGCGGCACGTCGCGCCGCTCGTAGGTGCCGTTCGTGCCGACTCCGACGACGACCGTCGCGGGCTCGCCGTTCACGGTCACGCCGAGGCCGAGGAAGCCGGACAGCATGTCGCTCACCCGGCCCACGACCGTGATCGAATCCTGGGCGACGCGCGCGCCGTCTAAGGGCACATCGACGAACACCAACGGCGCTTCGGCGTCCTGAACCACTGAAACCGGCGTCGGCGCGCTCGGCACGTCGGCGACGAACGCGGTCACCAGAATGCGGTTGACGGCATTGGGATGGAGCGCGACGTCGAGCGCGAACGCGCCCGAGCCGTTCGCGGTGGTGGTCGAGCTTCCCAGGTCGCCCACCGCCTCGATGCGCGCTCCGGGCGCCGCGGTGCCGGTCAGATGCACGGAGGTGGCGCGGGTGGGGGAGGCGGGCGGATCGACGTTCGGCGCCGCGGGCGGCGCGTTCTCGTCCAGCCTCAGCTCGAAACTCTTCGCGGCGGTGGCCGGGTTGCCCGCCCGGTCGCGCACCGAGGCGGCGATCGAGTGGCTACCGGCCGAGAGCGGAGAGGCGGGAGAGCAGGTGGCGCCGCTGGTCGAGGTGACGCAGGCGAGCGCACCGCCGTCGAGCGTCACGACGAGGCTCGCCGGATCGACGCCGGAGGTGGCGTCGGAATAGGCGACCGCGATCTGCGGCTGGGTGTCCCCGACCACGACGTCCGGCGGGGCGGTGATCGCGAGCGAAGGCGCCGTGGTGTCGACGTTCGTAAAGGTCACCCCCGAGTCTTCGGCGATCGTCAGATCACGCCCGGCGATCAACACCCCCTCGAACAGGAAGTTCTTCTGCACGTCGACGTTGTTTTTTGCGTAGACCGCGCCGCGGAACGCGCGGTTTTTGTCGAAGCGGATGTCGCCCAGGGCGATCAGCGAGATCCGCCCGGCGGGCAATGGCGGTCGCTGGCCGTCGTTGAATTTGTCGAACTGGATGTTCTTCTTCGCGATGATCGTGCCGTTGCCCGAGAGAGTCCCGGCGATCGTGACATCGCCGTTGACGAACACCACGTCATTGATCTCCGCGTTGGTGAACGTCGTGTTGTTCGGCAGGATGCGGTCGGCCCAGGTGCGCAGCACGGCCTCGCTCTCGAGCCGCGGGAGAGTGATCGCCGGGGCGCCCGGCCGCACCGAGCCGGTCACCGTGCCCTGGTTCTGGATCTGCCCGACGGCGCTCACGTCGCCATGCACTGTGCTGCCGTTCGCCAAGCGGACGCGATCGTTGGCGTGCAGGTTGCCGGTGATCTCGGAGCCCTGCCCGACCTCGATGCGCCGCCCGGCGGCTCCCGCGAACCGGTAGTAAATACTTGATCCCGGATCGCTCAAGCGGAAAACCGCCTCCGCCGGCAAGGCCGAGGCGAGCGCGCCGGCCAACGACAGCAGGAAAAAAGAGGCGGCACGGCGCGACGGGGCGGTACGCATCGTCAGATCCCCCCAAAATCCCGAAAGCGGGATGATCGCTAAAGCTCGCGCACGGTCCTTGGCACGAACCCGATCCTTGGCCATCTGCTTCAGGAGACTACATGGAGATATTCACAGAAGGCTCTTTGGTCCGTCAATAGGGTGGCCGCCCGCCGCTGCCAGAACTGCCGGCTCGATCGGCGGATCTTGCCAAGGCGCCGTACGCTTGCGAGAGGTCGGTGCTGGCACGTCGCCTGCAATTCCTGGCCGGTCGAAGCCCCGTAATGGGAGCAGAAACCATGAGCCCGCTCCCCATCCGCCAATTGCCTCGCTGCCTTACGATCGGCCGCCTGCTGGTGCGCCACAGGAAAGCGCTGGGGGAGAGCGTCGACGATCTTGCGGCTCAGAGTCACGCCGGAGAACGTGGCGCAAAGCCGAGCTTGTCCGACGCCGAAGCTTTGGCGCGAGATTTAGAGAAGCTCGGTCCAACTTTCATCAAGCTGGGCCAGCTCCTCGCGGCTCGCGCGGATCTGCTGCCGGTGACCTACCTCGACGCGCTCAGCCGCTTGCAGGACAACGTCGAGCCGTTTCCGTTCGCCGACGTCGAACGGATCGTCGAGGAAGAGCTGGGAGTCCGCCTTTCGAAAGGTTTTTCCGAGTTCGATCCGATTCCTCTGGCCGCCGCATCCCTCGGCCAGGTGCATCGCGCCAAGCTCCGCGACGGCCGGCCGGTGGCGGTCAAGGTTCAGCGCCCGGGGGTCGCGCGCGCGGCCGTCGAGGATCTCGACGCCCTGGGCGTGCTCGCCCGCCTCCTGGACCGCTACACGCAGATCGGCCGCCGCGTGCGCTTTTGCGATCTGGTCAAGGAGTTTCGCGGCGTGCTCGCGCGCGAGCTCGACTATCGCCAGGAAGCGCGCAATCTGGTGGATCTGGCCGGCATCACGGCCTCTTTCGATCGGCTCTTCGTACCCCAACCGATAGCCGACTTCACGTCGGGACGCGTCTTGACCATGGACTTCGTCCAGGGCATCAAAGTGACGCGGATTTCGGCGCTGGTTCGGACGGAGATCGATGGCGCGGCTCTCGCCGATGAGCTGTTGCAAGCCTACCTCCAGCAGATTTTCGTCGCCGGTTTCTTTCATGCCGATCCCCACCCCGGCAATATCTTTCTGACCGACGACGGTCGCCTGGCACTCCTCGATCTCGGCATGGTCGGCCGGCTGTCCCGAGAGCTGCGGCGGCGCATCGTGCAACTGCTGGTCGCCATGCTCGAAGGACGCGGAGACGAGGCGGCACGGATCATCCTCGCCCTGGGAAGCAAGGGGAGCCGGTTCGACGCCGGGCGCTTTCGCGCCCTGGTCTCGGGCCAGGCGGGGCGCTTCGGCGGCAGCCGCCCCGAGAAGCTGGCCCTCGGGCGAGTCGTCCTTCAGGTGGTCCACGAGGTGTCCGGCGCCGACCTGCGGGTACCGCCGGAGCTCGCGCTGCTCGGCAAGACCCTGTTGCAGCTCGACGAGATCGCCCTTCTCCTCGATCCCGACATCAATCCAAATGCCGCTTTCAAGGAACACGCGACCGAAATCACCGCCGAGAACGTGCGCAAACAGTTCTCGGTGCCCAGCTTCCTGTCGACGGTGGGCGACCTTAAGGATCTGGTCGAACGGCTGCCGTCGCGCGCCAGCCGAATCCTCGATCGCATCGCCGACAACGAGTTGAAGATTCGCGTCCAGTCCTTCGACGAGCGCCTGGTCATGGAGGGCTTTCAGAAGGTGGCGAATCGCATCGCCATGGCGCTCGTGCTGGCGGCCCTGATCGTCGGCGCCGCGATGCTCATGCGGGTCGAAACCTCGTTCCGGATCTTCGGCTACCCGGGTCTTGCCATCCTTTGCTTCCTCGCCGCCGCCCTGGGCGGCGTCGTCCTGGTCGGCAACGCCCTGCTCTACGACCGTCGCTCGCGGCGCAACGGAGGGCGGTGAGCTCGGTGTGCGATCGAAATCTTGACTGTCGCGGTTGGTTCCGGCCGTGGCGCCTGCGGTATGATCGTCCGGCGAACCCGGCATTTCGACCCGTTCAGGAGTCCCCGCCGCCCGCCCAGGCTCTTTGCCATCCGTCGCTCCGGTGATCTCGCCGAGCACCCCGCCGAACCGGACCCGAAATTCGGTGTCAGGGTCCAGCCCACTGGTGATCTGGGCCAGCTCAGTGGTGTTCTGGTCGGGAACACTGGTGATCTGGGCCAGCTCAGTGGTGTTCTGGACGGGAACACTGGTGATCTGGGCCAGCTCAGTAGTGATCTGGACGGGAACACTGGTGATCCGGGCCAGCTCAGTGGTGTTCTGGACGGGAACACTAGTGATCTGGGCCAGCTCAGTAGTGATCTGGACGGGAACACTGGTGATCTGAGCCAGACCAGTGGTGTTCTGGACGGGAACACT
>Ga0068860_100001579_pt1 | contig 24553 bp, 25 predicted proteins | sample KBSSwiS32_FD_66597 | JGI IMG/M metagenome (GOLD analysis project Ga0068860, IMG submission 66597) | Switchgrass rhizosphere microbial communities from Kellogg Biological Station, Michigan, USA - KBS Switchgrass S3-2 | ecosystem: Host-associated > Plants > Roots > Rhizosphere > Soil ...
CTGCGCCTCTCGACGACGGGGGACGGCGACACCGTCGACATCACCGCAGAGCTCCAGCGAGCCGTCGCAGAGGCGCAGCTCGGTCGTCCGCACCGCCATCCTCAGAAGCCGGCCTCGAGCGTGGTCGCGAATTCCGGTCCCGTCAGCGCCAGCCGCGGCCTTCCCGGGAAGGACGCCGAGAGCGAACCGCTCCAGGTTTTCGTCCCGTCCGGCGCCGCCTCGTAGATGCCCTTGCCGTGGAACGGGCGCGGCGGAGCGAGGGTCGCCGAGGTGAGCGCGTCGTCGTGACTGATGACCGAACCCGAGACGATCTCGAGCGCGTAGTGGAGGATGGCCATCCGCCCAAGGCTTTCTTCGGCCAGGGCCAGCAGGAGGGCGATGTCGCCCACTTGGAAGGCGAGAACCTCGGTTCCCGCGGTTGCCGTGCGATGTTCGGCGAAGAGCGACGCACGCCCCCCGCCGGAGCGGCTTCCGCTCGAGCGACGATGCGACAGGGGTCGCACGGACCTTCCCCTGCGACAGTGGACATGGCGCGGCCCGCGAACCCGACCCCTGGCTCGGTGGGCCCGCACGGCCACGTATTTGCGCTCGCCGGTGAAGCGGACGTTGCCGACGAAAGCCCCGTAGCGGGTTACGTAGCCGCGCTGCCCTCTGCAGCGGTGAAGCGCTTCGGTCGAAGTTCGGCCGGACGGGCGGAACCTGACGGCAACGCTGCCGAAGCGGCCGAAGGAGCCCTCTATGCGGGTCGGGGTGACGATCCCATGCGTAACGTACGCCGTGGCCACCTGGGAGATCGAGTCCAGGAGTCGCGAGTGGGAGCCCTGCGATATTTCGCGTTCGTCGAGGGCGACGAAGGCGACCACGTTGGCCTCCCCGACGACCATCAACCGGTACCCGTGCTGCTTCCCGAGGTCGATCCTCAGCTCTGCCGAGGAACGCCGTTCCTTCATGTGCAGCTTGGCGCGCAGCGCCGCCCGGAATTGAGGCGGCGCCGCGGCGGGGATGTCGAGCGGGCTCGCCGAGGCGGCCGCCGGCGCCAGGAGGAGCGACGTCGCAAGCGCGACCAGTGCGAGCGAGCGCCGAATCACCGCACTCGCCTCGCCCTCACGTACAGGCGCCCGACCTCGCGACCGAAGTAGGGGCCGTAGTCGGTGCCGGGGTCCCCTGCATATCCGTAGTCGGTGACGCTGTTGAGGATGCGCCCTTTGATCGTCCAGCCCCCTCCGGAGGAGCCCCCGGTCGTCTGGCATTCGACCGCCAGGTTGAGCGGGCCCGGCGAGAGGAACGAGCGCGGGTCATGCCCGAGGAAAGGCGTTTGCTTGCAGACCTGTTGCGTTTCGCCGTCGAACGGCGGTTCGACCGAGTAGCCGTGGACGTCGAACACCTGGCGCGGCTTCAGCCCCCAGGCGATGCCCGTTCCGCCGACGGTCTTGGCGAGCAGCTGGCCGCGTTCGTTGCGGGAGACGACGGCGGCGCCGACGTCGAAGTTCTCGTTCTCGGTGTTCGGCCACTGCCGCGTCGTGTCGAGCCACTTGGCCGGAAACACCCCGAACGGCCTCTGGCCGTATCTGTATCCAGGGACGAACACCCAGCGATGGGCGAAGAACCGCCCGAACGGGGCACCGTCGTCGATGCAGTGGGCGGCGGTGAAGACGACGCTGTAGTTGGGGGCGTTGACGGAGGTGCCCGAGCAGCGCCCGAGGCCGAAGGGCGTGACGATGAAGACGACGCCGTTGGTCCTCGCCAGCGGCACGGTCGGATCGACGACGGTTTCCGAGGCAGAGCTTGCGCTGGCGCCAGCGCTCGGCGCCAGCGGCGGATACCGGTGTGGCGCCGAAGATTGGGATGATGAGGATCCGGCGGCGACCGGCGGCGAGCCGGCACGCAGTCGATCCAGCGGCTTCGCCCGGGCCATACGCGCGGGCGTCCAGAAATCGACCGCATTTTGGGCGGCCGAAGCCGGAATGCGGTGCGAAGCCTGCGCCGCGACCGCCGCGGGCCCGAGCGCCAGCCCGGACACGATCCCTGCCATCACGAAGAGCCTCGTCCCGGCAAATGGGCGAGACACCCCCCAACCCGATCGATTCATCGCGCTCAGTCTACTTGCGAGCAATGAAGAGACACTCACATTGCCCAACAGAGGCGCCCACCTCGGCTACAACCATCTAGCCAGATTCATCAAGGGCGCGGCGGATGTCCTTTTCTAGCAGTTGCAGGTTGGTCGCATCGGTCGGAGAGGCTTCAAAGCCAAAGTGCTCATAGAAAGCCCGCGCCTCGTCGTTTACAGCGTGAACGAGGATGAGGCGAACCCCCGCCTGCTCAGTGACCGCGAGCGCCCGGCTCATCGCATCTTGGAGGAGGAAGGCGCCGAGACCCTTGCCCTGAACCGACCTGTCGACTGCAAGGCGAGCAAGCAATATTGCCGGTATTTGGTGCCTGGGCATGCCCTTCCGTGCCCGCTCAGTCGCCTCGCTGTGCTCGATGGAAGCAACGGACAGGGCGTGATAGCCCACAACCCTGCCCTGCTCATCGTCGACCATGACGTAGGTCCTGGCGGAGCCAGCCCCGACCGCCGCGCGGGCATGCTTGACGAGCCAGATGTTAAGCGAGCCGACCCCGCAATCGAACCCATTGATCCGATGCCCGCTGTCGAGCGGCTCGGGATCTGAGAAGCGAGACACTCGCCTATTCAGGCCGAGAACGAGAGAAGAGCTTCACCAGCTCCGGTCGTGCTTGCGCCGGTCGGTCCATGGCAGCGACGATCTCCTGCCAAGCCTCCGCACCGATCTGGAAGCTGGTCCGATCGGCAAGCAGACGCTCAGCTCGCTCCCTGCCGCCCTCTACGAGGAATTGCGTCAGGGACTCGCGATGGACCTGCGCGGCCCGCTTGAAGAGAGCCTCGTCTTCTTGGTCGATGCGCAGATTGACCCGTTGAGACTTGGCGGCCATGTTGAGACTGTACATACAACGTACGCCAAAGTCAAATCTAGTGAAGACTTACCTCTCTTCCCCCACGGGGCGCGAGGGCTTCTTTGGACTCCTCAGAGGCGCCCACCGGAATCGAACCGGTGTAAACGGCTTTGTAGAGGCTCAGGCGGGCGCGATTTTCCACTTGCTCAAGCGGAACTGCGGAATCCGTCACCCTCTATGCCACCGTCGAGCGTCGTCAGGCGACGGCGCCGTGGACTACGGGCGAGCGGACGGTCGGCTGTCGGCGCTGCCGATTTGCCAGCGGACGCCGGGTCCGAACTCCAAGACGAGGCCGTCCGGCGTAATCAGCTCCCAATTCGGGGGGTCGTCCTCCGCCTCGCGGGCCGCAGGTTTCACATCGAGCAAGGAGCCATCGGAGAGCTTGCAGCGCAGCTCACCCGTCTCCCCGTCGATATCGGCATCGTCCACCAACCGACCCACCAACTCGGCGGGATCGGACGGCGACCACTCCGCGTCCTGAGTGGCGAGTCGCCAGAGTTCGCCCGCCGAGTCCTTGACCTCGACGTGTAGGACCTCCGGATAGGCAACCCGAGCATCGACGATCCTCCCGCGCATGGAGCGCAGGACATTGAGAGGCGAAGCGTCAAGTCCTACGGCGGTTGCCATTTAGCCCTTCCATTGTCGCAGCCAGTCCAGCAGTTCTCCATAGCTCAGATCGGCCTGCACGCTCCCGGACAGCTTCTCGGCATGCAGTGCCTCGCTCGCCTCATAACGCTCCTGGACGGTCAAACCCACCTCCTTGCAGGCTTGCCGAAACTGCTTGATATCTCGCTTTCGACCCACGACCGGCGGCGAGTTTATGCAGCCGGTGCGTCTGCCTCGTCACCGAGCGTGATGAATGAAACCCAAACCCCTCTGGCAAGCGAAGAATCTCTGCCAGCACCGGAGCCAGAGGCGCCCACCGGAATCGAACCGGTGTAAACGGCTTTGCAGGCCGCTGCGTAGCCACTCCGCCAGGGCGCCAAGATGGCTTTGTAAAGCCAAATTCAGGCGGTTTTACCTCGATTTCCTGAATTGCTTTTTGGCAGTCACTGCCAAAACTCCCGGGTCGGTCGTCGGCAGGACGCCCAGGCGAGGGCCCGCTTGAATTCCCCAAGATAGACGGCCTCGAGGTTCAGAGGCGGCTCCATCGGCTTCGCGTAGCGGTTCGGCGGTGAAGCACAAGCCGTGCCCGGAGTCGGCTTAGCGGTTGCTCAGCTGATCGGCATGAGCACGCAAGCATCTGCGCACTGCGCTCATCTAGCTAGGAGCCAGGAGATCGACGATCCGGGCGGGCCTGACCCCTCGGGGCGTGACCTGCCAGCCATACATGTCCGGTCCATTCCAGCCGCGGTCTCCCGGCAACAGCAGGATGGCCAGAAAAGCCTCCAGGTCGGACTCGGCCAGTACTGCCCGGTAGCTCCTCAGGTCCGTCGGGCTCAGCCTCGGTGGACCCCCTGGATGAGTGTGCCAGTCACCGATCCATTGCGAGCCGTCGATCCCGTAGGCCGCCTCGGCCAGCCGCTCGGCGTGTTCGAGATCGCGGCAGAACCGGACGGCCGAGCGCTCCGCCCTTGGACCGGGATCGCCGACCTGGGTCACCCAGCACCGCTGATCGCCCGCGCCCTCGAAGCCCAAGAGGATCCCGCCCGTCTCCTTGCCGTCGGCCGAACGACGGGCCTCCCGCAGCATCATCCGGCGCGCGTGCGCCGGAATCAGGACTCTCATCATCTGGCGTCCGGACCGCAGGTCGGGCAGTCGAGGTCCGGTGCGCTCGTCGGGAGCCAGGCGACCGTGCACGGCTGCGCCACGCGGTCGAAGGGTGCTGCGTCGGGGATTGCCGGTGGCCGCAGGCCAAGTAGCGCGTGACTCCCCGGCAGTCGCTGCTCGCGGTGGCCGGTACGAGAGAGCAGGGTGGCAATGACCGTCTTCGCGGCGAAGGCCCCGACCAGATGAAGGTCGCCGGTCACCGCCGTCGTCGGCAACTCGCCAGCGTCTATCCCGTAGTGGCCGAAGCCCCGCGACATCCCGATGTGTCCGCCCTCGCGGGAAACCTGGAGGCGCTCCTGGTACTCGGCGAGCTCGACCCCGAGCTCGAGTCTCTCGGAGAGCCCGTCCCGATTGCATTGCAGGCAGCCGGTCCGTCCGGGTAGGAGCCGCAGGACCTCGCCGTAGGCACCGAGATCGAGGATGCAGGCGAGGACCACCGGGCGCCCTGCCCAAAAGGCGAGGTGGCTCGTCATCCGCCGCGAGGCGGGGCCGTCGGTGAAGCAGGCGATCACCGAGCTCTCCGAGAACAATCCGCGCATCTGGTCGGCGTCGCGACCCACGTCCGCGATCACCCGCTCGATCACGACCGAGCTATCGCGTTCCTGCATCAGCTCAGCGACGGAGTCGACCTTGTACTTGCCGTGGTGTCGGCGGGTGGAACGGTGGCGGGCGAAGTTATGGCTTTTGAGGCGGTCGGGGTCCACCAGTGCAAAGTTGCGTAGGCCGTAGGCGGCCATCGCCTCGCAGGCCGCACCGCCGATGCTGCCGAGCCCGATGATGGTCACCTTCTCCTCGGCGATCGCATGTCTCGGCCAGCCGAGGTCGAGCGGCGCCAGCAGGTCGGCGTCGGGGTCGAAGATCTCCAGATCCACCGGCCAGAAGACATCCTCTCCTTCCCGCATCCAGCCGGCCCACTCGGTCTGGCCGCCCCGCTCGCAGAAGGTGACCACCAGGATCGCCCGTTTGAAGTTCAACCAGTCGCCTTCCACCTGTTCCTTCAAGAAGTCCACCGGCGTCGCCTGGCCGCGGATCGCGTCCCCGCGGCCGCGCTCATGCAGGTCAGCGCTGCCCCGGTACCAGAGGACGTCGCCGTCGGCACCCTTCATCCAGCTCGACGAGTCGTGGCCTCTCCAACCCTCCTGCAGCGGCCGCTTGGTCCCGTTTGGGCCAGTACTCCAGCTGACCACGTTGTAAACGGAGTCGGCGTCGTTTCGGGTGACGCCGAGATGGCCCCACTTCTTCCCGCTCGCCGCGATCAGGTTGGCGGCCTGGGCGCTCAACAGCACCATGATCCCCTTCACAGCTTCTCCAGGGCCTCGTCGAGTGTGTCGCTGGCAAACAGTCCAGCAGGGCTCATCACCTCGATCAGACCATGCTCTATCGCCAGGAACTCGATGAACCAGCCGGAGGCCTTCTCGACCAGGGCGGCGGCGCTCTCGCCGCAGCGCCAGTCACTCGGGTGGAGGATCAGGCAGATCGATCCGTCGCCGTTGACGTGCACCTTCTCTGACATTCGCACCTCCGGCTCCGGGACAGGATCGAGGGGGAAGAGAAGCGGGGGCAGGGCGGGAAAGCCCTGCCCATAGACCACTCGAAGCCGCAGCGCCGCTCCGCCCGTCAGCTTCTTAAGTCCGGCCGGGCACTTTCGCTCGAACGGCCACTCGGGCGCCAGCCCCTCGAAGCCGCCGTTTGGGAAGTGCTCACCATCGACTTCGCGCCACTCCATCGCCGGCGCGAGCCGCGCCATCTCCTGCCGCTCCCAGGACACCCGACCCGGCTCGGCTTCCAACCAGGAGATCGACTCTCGCTTCACTCAGCCCTCTTCGACGGTCCGAACCCGGCGGCGGCCGCCGAGCGGCACCGCGGCGGCAGCAGCGGCGGCGGTCTTGCCGGAGGAGCTTCCCTCGCAGCCACCAGAGGGCTCCGGCATCACCTCGCCGAAGAGCTTCCGCCACAGGCACTGGGCCTCCTCCTCCTTGCCACGCTGGGCAGCGGTCACGGCCCTCGCCGAGAGCTCCGCGGCCTCCTGGAGCAGCGCCTCGGCCTTGTCGCGGTCGAGTCCGGGCTGGATCTCGCCGCAGAGGCCGGCGGGATCGAGGACCGGGTCATGGATGTGCTCCAGCGCCGCCTGGAAGAACCGGGCCAGGGCAACGGGGCGCTCGGCGTCGGGCAGATGGGCGAGCGCCAGTACCTCGGCAGTCAGTCCCTTGATCACCCGGCCGTTGTCCTTCGCCCAGCACTTGATGACACGCAGCAGACCGACGAACTGCCCGGCTCCGTAGCGGTGGTGGCGTTCCAGCACCCTTTCGATCAGGTAGACGGGGTCGGTCGCGATCCAATCCTCGCTGCTGGTCTGGGGAATCAGGAAGCCGTTCGGCTCTCGCCGTAGCGCCGGCACGACGTCTACCGTGAAGGCTCCATCCTCGCCGGGGTCATCGAGGAAGCACTTGACCGCGTGATGCTGAACGCGGGTTTGGCGGACCCACTTCATGTAGCGACCGGCGTCACCGAAGAGGTCGATCAAGGCCTCTTCGGAGCCCAGCAGCCGCTTGACCTGGTCGCGGGTGTACTCGAGCGCAGCCCCCGGGGAGCTTCCCGACTCACCCCAGTCGAGATGGCAGGCCGGGTCATAGACCCAGAGCAGGTCGACATCGTTGATCGGTTCGATCTGGCTGCCCCGGGCCAGGGAGCCGATCGGTACCGAGGTTTCTGCGTCTGGCTCCTCACTGAATGCGAACTGGAACATTTCACGGCGCTGACGCGCCTCTTCGACCTGCAGAGGATCGGCGTTGACGTTCTGCTGCATCACATCGAATGCTTCGGTGAGTGACATCCTCGTCCCCCTTCAGGGAAGTCGCAGTGGGTTCGGGTGGTAGCTATCCTTGGCCGCCGTCGCCTCGTGGACGACGACCGGGCCGCTGCTGGCGAAGTTCCAGCCGAGGGCCATCGCCAGCGTCCACGGGCAGGCGAGGTAGAGCTCGCTGCTGGCGACGCCGTAGCGCTCACGCGCCTCACGGATCGTGGCCACAATGGCCGCCGCGAGGGGGTTGATCTTTGTGCCTTCAAGGCTCCTTCGACCTGGGCGCCCGTCGGCCGGGAAGACGCCGAGCTCGGCGCGGGCCTCCGCCCCTCCCCGATGGCGCCGGACGGCATGGCCACACTCGGCGCTGGCGCAGACCTGAACCACCAGCTCAGTCGAGTCGTTCTGGTTCGGGTGCAGATTGAGGCGCCAGTCCTGACGGTCGGCCGCAACGCCCGCGATCTCGACCGCGGCGCGGGCATGGTCAGTGACGATCCTCCAGCCGGTCGGCTCGCGAAAGCTGTAGCCGACGAGAAAAGCCGACGAGAGGTGAACGTTGCCGCTGACCTGAAGGTCCCGGCAATCGGTGCGCGCGCGGAGCGCGGCCTCCACGTCTTTCGCCGCGCCCTTCAGTTGCTCCGGTTCGATCGGCAGAGATCCGGCACCGGAGTCCCCGCCGGCCCAGTTCAGGTGGAGCGCCGCCTCAACCGCGAGCGGGATCTCGTTCCAGGTATCGATGGCGACCGTGGTCGGTTCGCCAGCCACGGTCGCCAGATATCGACGCAGGACCTGGCTTGCGAAGGGGCGGATCTGCGCTTCGAAATCGACGGTCTGGTCGATGACAATGCCTTGATAGTCGCCCGGGTCGACGCCGATCTCCTGCCTCAGGATCTCGGACTGCTCCGAGTCGACCCCGTCGAAGACCGCCGTGACGAAGAAGTCACCGTCGCGTTCGATCCGGTGGCGGACCGCTGCCAACTCGACGCTCTTGATGAACCACGAGTCGAGCACGGCCTCGGTGAAGTAGAGGACGCAGCCACAGCTAAGGTCGCGCAGCGCATCGGCGGCGACCACCTCGTTCAGGCCTCCGGCGCCGAGCTCGCGGACGTCTCGCCACACTGGAACGCCGCGCAACCTCATTTCCCGGTCGAGGATCTCGACCCGCGCGGGTGCGACTCCGTCGACCCAGCGATAGCTGAGGAAGATCGGCGCGGCCATCGGCTATCGGCTCCTTCCCGGGGTGTGCTCGCCGGGTTGGTGGGTCCGTCCCCACCCACCTATAGAGTTAAAAAACTCTGCTGTTTTGGTGGCTGCGTATGGCATGGCGCGAGAACTTCCAACGCTCGCACCCTGGCCGGACGCATAAACGCGTTCGCTGGCACCCAAAATGCGGACTTCCCGGTGGCGGTCCATTCGATCGGCTCGGGCGAAGGACACGGAAATCAATTGGCAGTCACTGCCAAAACCTGCCGAAACAGTGCGTGATCATGCGTGCCCCCGCGCGATATAGCCCTGGTTAACGCGCACCGGCTTGGCCGTATTTTTGGCTTTGTGAAGCCAAAAACTGGGCCAAAAACCCGAGGCTTTGCAGGCCGCTGCGTAGCCACTCCGCCAGGGCGCCGGGCGGGACTAAGGGTACCGGCGCCGGTGCGTGCGGCGCGGCGGCGCTCAGGCGGCGTGCTGCTCGGGGCCGGCGTCGTCGTCGACGTCGAGGATCAGGTTGTCCTCGCTCGTGCGGCGGACGCGGAACTCGAGCGGTGCGCGCTCCTCGAGCTCGCGCAGCAGGTCGACCGGTTCGTCGAGGCGCATCGCGAGAGTCGCGCGGCCCTCGGAGAAGCGCTCCACGGAGATCTCGGCCGTGGCGTCGATCTGTCCGGCCGCGTCCTCGAAGCCGACCAGCTGTGAGAAGTCGTCTAGTGGGCCGATCTCGACTTTGACGATCCCGTCGAAGAGCTCGCGTGCGGCGCGGTCGACATCGGCGGTCGAATCGGCGTCGCCGGCGGCCTCCTGCGCCTCGTTCAGCTCCTGCGCACGGCGGCCGACCTCGACCGCCTCGCGCAGCGCCTTCATTCGGATCCGGGTCGCCTGGCCGCGTGCCTGCGCCTGGATCTCCTCGAGCTTGGCGGAGACGGTCTCCAGCGAGGCGATGCTGCGGTCGTGCCGTGCGTTCGCCTCGGCGAGGCGCTCGCCGAGGCTGCGAATCACACGCTCCCGCTCGATCACCATCGCCGAGAGCGAGGCCATCTCAGCCTCGGCACGGGCGACCGCGTCGGTCGAGTCCCGCGAATGAGCCAAGGCATCCTCGGCATCGCGTTCCAGAGCCCACTCCCGTGCGCCTCGGGCGGCAAGCGCCACGTCCACTTCGGCGCGGCGATAGCCGAAGAGCGCCCTCTTGAAGCTACCCATGCGCGGCACCGTAGAGGTGCCCTCGGACGCCATTCTGGGCGTCCGGAAACTGGAGCCGTGGAGCCTCTCGCCAGAGGTCCTCGAGCTGGTAGCGCTGCCGCGCCTCCTCGGTGAAGACGTGCAGGACGCAGTCGAGGTAGTCGAGCACGATCCAGCCCGCCGCCTCGGCCGCTTCCGAGCCGCCGGGCAGCAGTTCCCCCTCCGCCTTCAGCTTCAGCTTCACCTCGTCGGCGATCGCCCGCGCCTGGCGCTCGTTGCGGGCGGTGCAGATGACGAGGAAGTCGGTGTAGGAGACGAGGCTGCGCATGTCGAGGACGACCATGTCGGTCGCGGCTTTCGAGTCGGCCAGCTCGGCGATGCGCCGGGTCAGCGCCTCGGACTTGGCCGGACCGCTCGAGCCGCTCATCCGTAGATCCCCTTCTCTTCGACGAAGCGCGCGACCGACTCGGGGACGAGGTAGCGCAGGGGGCGGCGGGCGGCAGCCCGCTCGCGGACCGCAGAGGAGGAGACGCCGAACTGGGGCATCTCCAGCATCGTCGCGCGGTCCTCGGCGTCGAGGCTGCGCAGCACCGCCACCACCTCGGCGTCGGAGATGCCGGCCCGCCGCGCGACGGCAAGCCGCGCCAGTTCGGTCACACGCCGCGGCTCACGCCAGCTCTCCAGGCCGACGGCGGCGTCGGCCCCCATCACGAAGACCAACTCGCTGTCGCCCCGTTCCTCTGCAAGCAGCTCCAAAGTCTCATATGTGTAGGACGGCCCTTCGCGGTCGACCTCCAGCGTCGAGACCGAGAAGCGCGAGTCGTCGGCTGCGGCGAGCCTGGTCATCGCCAGGCGCTGCTCGCGACCGGGGTCGTCGGCGATCCGCTTGTGCGGCGCCTCGCCGGTCGGCATCAGGACGACCTCGGCGAGGCCGAGCTGCCAGAGCGCCTCCTGGGCGAGCGCCAGGTGGCCGAGGTGCGGCGGGTTGAACGCCGAACCGAGGACGCCGATGCCGGCGGCGGGAGTGCTACTCACGTACCTGGCCGTCGCCGTGGACGACGTACTTGTAGGTCGTCAGCTCGCGCAGGCCGATCGGGCCGCGCGCGTGCAGCTTCTGGGTCGAGTTGCCGATCTCGGCGCCCATGCCGAACTCGAAGCCGTCGGTGAAGCGGGTCGAGGCGTTGGTGTAGACGACCGCCGCGTCGACTCCCGCCGCGAAGCGCTCGGAGGCGTCGGCGGAGGAGGTGACGATCGCCTCCGAGTGACTGGTCCCGTGGTCGTTGACGTGGTCGACCGCCTCCTCGAGGGAATCGACGACGCCGATGACCATCTTCAGGTCGAGGTACTCGGTGCCCCAGTCGGCGTCGGTGGCGGCGGCGACCTCGACGCCTCCGGCCAGCTCGCGCGTCCGCTCGTCGCCTGCCAGCTCGACGCCCGCACCATGAAGGTCGGCGAGCACGCCGGGCAGGAACTCGGCGGCCACGGCGGCGTCGACCAGGAGCGTCTCGGCCGCGTTGCAGACGCCGGGGCGCTGCACCTTCGCGTTGTAGGCGATTCGGCGCGCCATTTCGAGATCGGCGTCGGCGTGCACGTAGACGTGGCAGTTGCCGGCGGCGGCGTAGATCACGGGGACGGTGGCGACCTCCTTGAGCGCGTTCTTCAGGCCTTCGCCGCCGCGCGGGATCAGCAGGTCGACGGTCCCCTCCTGCGTCGCCAGCTCCTTGAGGTCTTCGCGCCCGTCGCCGACCGATAGCAACGTGACGGCGTCCTCGGGAAGTCCGGCCTCGACCAGTGCGTCTTGGGCAACCGCAGCGAGTGCCGCATTCGACCGCTCGGCATAGCTCGATCCGCGCAGGACGATCGCGTTGCCGCTCTTGATGGTCAGCGCCGTGCAATCAATCGTCACGTTCGGCCGCGCCTCGTAGACGACGGCCACAACACCCAGGGGTACCCGTACCTTGCGCAAGTCGAGGCCGCTCTCCAGCGTCCTGCGGTCCAGCTCCTCGCCGACGGGATCGTCCAGCGCCGCCACGGTTTGCACACCCTCGGCCATCCCGGCTATTCGCTCCGCGGACAGCGTCAGCCGGTCGCGCAATGAAGCCGTGAGTCCGGACGCCCGCTCGTCGGCAAGATCGGCGGCGTTGGCCTCGAGGATCTCGGCCGACCGCTCGCCCAGCAGCCGCGCCGTTGCCGCAAGCGCTGCGTCCTTGGATGCCGTCGGCGCGCCAACGATCGCCCGCGAGGCGCGCTTGGCGGCTTCGCAGGTCTCCTGCACCGATCGAGTGGTGGTGGCCATGAGGGATAAGGGTAGCCATGAGGGCCGAGGGGGCCCGGCCCTCAGACCAGCACGAAGCGATCCCGGTGGATCACCTCGTCGGCGGCGTGCGGGAGAAGTTCGCGGACCTCTGGGGTCTTCATGCCAATCACGCGCAACAGCTCAGCTGAGGAGTAGTCGGCAATTCCCTTGCCGACGAGCGCGCCGTCGGCCGCCACGTCAACAGCGTCGCCGGCTTCGAAGTCCCCCTCGACGGCAGTGATGCCTACCGGCAGCAGGCTGGAGCCACTCTCGCGAAGGACGCGCGCGGCGCCATCGTCGATCAGCACGCGACCCCGGGCGGGCTTCGCGTACTTGAGCCAGAGCTTGAAGCTCGACGCCTTGCTGCCCTTCGCGGCGAATCGGGTCCCGACCGAATCGCCGGCAGCCGCGGCGACCAGCGTGCCGGCCGTCGTTCCGTTGCAGATCGTCGCCGGGATGCCCGCCTCGCTCGACATCTCCGCCGCCGCAACCTTGCTGCGCATCCCGCCGAGGCCGAAGGCCGAGGTGCGGTCGCCGATGTCCAGCCCCTCCAGCTCGGCGAAGTCGGCGACCTCGGGGACGAGCTTCGCCCCCGGGTCGACGGCGGGATCGGCGGTGAAGACGCCGTCCCTGTTAGTCAGCAGCACGAGCAGGCGGGCGTCGAGCAGGATCGCGACCTGGGCGGCGAGGAAGTCGTTGTCGCCGAAGGTGATCTCGTCGGTGGCCGTCGTGTCGTTCTCGTTGACGACGGGAACGGCGCCCCACTCGATCAGCCGTCGCAGGGTCTGGCGGGCGTTGAGGTAGTTGACGCGAGCGGCGATGTCGGCGGCCGTCAACAGAACCTGGGCGGCCCGCGCGCCGTGCTCGGCGAGGCGGCTTTCGTAGGCGCGGAAGAGATCGCCCTGGCCGACCGCGGACGCCGCCTGCAGCTCGTCCATCGCCCGCGGGCGAGCCGGCAGTCCCATCAGGCGCATGCCCCGCGCGATCGCGCCCGAGGTGACCATCACGACGCGCTCGCCGTCCCTCTCCAGCGAAGCGACCTGCTCGCAGACCGAGTCGAGGACGTCGCTGCGCAGCGAACCGTCGTCGGCGGCGACGATCGAAGAACCGAGCTTTACGACGAGGGTCATACGGGGAACCAGTCTAGGTTGCGCCCCTACGGATACAGCTCGAACTCGTGCTCGCCGACGCGGACATCGTCGCCGGGTTCGAAGCCGGCGGCGCGCAGCGCCGCGACGACGCCGATCTCGTTGAGCCGCTGCTCGAGGTAGGCGAGCGCTTCCTCGTTGCCGACGTCGTGGCGCTCGAAGAGCAGCTCGACCCCGCGACCGGTGACGCGGAAGGCGCCGTCGTCCTCGCGCTCGACCGAGTAACCCCCCTCGCCGGCCGGCCGGTAGACGCGGTGCTCGGCCTCGAATTCGGCGGGATCGATCGCGGGCGCAACCTCAGGGCGGGCTTGAGGAAGGTCGTCGAGCGCAGCGAGGATCCGCGTGCGCAGTTCGCCGAGCCCCTCGCCCGTCGCCGAGGAGACGGCCACCACCTCGAGCGCATCTGCGCCGAGTCGCTCGCGCCACTCGGCGAGCGCCGCCTCGACCTGCTCGGGAGGCAGCAGGTCGCGCTTCGAGAGAACCAACAGCTCCGGCAGGGCGTCCAGGCCGGCGCCGTAGGACGAGAGCTCGACGCGCACCGCCGCGTAGTTGATTTCGGGATCGCCTTCGAGCGGCGCCAGCTCGACCAGGTGCACGAGCATCGCGCAACGCTCGACGTGGGCGAGGAACTCGTGGCCCAACCCCGCTCCCTCGGCCGCCCCTTCGATCAGACCAGGAATGTCTGCGACGACCGCCTGGCGCTCGTCGTTGTCGATCGTCCCCAGAACCGGCGATGTGGTCGTAAAGGGATAGTCGCCGACCTTCGAATCAGCCCTCGTCAGCCGGCCCAGCAGCGAGGACTTGCCGGCGTTGGGCAATCCGATCAAGCCGACGTCGGCAAGCAGCTTGAGGCGCAATTCGATCCAGCCCTCCTCCCCACTCGTTCCGTTCTCGGCGAAGCGGGGCGCCTGCCGAGTGGAGTTCGCGAAGCGCCTGTTGCCGTGACCGCCGCGGCCGCCATGGGCGACGACCGCCCGCTGCCCCGGCTCGACCAGGTCCACGCGGCTGCCGTCCACCGTTTCCGCCTGGGTCCCGGGCGGCACGAGCACCTCGCGGTCCTCCCCCCGCGCCCCATGCCGGTTCGAGCCTTCGCCGTGTCTCCCCCGGGCCCCTCGGAAGTGCTTGCTCCCCTTCAACGCCCCCAGGTCTCGCTTCGACCCGTCGCAGACGAGCACCGCGTCTCCCCCGTGCCCGCCATCGCCACCGTCGGGACCGCCACGCGGCACATGCGCCTCACGCCGAAACGAGACGCACCCGTTCCCGCCGGCCCCGCCCTCAACCCAGATTTTCGCCTTGTCGTACATCGGCATCGCAGCGTAATGGCGCAACGCTCGGGACTATTCCGAGCTTCGCGCCAAGTCGATTCGGCGGCGGCAGCGTGAGAGGGCGGAGGCCCTCCCAAAACACTCAAGCGAGGCTCCTGCCGAGCGTTTTGGGAGGGCCTCCGCCCTCTCACCTCACGACTACCGGTGCCGGTGACGCCGCGGTTTCTTGACCTTGACGGGCTTGCTCGCCCTGCTCGCCGAGCCGGCCAGGTTGGTCGCCGTGACGATGCAGGTGTACTTGCCGGGCGTCTTCACGATCCGGGTCGCTTTCGCTCCTCCGAGTTTCTTGCCGCTGCGCTTCCATTTGTAGGAGTAGGAGCGCGGCGCCTGGTAGACGAAGGTGCCCGGGTTGTCGAGCACCCAGCCGTTGGTGGAGCAGGAGAGCTTGTACCGCGGGTGCTTGCCCCGAAGCACGCGCCGACGCAGCTTGGGCCGGGCCGTGCTGGTCGGGCTCTTGAGGATCACTGGGTCCTGCGCGCCGTTCACCGGCGCGGCGCTCGGCGTGATCGCACCGCCGCCTCCGGCCAGATTGACGAAGCCGATGGCTTCCGGAACGCTTACCGAATTTCCATAATTACCCCAGTAGATCCGGCCGAGAGCCGAATCGATCGCGAGACCGTATCCAGCGTTGAGCACTGCGCCCGCGAGGCTGACTTCGCCGTTGCCGACCCCGTTGACGTTGGCGAAGGTCAACCGTTCATTGCTTTTACTGCTGTCCAGCCAGTAGACCCGACCCGCAGCCGAGTCGACGGCAAGGCCGTAAACGCCTTCCGCGGTCGCAGGGAAGGCCAGCGTGCCCCCACCGCCGGTGTTGTTCAGGTTGGCAAAGGCGATGACATTGGGGGTGTTTTCGGTGTTTCCCCAGAACACCTTTCCGCTCACCGGGTCCACCGCCAGTCGATAGGGTTCGGCGACGGTTGCGCCGGTCGTGTTGAGCGGTCCACCGCCGCTGCCGTCGAGCCTGGCGTAGGCAATCGAGCCTTTACCTTCGGGGCCCCCTTCGCCGTTGGTCCAGTAGATGGTCCGCGTCGTTGGGTCGATGGCGACGCCATAGGGTTCGTTGACTTCCGCCCCCGGAGTGCTCAGCACCCCGGCGCCGCTGCCGTCGAGGTTGATGAAGACGATCTCTCCCTTTTTTTCGGGGCCGGCACTGGAGCTCGCAACGTAGAGCCTGTTGGCGACGGGGTCGTAATCCATTCCTTCCGGGCCTTCGAGGGTGATGCCCGTGAGGTTGAGCGCGCCCCCTCCACTGCCGTCGATGTTCGCGACGGAGACGGTTCCGGGTTCAGAACGGTAGTTGTCCCAGTAGACCAGTTCAGCCGCCTTTGCGCTGGAAGCCATCCAGAGCACGACTGCAAGAGCGCTGATGAGAATGCCTGCCGTAACGATGACTGCGCGGCGCGAGGCGCCGCTCCCAAAGACGAAGGCCACGTTGAACTCCTTTTCGCGGGGACGGTCCCCCGGATGCTAGTCGCCCTGCAGGACCGAGATCGTGCGGCCCTTGCGGGACGGTTTGAAATCGACCGTCCCGGGGCGCGTGGCGAAGATCGTGTGGTCGCGGCCGAGGCCGGTGCCCTCGCCGGGCCAGAAGCGGGTACCGCGCTGGCGGACGATGACCTCGCCGCCGGAGACCTGCTGGCCGGAGAAGACCTTGACCCCGAGCATCTTGGGGTTGGATTCGCGGCCGTTGCGGCTTGAGCCGAGTCCCTTCTTGTGCGCCATCAGTCGTCCTTTTTAGCCGATTTTGTTTTCGATGCGGGTTTAGCCGCCGGTTTTTTGGCTTTCGCCGCAGGTTTTTTCGCCGCGCTCGTTTTTTTGGCGGCGGGTTTTTTCGTTTTCGCGGCCGGTTTCTTGGCCGGGGCTTTTTTCGCCGCCGGTTTTTTGGCAGCCGCCGGTTTCGCCTCGACCTTCGCCGGGGCCTCCTTTGCCGCCGGTTTCTCGGCGGCCGGTTTCTCGTCTTTCGCCGCCGCCGGTTTGCGGCTCAGCAGCTTGACCTCGGTCACCTCGAGCTTGGTCAGCTCCGAACGGTGCCCGGCGCGCCGCCGGTAACCCTTCTTCGGCTTGTATTTGAAGACCTTGATCTTCTCCCCGCGCAGATGCTCGGTGACGGTCGCCTCGACCTTGACCTTCTCCAGGTCCTTGGCGCCGAGCACGACTTCCTTGTCGCGGAACATCACCGCGCGCAGGGCGACCTTTTCGCCCTCCTTGGCGCTCAGCCGATCGACGAGCAGGGAGGTCCCCTGCTCGACCCGGTACTGCTTGCCCCCGGTCTCTATGACTGCGTACGTGTTCATTCGTCCTTGCTGCCCTGGCTCGAGCTTGACCGGCGACGACCGCCCCTGCGGCCGCGACGGCGACTTCGCGAGGCGGAGGATTCTAGCTCGGAGCCGTTCTCGCCGCCTCCCCCAGCGCCGTTGGACGCCTCGACCCCCGGCAGCGAGGCCACAGCCGCGGCCCGCTCGACCCGCTCGATCCGCACCAGCTTGCGCTCGCCGACGAAGGGACCGCCGCCGGTGACGCTGACGATGTAGGAGTCGACGCGGGCGACGGCGTCGTGCGGGTTGTACATGTGCGGCTCGTCGATCTTGACCAGCACCTCCTCGCCGACCTTGAAGGGCAGCGCCCGCTCCTCGATCTCGGCTCGCGTCCCGGTCTCGACGACCTCGAAGGTGTCGATCGACAGCGCCTCCCCACCCTCGAAGTGGAACTGCTTGCCGGTCTTCTCCTCCAAGTCGGCCAGGCCGCTGTCGGGATCGATCAGCTCCGCCGCCACCTTCGGATGCACGCGGACGAGCAACGCCTCGGCGTCCTTCGCCCCGGCGGCGATGTCGGGGAGGCGCCGCATCGCGTCGAGCGCCACCGTCTCGGCCGAGAGCACGACGCCGCCGCCGTCGCAGGTCGGGCAGGGCGAGGTGAGGATCTCGCGCACGCCGTCGGTGACGTTCTGGCGGGTCATCTCGACCAGGCCGAGCGGCGAGACCTCGACCACGTAGCTCTTCGACTTGTCGGTGTCGAGCGCTTTGCGCAGCGTTTTCAGAACCTTGTCGCGGTTGCGCGCCCGAGCCATGTCGATGAAGTCGATGACGATGATGCCGCCGATGTCGCGCAGGCGCAGCTGGCGCACCGCCTCCTCGGCGGCCTCGGTGTTGACCCGGGTGATCGTCTCCTCGAGGCCACCTTTGCCGCGGCCGGTGAAGCTGCCGCTGTTGACGTCGATCACGGTCAACGCCTCGGCGTAGTCGATGATCAGATAGCCGCCCGAGGGCAGGTCGATGCGCCGTCCGAGCGTCGACTCGATTTCCTTCTCGATCCCGTATTTCTCGAACAGCGGCTTGGTGTTTTTGTAGAGCTCGACGCCGTCGACCAGCTCCGGCGCGGTGCGCTGGAAGAAGCTCGTCACCCGCTGGAACTGCTTCTCGGAGTCGATGATCGCTTTCTCGAAGTCGCTGAGGAAGACGTCGCGCAGGACGCGGACCGGCAGGTCGGCCTCCTGGAAGACGAGGTTCGGCGCCTCGGTCAGCTCGGTGCGTTTCTCGAGCACCTCGTTGAGCTTGTGCAGGTAGCCGATCTCGCGTACGAAGTCGGCCTTTTTCGCCCCGTGGGCGGCGGTGCGGACGATCAGCCCACCCGGCCCTTTATAGGTGCGGTCGACCATCTTGCGCAGGCGGTCGCGCTCGGAGTCCGAGAGCCGCCTGCTCACCCCGACGCCGCTTCCCTGCGGCGCGTAGACCAGGTAGCGACCGGCGATCGAGACGTTCATCGAGAGCCGTGCGCCCTTCGTCTTCAGCGGGTCCTTGACCGCCTGCACGACGATCTCCTGGCCGGGTTTGATCAGCTCGTCGATCCGCCGCCCCGTTCCGCGGCCGCGTCTCGGCGCCTGCTCGCCGTTTGGCATCAGGATCTCGTCGACGTGCAGGAAGCCGTTGCGCTCGAGGCCGATGTCGACGAAGGCGGCCTCCATGCCGGGCAGGACGTTGTCGACCTTGCCCTTGTAGATGTTGCCGACGATGGATCGCCGGCCGCGGCGCTCGATGTAGAGCTCCGCAACGTCTCGGTTGCCGCCTTTCGTCTTCGACTCGAGCACGGCAACGCGTGTCTCGCCGTGATCGGCGGACACCAGAATTGTCTTTTTCATCAGTTCAGTCTCAGTTCAGTGGGTAGGTACGCATAAAGCCCGGCGCTCCCTTTCTCGGAATCACCAGGCAAACCTGCCCCTCTGGCCGAGACGCGCTTGCATGTGGATGCTCTGCAGAACCCCTACCGCCAGCAACGTCGCGAGCACGGAGGAACCCCCGTAGCTCAGCAGCGGCAGGGGTATCCCGGTGATCGGCATGATCCCGAGGTTCATCCCCACGTTGACGAAGACCTGGAAGAGCAGCATGGCGGCGATGCCACCTGCCACCAGGGTCCCGTAGGAGTTCTTTGAGAGCGTCACAGTCCGCAGCGCCCGCCAGATCAGCAGGGCGTAAAGGGATAGGACGAACGCGGCTCCGAAGAACCCGTAGCGCTCACCGATCACGGCGAAGATGAAGTCGGTGTGCCGCTCGGGTACGAAGTCGAGCCGCGTCTGGGTGGCCCGATTGCCACGGCCGGTCATCTCACCGGAGCCGATGGCAATTTTGGCCTGGTTCTGTTGATAGCCCGCGTTGGCGGGGTCCGCGCTGGGGTGCGTGAACGAGGTGAGTCTCTGCTCCTGGTACCCCTTGAGGATCGGCACCCCGATAGCGGGCGCCGCGACGAGGACCGCCGCCGTCAAAGCGACGAGGGCTGCGCCGATTGCCGCGAAGTGCGTCCAGCGGACGCCCCCCACGTACATCACGGCGAGGGTTATCGCCCCGAACACCAGAGCGGTGCCGAGGTCCGGCTGCAGAAAGACGAGCGCAGCCGGTGCCAGTCCGAGGCAGAGGTAGCGCACCGTGCGCTGAACCTCCGAGCCTTTCCTGGCGCCGTCTATTACGAAGCCGGCGAGGGCCAGAACAAGTAGGACCTTACCGAGCTCCGACGGTTGGAAGCTGAAGAGGGGAAGTTCGAAGGCTCGCCGCGAGCCGCGCGCGGCGAAGCCGAAGACGAAGACGAGCGCGATGCTGACGCAGAGGAAGGTGTAGATGCCGACTCGCAGCTCGCGGAAGCGCGAGTAGTCGACGCGGGCCAGCAGGTACATCCCGACGACGCCGAGGATCGCGTAGATCGCCTGCCGGTCGGCGAAGTAGTAGGGGTCGCCGGGCACGTCGTGCAGCGTCGCCTGGGCGAGGACGAAGACGCTGAAGGCGGCGAGGCCGATCGCGGCGATCGCCATCGGCCCGTCCATGTAAGGCAGGCCGAGCCGCTCGGCGATGCCGGGATGTACGGCGAACGGCTCCGGACGGGCCCGGCGGGCGCGCGTCGCGTACATCAGCCGCCCGCCCCTTCTTCGCCTTCTTCGCCGTTCGCTTCGTGGGCGAGCCGGTGGGCGAAATACGCTTCCAGGATCTTCTTCGCCGCGGGCGCCGCCGCTTCGACGCCGAAGCCGCCTTCCTCCATCGTCACGAAGGTGACGATACGCGGATTCGGATACGGAGCGAGGACGCCGTACCAGGATTGGTCCGGATAGGGAGGTCGCTGGGCGGTGCCGGTCTTGCCCGCGACGGGAATCGGGAAGCTGCCGAAGACGTCGACGGACGTGCCCCGGCCGCCCTGCGCGGCGTCGTGCAGGCCTTCCAGGATCGCCGCCCGGTATTCGGAATCCATGCGGACATGCCGGCGCGGCTTGGGGGCGAATTCCTTCAGCACGCGGCCGGCCGCGTCGTCGACCTGCATGCCGACGTGCGGGGTGACGATCGTGCCGCCGTTGGCGATCGCCGCGTAGGCGACCGCCATCTGCAGCGGGTTGGTCTGCAGGTCGCCCTGGCCGGTGGCGAGCTGCACGTTGTCGCCGGGGGACCAGGGGCGTTCGGTCCCGCCTTCGCGGTAGAGCTGGTTGCGCCAGTGCTGCGAGGGCAGCAGGGTTTCTTCGGCGACGGGAAGGTCGATGCCGGTCGGGCGCCCGATCCCGAGCGCGTGCGCCCAGCGCTGCAGCTCGCCGGTCTTCCACATGCGGTAGCCGAGCGTGTAGAAGAAGACGTCCGAGGAGACTTCCAGCGCTTCGACGAGGTCGACCGAGCCGTTGGCCGCTTCGCCGGCGTTTTTGAAGGGCTGGCCGCCGATGACCAGCTGGCCGGTGTCTTCGATCACTTCGCTGAGCGTCAGTTTTCCGCTTTCGAGGGCGGCGATGGCCGTGATCGGCTTGAAGGTCGAGCCGGTCGGATAGAGGCCGGAGATGGCCCGGTCGGTGAGCGGCGCCAGCGGGTTGCGGTACGTCTCGTCGACCTGCTTCTGGGTCAGCGGCGGAGTGAGGAGCGCCGGTTCGAAGGTCGGGTACGAGCCGAGGGCAATGATTTCACCCGTGTGGACGTCCATCGTGATGAAGGCGCCGCGCAGGCCCTTTTCGGCCATCGCCGCTTCCCCCGCCGCCTGCACGTTTTCGTCGATCGTCAGCTTCAGGTCGTCGCCCGGGGCCGGCGGCTGGGTGACGAGACGGCCGTTCGGCGTTGGCTGGCCGAGCGCGTCGACCTGGACCTTGGTCAGACCCGGGCGACCGCGCAGGTAGCGGTCGTAGGTGTCCTCGACCCCGTCCTGTCCGATCTCGTCGCCGGGTTCGAGGCCGCGGTAGCGTCGTTCTTTCAGCTCTTCTTCTTCGATCTCGCCGACGTTGCCGAGCAGGTGAGCGGCAAGCGTCCCGTCCGGGTAGTCGCGGACGAAGACGCGCTGTACCTCGACCCCGGGAAAGCGCTGCTGGTTTTCCTTCAGGTAGTAGACGAGGTAGTGGCCGACGTCGCGCCGCAGGGTGACGGGCGCGGCCGGGGCCAGCTTCAGTTCTTTGCGCATCGTGCGCCGGACGCGGCTCGGGGTGCTGTGGGTGAGCTCGGCGAGGCGGGCGATCTCGACCCGGCGTTGGGATTCTTCGGCGGGCAATTTCCGTGGATTGACCTGCAGCGCCAGGCTGGTGCGGTTGGCGACGAGAACGTTGCCGTTGCGGTCGAGGATCTCGCCGCGGGGGGCGCTGACGCGGTAGGACCGCGTGCGGTTGTTCTTCGCTTCCGCCAGGTACTTGTCGCCGTCGATCACCTGAATCAGCCAAAGGCGGAAGAAGAGGACCGCGAAGAGGACGACGGCGAAGCCGCCGAAGATCGCAATCCGCAGGGTCAGGCGGTTGTTCATCGCCGGGCCCCGCTCGTCGGACCGCAGGTACATCAAATCCCCAGGACCGTCGGCTGCCGCCGGCGTCGCACCGTCGGCTCCTCGACCAGGGCCGGGCGCAGCAGGCGGCGCAGACCGACGTAGATCGGCCAGCCGAGGAAGAAGGCGTAGACGCTCTTCAGCAGCATGTCGCGGACTATCAACACGCTGACCGGGGCGTCGATGCCGAGCAGCAGCTGTACCGCGCCGAAGCCGAGCTCGGCGACGAGGGTGAGCGCCATGCAGAGCAGGGCCGGGACGAGCGTGCCATGGACCTCGAAGCGCTCGCGCCAAAGGCCTCCCAGGTAGCCGGTGCCGAGCAGGACGAGCGAGGTGATCCCGAGCGCCTCGACCAGCAGGCAGTCGACGAAGAAGCCGATCGCGAAGCCGCTGACGGCGCCCGCCATGGTGCCGCCGAGCAAGCCCATGCAGGCGACATACGCGGGCAGGACGTCGGGGCTGACGTGGAAGAGCTCTACCCGGGAGAAGAAGGAGAGCTGCAGGAGAACCGCGAGCAGCGAGACGACCGCGATGCGGGCGACTATGCGCGGCGTGACGATCATTCTCGTGAGCCCCCCGTGAGCACCTGGACGAGGTCGAGGTTGCGCAGGTCGGCGAAGGGCCGCACGTCGACCCGCTGGCTCGCCTCCTGTTCGACCACCGGGGCGTGGGTCACTTCGCCGACCGGCAGACCGGGAGGAAAGTGCGATTCGAGGCCTTGAGCGCGCCAGCCGGCCGTGACGACGTCCTGGCCGGCATGGACCTGGCGGGTCGAGTCGATGAAGTTGAGGATCAGATCTTCGGGGTTGCCGACTTCCGGTTCGACGACCCCCTGGACCCCGGGTGGCACGACCTTGGCGGTGACCGAGCTGGCGTGGTCGGTGAGCAGCATCACCTGCGAGGATCCCGGCTCGACCGCGGAGATGCGGCCGACCAGGCCGTCGCCGCTGACGACGGGGTCGTCGACGTGGACGCCGTCGCCGCTGCCGAGGTCGATGGTCACGCTCGAACGCCAGGCGGTGGGCGAGCGGGCGATGACGCTCCCCGTGACCGGCTTGTAGGCGGAGGCGGCGAGGACCGGGCCGCGGTCGAGGACGAACAGCTTGCGCAGCTGCGCGTTCTCCTGCAGCGCCTCCTGGCCGGCGACCGCCTTGCGCCGGGCGACGACCAGTTCGGACTTGAGGCGGCTGTTTTCGCCGCGGGCGTCGAAGGTCTTGTCGAACCAGCCGACCAGGTCGCGAGCCGGCTTCAGCGCCCGGTCCGTCACCGATTGCAGGGGGCTGAAGATCGTGCTCACCCCCCGTTGCAGGCCGACCGAGCCCTGGTAGGTGAGGGTGAGGAGAACGAAGGAGCTGACGATGAGAAGTGCGAGCACCGCCCTACGGCGGCGTACTTGCTTTCGGTACACGTTGAAGACCTAGCTTGGAGACTTGAGATGAACCGGGCCTAAGCACGGTGCCTGGTCCCGGAGTTCTGCTTGCTGGCGCGGTGGATGGCCTCGAACTCCTCGAGGGAGATGCCCGAGCCCACCGCCACGCACGTAAGCGGTGACTCTGCCAGCTGGCAGGGCATCTGGCACTCGTCGCGCAGGCGCTGTTCGAGTCCTTGCAGCAACGCGCCGCCGCCGGCGAGCGTGATCCCCCGGTCCATGATGTCCCCGGCCAGCTCGGGCGGGGTGCGGTCGAGGGTGTCCTTGACCGCTTCGACGATGTGGCTGACCGGTTCTTCGAGCGCCTGGCGCACCTCCTCGGAGCCGAGCGTAATCGTCTTCGGCAGGCCGGAGACGAGGTCGCGGCCGCGGATCTCCGCCCGCACCTCTTCCGGCAGCGGCGAGGCCGAGCCCGCCTCGAGCTTCACTTCCTCCGCGGTCTGGGCGCCGATCGCCAGCTTGTACTCGTGTTTGCAGTGGTTGACGATCGCCTCGTCGAGCTCGTCGCCTCCGACGCGGATCGACTGCGAGACGACGATCCCGCCCAGCGAGATCACCGCCACCTCGGTCGTCCCGCCGCCGACGTCGACGACCATCGAGCCGGTCGGCTCGGCGACCGGCAGGCCGGCGCCGATCGCCGCCGCCATCGGCTCCTCGATCAGGTAGGCCTGGCGCGCTCCCGCGGCGAGACAGGCCTCCTCAACCGCGCGCTTCTCGACCCCGGTGACGCCGGAGGGCACGCAGACGACGACGCGAGGATGGGCGAAGCGGTTGGAATGCACCTGCTTGATGAAGTGGCGCAGCATCTGCTCGGTTACGTCGAAGTCGGCGATCACGCCGTCCTTGAGCGGGCGGATCGCAGTGATCGTGCCCGGCGTGCGGCCGAGCATCCGCTTCGCTTCGGCACCCACGGCGTGCACCTGGCCCGACTGCGAGTCGATCGCCACCACCGAGGGCTCCGAGAGGACGATGCCCCGTCCGCGCACGTAGACGAGCGTGTTGGCGGTGCCCAGATCGACGGCCATGTCGCGGCCGCCGAGTCCTCTGAGATATCCGAAAACGCCCATGCTTGAAATACGGAACTTGCGGAATCATCCCAGACCCGCCAAGCGCCCTGATCGAACTGCATCAACTTTTCCATCTGGCAGATGGAAAAGTTGATGCAGTTCGGATTAG
>Ga0068860_100001584_pt1 | contig 24491 bp, 21 predicted proteins | sample KBSSwiS32_FD_66597 | JGI IMG/M metagenome (GOLD analysis project Ga0068860, IMG submission 66597) | Switchgrass rhizosphere microbial communities from Kellogg Biological Station, Michigan, USA - KBS Switchgrass S3-2 | ecosystem: Host-associated > Plants > Roots > Rhizosphere > Soil ...
AGCCAGGAAAAGAGCCTGACCGACATGCTCGGCCGCGCCGCAGACCTGGAACGCACCGGCAAGCCGGTGCCGAAATTCCTGAGCACGCAAATCGAGACGCAACGTAACGTCGTCGCCAAACAGAAAGATTACATCGCCGGCAAACAGAAGGAACGCACCGACACCGTGCAGCGCTTCGCCGACGATGTTGCCCACTACCGCGAGTTGCGCGCGAAGCTCCAGCCGAAGCAATAACCCTAAAACGGCAGGTGCAGTTTCGGATCCAGCGCCAGCAGCCGCTGGCGGAACGTTGCTTGGATGCGTAACAGCGCCTCATCGCTGTCGGCGTCGAAGCGCAGCACCAGCACCGGCGTCGTGTTCGACGCGCGCACCAGACCCCAACCGTCCGGCCAGTCTGCGCGCACACCGTCGATCGTGGTCACGCGCGCGCCTTCGAACTGCGCCTGCTCCTGGAATTTGGCGATGAACTGATAGTGCTCGCCTTCACGCATCTCGATTTTCAGTTCCGGAGTGCTCACACCCTTGGGCAGGCTGTCGAAGCTTTCCCGGGGCGTGCGCCCTTCCGGATCGGCGGCGAGAATCTCCATCAGCCGAGCCGCGGCATAGATACCGTCGTCGAAACCGTACCAGCGTTCGCGGAAGAAAAAGTGTCCGCTCATCTCGCCAGCGAGTTCAGCCTCGGTTTCGCGCATCTTCGCCTTGATCAGTGAATGCCCCGTGCGCCACATGATCGGGCTGCCGCCTGCCTGCAGGATCCACGGCTGGAGTTTGCCGGTGCACTTGACGTCGTAGATGATCGTCGCACCCGGATTGCGCGTAAGCACGTCCTTGGCAAACAGCATCAGCAGGCGATCCGGGTAAATCACTTCACCGCCGGCTGTGACGACGCCGAGACGATCGCCGTCGCCGTCGAACGCCAGGCCCAGTTCGGCGTTCACCTGCTTCACCGAGAGGATCAGGTCCCGCAGATTGTGCGGATCGGACGGATCCGGATGGTGGTTCGGGAAGTTGCCGTCGACGTCGCAGTACAGCGCCTCCACTTCGCAGCCGATGCCTTCGAGCACCTGCGGCGCTATCGCGCCCGGAATGCCGTTACCGCAGTCGATCACGACCTTGATCCTGCGCTCGATCATGACGTCTTCGGTGATGCGGCCGACATAGTCGCGACTGATGTCCATGCGCTGCAAACCGCCGTTACCGCTGGTGTAGCGGCCTTCGCTGATACGCGCGTACAGTTCCTGGATCGCACCTTCCGACAGGGTTTCGCCGCCGAGCACGATCTTGAAGCCGTTGTAATCGGGCGGATTGTGGCTACCGGTGACCATCACGCCGGAGCCGATATTCAGATGGTAAGTGGCAAAATACAGCGTCGGTGTCGGCGCCGCACCGATGTCGATCACATCGCAGCCAGCGGCACGCAAACCTTCGATCAAGGCGGCAGACAACTCCGGGCCAGAGAGGCGTCCGTCGCGGCCCACCGCGATTTCCTTGAGTCCCCGCTGCTGCGCCTCCGAGCCGATCGCGCGGCCGATCTCGCGCGCGACCTGCGCCGTCAGGGTCTTACCGAGCACCCCGCGGATGTCGTAAGCGCGGAAGATGCTGCGATCGACCGCGACCGGCGCGCCGGATGCCTGCGGCACCTCCGCCTCGATCTTGGGGCGCTCCAGCTTCGGCTTCACCATCACCGCCTTCGTCGGTGCGGGCTGCGCCAAACTCGGCGCGGTTGCCGCTCGCGCAGCTTTGCGCTCGTCCAGGCGAACGAGCAGGGTGTCCCAGCCAACCTTGCGCAGATACAGCAGCGCGAGCCCACCGCCAAGCAACAGCACGGTCAACGGCAGCACCAGCCATAACAGATCGGGCAGGAAAATGGCGTATTCGCGCGGACGGCTGCCAATGCGGAACAGGCTGTCGGCTACCGGAGTGCCGGCTTCGCCGAGCGTGTCTGTAGTGTCGCCGCCGCCGATGCTGTCAAGCAGCAGGTCGCCACGGCCGTCGCCTTGGCGCAGATCGACGCGCACATCGGACGAAACGCGCTGGTGCCGGAACGCCTCCTGCAACGGTGCGTACGGTAGCTCGATATACGCGTACGCCAGCGTTTCGCTGTCGCGTTGCACCGGCAATGCCAGCGCCAGCACGCGCTGCTGCGTCGTCGTGTTCTGGCGCGACTGCAGCAGGCCGGCGTGCAATTGCCGGTGCGCCTCGATCAGCATCGCCGCTTTTGCATAGCCGAATTTCGCGAAATCGCCGCCGACCACGTCGGTGACGTCCGGTTTGTAGAACTCCACCAGCAGGACATCCGGCAAGGCGCTCTTGATTGCCTTCACCGCCGCAGCATGCGTATCGTCGCCGGGTTGCGCGAACGCGCTGACTACCGCTTCGCTCGCGACCGCCTGTATGACACGGCTACGCGCGTCGGCGACGAATTTGCCCAGTGCATCGCCGAGCGTGCGATTGGCGGTTTCGACCTGTCCGGCGCCATTGTGCGCGCCCCAGATCGCCCAAGCTTGCCAGGCGCAGAACAGGCCGGCCAGAAGCAGCGCTATAGCGCCACCGAGCAACAGCGGCGTGGGCGATCGCGCAGCATCGTCCACTGACATGTCGGGAACGCTGGACTTGTTCATCAAACCTTCCCTCTCAACCCGTGCCGGTATGGCCGAATCCGCCCTCGCCGCGATGGCTGCGCGCAAATTCCGCGACGACGCGGAACGCGGCCTGCGCGACCGGCAGGAATACCAACTGTGCGATGCGCTCCCCCGGCGCAATGGTATAGGCGCTGCTACCGCGATTCCAGCACGAAATCATCAGCGGCCCCTGGTAGTCGGCGTCGATCAAGCCAACCAGATTGCCGAGCACGATGCCGTGCTTGTGGCCAAGGCCCGAGCGCGGCAGGATCACTGCACAATAGCCCGGGTCGCCGATATGAATCGCGATGCCGGTGGCGACCAAAGCGCTCGCACCGGGATCGAGCGTCAGTGGCGCGTCGAGCACCGCGCGCAAGTCCACGCCTGCCGAACCCGGCGTCGCAGTGCTCGGCAACGGGATTTCGCGACCGACGCGCGGATCGAGAATCTTGACCTCGACGTCGATCATCGCTTGGCGCGCTTTTTCGCGCCGCTACGCAGCGCGCTGACGCGTTCGATCAACTTGTGCGCAAGCGCGCCCTTGTCCGCCCGCGCCAGCTGTTCCTTGCCACCCGGCCACAGCAGCAGCAATTCATTGTCGCAGGCATCGAATCCGGCTCCGGCGCCGACGCAGTTCGCAGCGATGAGATCCAGGTTTTTGCGCTCGAGCTTGGCGCGGGCGTACTTCTCCAGATCCTGCGTTTCCGCGGCAAAGCCCACGAGGAACGGACGCTTCTTCAACGCGCCCACTTCGGCGAGGATGTCGGGGTTTTCGGCCAGGTCCAGTTGCAACGCACGCCCGTGTTTCTTGAGCTTGTGCGCCGACACGTCCGCCGGGCGATAGTCGCCGACCGCGGCGGCCGAGATGAAGACATCGCATTGCGGAATTTGTCGCTGCACGGCTTCGCGCATCTGGCGCGCGCTGCGCACGTCGGTGCGCGTGACGCCCGCAGGTGTCGGCAGGTGCACGGGTCCAGCGATCAGATGCACTTGCGCGCCCTGTTCGGCCGCCGCCTGGGCGATCGCGAAACCCATCTTGCCGGAGCTGCGGTTGCCGATGAACCGCACCGGATCGATATCCTCGTAGGTTGGGCCGGCGCTGACCAGCACGCGCGCGCCGGTCAATGCCTTGGGGCCATGCAGCGCTGCGAGCCCAGCAACGATCTGGTGCGGCTCGAGCAGCCGGCCGGGACCGGATTCCGGCTCGGCCATGGGGCCATCCGCAGGGCCCAGGACATCCACGCCGCGGCCGCGCAGCGTGGCGACGTTGGCCTGCGTGGCCGGGTGTCCCCACATGCGCAGGTTCATTGCCGGCGCGATCGCCACGGGCGCGTCGCTGGCCAGGCACAGCGTCGTCAGCAGGTCATCGGCCAATCCGTGCGCCAGGCGCGCAATCAAATCCGCGCTGGCCGGAGCGATCACGATACGTTGCGCCCAGTGCGCAAGTTCAATGTGCCCCATCGCCGCTTCCGCGGCTTCGTCCCACAAGCCGCTGCGCACCGGGTGGCTCGAGAGGGCCTGGAATGTCAGCGGCGTGACGAAGCGTGCGGCGTTTTCGGTCAGCACTACCTGCACATCGGCGCCCGCATCGCGCAAGCGACGGGTCAACTCGGCCGCCTTGTAAGCGGCGATGCCTCCCGACACACCGAGCAAGACTCGCAGGTTGGCCAGAGCCGTAGCGCTCATGTAGGAATCAGCCGACATCGAAACGGGCCGATAGCTTACCGGAAATCGCGCGCTTTCCGATTACTCCGGTCGTCGTGCTTGCGCACACTTTGGCCCATGACGATCCGTGACTGGCCCAGCGACGAACGCCCACGCGAGAAACTCATCGGACGCGGTGCTGCTGCTCTGTCCGATGCCGAACTGTTGGCTGTCTTCATCGGCAGCGGCCGGCGCGGCATGACCGCCGTAGACCTGGGCCGCGAATTGCTGACCACGCATGCCGGACTGCGACCTCTGCTGGATCTGGAACCGTCCGTCCTGGCCGCGCAACCCGGCCTCGGCACGGCCAAGGCATGTGCGCTGCACGCCGCATTGGAACTGGGAAGGCGTTACCTAGCCAGCGAGTTGAACCGACCCGATGCCCTGATCCATCCTGCAGCCTGCGCCGACTACCTGCGCGCGCGCATCGGCGCGCATCCATATGAGGTGTTCGCCTGCCTGTTCCTCGACCAGCGGCATCGCGTGATCGCCTTCGAGGAACTGTTCCGCGGTTCTATCGACGGCGCCAGCGTGCATCCGCGCGAGGTGGTGCGGCGTTGCCTCGCGCACAACGCCGCCGCCGTCATCTTCGCGCACAATCATCCGTCCGGCGTGGCCGAACCGAGCCAGGCCGATCGCGACATCACGGCCGAGCTCAAGCGCGCGCTGGCACTGATCGACGTGCGCGTGCTCGACCATTTCATCGTCGGCAGCGGGCCGCCGACGTCGCTGGCTCTGCGCGGACTGCTGTAGATTTCGCAGCGCGGCTATACTGCTCCTCCGGGAGGGTTCGCTGCGCCGTGATTTTCGGATACCCCGTAACGTTTCCCGCGGATACGTGCGAGCGCCTGGTCGCGGATGCTGCGACGGCGCGACGGCTCGTAGCGGAGCGCTGTCCGCAGTTGCTCGAATTGCTCGAGCATCGTCGCCGCCGCTTCGCACCATTGCTGGCGCAGAACCCCGATGCTCCCATCGGCCAAGCCGAGGATGCGATCCTGCTCGCTTTCTGCCGCCTCGCTTATCGCCACGGCAGCTGGGGCAAGGATTTCCACCACTACCACAACGAAGGCCACATCTTCGAAATTCTTGGCAGCCGTCTGGAGCGCCTGATCGATACGATCGGCCTGGAAACGCTGAGCCTGCGCGACTGGTTCCTGCTGACGCTGTTCGCCGCCGCGCACGATCTGCGCCAGCGCGAGGTGCCTGAGTTTTCCGCCGGTATCGGTGCCAACGAACGCGCCAGCATCGAGGAAACGTTTCGCATCCTGCGCGCTTGCGGCTTCACGCAGGAACGCAATGCCGATGTGTTCTTTGGCATTGAACTGATGATCGCCGGCAGCACATTCGACGCGCGCCCGCCGCCGAAGGCGACGGAATACAACAGCGCGGAGATGGTGGTGCAATCGGGCGGCGCGTTGGCGCTGAAGCTCGACACCAAGCTCGACAAGTACGTGTCGAACTGGCGCGTCGATCCGCACATCGAACATGCGCTGGGTCTGGCGATGATCGCCGCGGACCTCGACACGGCCAACGTCGCCGAACCATTTCCCCTGTTCATGGCCAGCGCCGAGCGTCTGTGCCTGGAACGGGAGATGCGCAGCTACCGCGATCCGGGCAGTGCGGAATCCGCGCAGCCAATGCTGAACTTCTTCACCAACGGCCAGGAGCATTACTTCTTCGACCTGCACCGCTTCAGTTCCGAGTACGGTCGCGCAACTTTCGGCGCCGCCAAGCAAGCCAATACCGAGCCTATACGCAGCGTGATCGCCCAAATGCGCGCGATCCCGACACCGCGCACCGGGGAGGATGTTCTGCGTGCGTTTCGCGCGCTCGTGGCCACAGTGAACTAAGGCGGAAAAGCGGCATTCCAGCGGGCTTTTTCCGGCTTTTTTCACGCCCGGGCCCGCCCGCTGTCGAGTGGATTTATACACAATGCATCATCTGCTGCATTTTCCACGAGCGCGCGTATGTTGCGATTCAATGGCACGCAATTTTGCTATTGAAAACAGCTACTTGCTCGAATACATCTCGCGTTCGTCAAGCCGCCACCAGTCCTCTTGAGCGCGTCGCGCCAATACTAGAGGGCCGATACGCACAGAGTTATCCACAGGGCGCCGGCCGCGCCAGATAGCCATTTTGTTGCACCCGGCCCGTCCACTGCGAAGACACGCGCTTCCGGCGCGGCAATGACGCCGACTACAATGCACAGGCTGCTCCCGGAATCAATCGCGTGAAAGAAACCCTGCGTCAAATGCTCCTGCAGGCCATCGCCCGCCTGCAGGAGCAATCCGTGCTGCCCGCCGAGATGTCGGCGACGTTCGTGCTCGAACGCACGCGCAGCAAGGAACATGGCGATTTCGCCACCAATGCTGCAATGCTGCTGGCCAAACCGGCGCGCAAGAATCCGCGCGCCGTGGCCGAGGCACTGGTCGCCGCGTTGCCGCCAAGTACACAACTTGCCAAGGTGGAAATCGCCGGGCCGGGCTTCATCAATTTCTTTCTTTCCGCGCAGGCCTATCACACGGAAGTCCGGCGCATCCTCGACGCTGGCGATGCGTACGGCACGAACACGAATGGCGCCGGCCACACGGTCGGCGTCGAATTCGTCTCGGCCAATCCGACCGGGCCACTGCACGTCGGCCATGGCCGCGCCGCCGCGATCGGTGATTGTCTGGCGCGCGTGCTCGGCGCGAACGGCTGGACCGTCAAGCGCGAGTTCTACTACAACGATGCCGGCGCTCAGATCAATAATCTAGCGCTGTCGGTGCAGGCGCGTGCGCGTGACCTCACGCCAGACGATTCGAACTGGCCGGCGGACGGCTATCGCGGCGACTACATCATCGATGTGGCCAAGGCCTATCTGGCCGGCGCGTCCATGGTCGCCGATGGACACACCGTGATCGCCGCGAAGAATCCGGATGATCTCGACGCGATCCGCCAGTTCGCGGTCGCGTATCTGCGTCACGAACAGGATCTGGACCTGAAGGCGTTCGGCGTCGCTTTTGACGTGTATTTCCTCGAGTCCTCGCTGTACGGCGACGGCAAGGTCGAGGAAACCGTGCGCGAACTGATGGCGCACGGCCATACCTACGACGAAGGCGGTGCGCTGTGGCTCAAGACCACGGATTTCGGCGACGACAAAGATCGCGTCATGCGCAAGTCGGACGGCACCTACACATACTTCGTGCCGGACATCGCCTACCACCGCAGCAAGTGGATGCGTGGCTACGAGCGCGCGATCACCGAACTCGGCTCCGACCATCACGGCTCGCTGGCGCGCGTGAAAGCCGGCTTGCAGGCGCTCGACGCGGGCATTCCGCAAGGCTATCCCGAATATGTGCTGCACCAGATGGTCACGGTGATGCGCGGCGGCGAGGAAGTGAAGCTGTCCAAACGCGCCGGCAGCTACCTCACGCTGCGCGACTTGATTGAGGAAGCCGGCCGCGACGCCACGCGTTATTTCCTGATCGCACGCAAGGCCGATTCGCAGCTCGTGTTCGACATCGACCTGGCGCGCTCGCAAAGCAACGACAATCCGGTCTACTACATCCAGTACGCTCATGCGCGCGTGTGCAGCGTGCTGCGCCAGCTCGGCGAACGCGGTCTGCAATGGAATCGCGAGAATGGCCTTGCGCAATTCGCGCGCCTGGACACCGAGCACGAAGCGGCATTGATGGTTGAACTGGCGCGCTACCCGGAAATCGTCGAAGGCGCGGCGCAGAACCTGGAGCCGCATCTGATCGCGCAATATCTGCGTGAACTGGCCAACGCGCTGCACACGTACTATCACGCACATGCGTTCATCGTCGACGATGCCGACCTGCGCGATGCGCGCCTGGCCCTGATCGTCGCCGTGCGCCAGGTGCTCAAGAACGGTCTTGATCTGCTGGGCGTGTCCGCACCGGAGAAAATGTGATGGCTGCCAAACGCAGCAAGCAAGCGTACCGCGAGAACGAACGCCAGGCCTGGCCGGCGTGGGTGTGGATGGGTATCGGCGTGCTGCTCGGGCTGACCCTGTCCGCGCTCGTGCTGATCAAGGATTGGGCGCCGATGCTGCGCAAGAAAAACCTGCCACAACCGAATGCCGAAGCGACTGCACCGAAGGAATCCGAACAGGCCGTCGCCGACGAGGCAGCGAAGAAGCCGGCAGCGCCGAAGAAGACGTTCGATTTCTATTCCGTGCTGCCGGAAATGGAAGTCGTGATCCCGGACGCGGAATTGTCAGCCAAGGCCAAGGCCGAGCAGGCCCGACAGGCCGCCGCTGCGCAGACACAGAATGCCAATACGGCGAATCCACCGGTGTCAGCGGCGCCAGTGGAAACAGGCGGCCGCTACGTGTTGCTCGCTGGTTCGTATGCCGACCCCAAAGCCGCCGACGAAGCGAAAGCCAAGCTCGCACTGCTCGGCGTGGTGGCCAAGGTGCAGAGCATCACGATCAACGGCAAAACCTGGAACCGCGTGATGGTGGGCCCCTACGCGAACGCCAGTGACACTGAGGCTGCGAAGAAGGCGCTGGCCGACAACGGGGTCAAGGCGATTCCGATGAAGGAAGCGCAGTAGGCTACGGCCCGAATCCGTCGAGGAAGATCTGGTCTAGAATGTATTTGTATACTTTTCCGGCGTAGCCGTTGGCCAGGTATACATTGCCGGCCTCGTCTTCACCTAGCCCGAATACTCCGGCCGAGGGCACACCACCGGTTGGCGCGAACGCAGACAGCGTCCACGTGCCATTGTAGGTCCCTACCAGCGGGCCGCCGTCCAGATCGCCGAATAGATAGAAACCTTGCAGGCGCTGATAAGGTCCGCGGTAGCGGTAGCCACCGATCACGGCGTCTCCGGTGATCGTGCCGGAACCGTGGAAGAAGTGCAGGATCGGCGCGATGCCGGTGCCGCACGCGGAGCTCATCGAACCCTGCAGATACGGCCCTTCGCAGGTGTTCCAACCGTAATCGTAGCCGCTCGGCGCGCTGGTCGCGGCGGGCTGGAAATCGACTTCTTCCGTCGTGTTGTACCCAACGTCGCCGATAAACATGTCATGCGTCTGGCGATCGAAACTGAAGCGGAATGGGTTGCGTAATCCATAGGCCCAGATTTCGGCGCAGGTATTGGCCGTGGCGGCATAGGGATTCGTCGCGGGGATAGTGTATTCGGCATGCGCTCCGGCGGTAGCGCCACAGGCATTGGCTTGCGCGGAATTCGTCGTATGGTCCACGTCCAGGCGCATGATCTTGCCGAGCAGGTAGTACAGCGCTCCGGAGCCGCCGGAGGTGCTGCAATTCCCAGCATTGTTGTCGGCATGCTTCTTCCAACGACACCGCGCGAAACCGTTGGGGTCGCCTTGAACGCCACCGTCGCCCATCGACCAGTACAGATAGCCATCGGCGCCGAAATGGATATCGCCGCCATTGTGATTGTCGGCGATATCGGGCACGCGCATCACGACAGTGCCGGTCGCATTGGCGACGTCCGGATTTCCGGAAACCGTGAAGCGCGCGAGCACCTGATCGTTGCTCGATCCGATTGCTTGCACCGGATCGGTGTAGGCGACATAGAACACCCCGTTGCTCGCGTAGTTCGGATGGAACGCGAGGCCGAGCAAGCCTTGCTCGCTGTTGCAGGCCACATTCAGCGTCAGGAATGGCGTTGGCAAAACCGCGCCGTTCTTGATGATCTTGATCGTGCCGCACTGCTCGACGACAAAGACACGACCACTGCCATCGTTTGGCGCACTGATGGCCAATGGACCGTTAAACGAGTCGTTCGGGGCGGCATCGATCAGCATCAGGTCGGCCGGCGCCAGCGCCACGGCTGCGGGGCAAGCGAGGAGCGCCAAGTAAAGCAGGCTTCGCAATTGCATAGTACCCTCCGCAGCGATTTTGATTTCTTGCGCTCTCTATTTACTACGAACAGGATTAGTTTTTCCGTAAGCCGCGTCACACCGAGGGCGGCGCTCCAGCGCTGCTTTGTTTTCGGTTATTGTTGCGCGGCCGAGAGAGAGACTTGATGACAGACAAGACCATATTCATTACCGGCGCGAGTTCAGGCTTCGGCGCCGCTACCGCGGCGCGCTTCGCCGATGCAGGCTGGCGCGTGATCGCCTGTGCGCGCCGCGCCGAGCGCCTGCATCAACTCGTGGCGAGGCATGGCGAGCGCGTGCATGTGTGTGCGTTCGACATCCGTGATGCCGCGGCGATGCAGGCAGTGCTCGACGCTTTGCCCGCGGATTTCCGCGGCGTCGATATGCTGCTCAACAACGCGGGGTTGGCACTCGGCACGTTGCCGGCGCAGCGCAGCGATCTGGCGCAGTGGCAACAGATGATCGACACGAATATCACCGCGCTGGTCACGCTCACGCGCGCACTGCTGCCGACTCTGATCGAGCGCCGCGGCGCGATCGTGAATATCAGCTCCACCGCAAGCACCTACCCGTACAACGGCGGCAATGTATACGGCGGCACCAAGGCTTTCGTCAGCCAGTTTTCGCTTGGGCTGCGCAGCGATCTGCATGGCAGCGGCGTACGCGTGACCTCGCTCGAGCCCGGCATGGCGCAAACCGAGTTCACGCTCGTGCGCACGAGCGGCGACCAGGCGGCGGCAGACACGCTCTATGCCGGCGCGCATCCGATCACTGCGCAGGACATCGCCGAAACAATCTGGTGGATCGCCAACCTGCCGCCGCATCTCAACGTCAATCGGCTCGAGATGATGCCCGTGAGCCAGTCGTTCGCTGGATTCCAAATCGCGCGCGACGTCTAGTCCAGCGGCGCCGCGTCGAGATACGTGTAACCAGTCAATCCGGCTTCGAGTGCCGCGCCAATGCGTTCGGCATCGCCGGCCGACAATTTTGCCGCCGCGATTTTCGCTTGGTATTCCGCCCGCAGTGCGTCAAGGCTGTAGCCGACGTAATCGAGCATCACATCGGTGGTATCGCCGCGTCTGACGTGCGAGAACTCGTAACCGCCGTCGATCAGCCGCACATTGACCGCGTCGGTGTCGCCGAACAGATTGTGGATGTCGCCAAGGGCCTCCTGATATGCGCCGACGAGGAATATGCCCAGGCGATACGGCTTGCCGGGCTCCGGCGCATGCAACGGTAGACTGACGTCGACGCCATCGGCATCGACATAAGCATCGATGCGCCCGTCGGAATCGCAGGTCAGATCGGCGATCACGCCGCGCCGATCCGGCGCGCGATTAAGTCCCGCAATCGGCATGATCGGGAAGATCTGGTCGATCGCCCACGAGTCCGGAATCGATTCGAAGATCGAGAAATTGACGAAGTACTTGTCGACGAGCTTCTCGTTCAACTCATCAAGCGCTTGTCGATGCGAGCGTTCTTCGGGTTTCAGGCGAGTGCGCAATGCATTGACAATCGCGTAATAGAGATCATCCAACCGCGCGCGCTGGCGCAAGCCGAGCCGGCCCAGGGCAAACAGCGCATGCCCTTCCGACCACTGATGCTGCGCCTCGTGGTATAGCTCGATCACCGAACGCGACCCGATCTCGCCATGGATTTCGCGCAGGCGGCGCAATGTCGCCGGCTCGTCGCCATCGGCCGGCGGAACGCGGCCTTCCGGCGCACGTTCGATGTCGCTGACGTTCGTCACCAGCACGGCATGGTGCGCGACCATCGCGCGTCCGGTTTCGCTGATCACATGCGGCGGCTTTAGACCATGCTCGGCGCAGGCCTCGGCCAGCGGCTGCACAACGGTTGTCGCATATTGATCAAGCCCGTAGTTGATCGAACAGGCTGAGCGCGAACGCGTGCCTTCGTAATCCACGCCGAGCCCGCCGCCGACGTCGACGTAACCGATCGGCAATCCCAGTTTGCACAATTCCACAAAGTAGCGTGTCGCCTCGCGCATGCCGGCGGCGATATCGCGCACGTTGGAGATCTGCGACCCCATGAACACGTGCAGCAATTGCAGCGACGGCGTGAGTTGAGCGGCCTTGAGTTGGTCGATCAGAGTAAGCAGCTGGCGCGGCGTCAGCCCGAACTTGGATTTTTCACCACCGGTATTCTGCCACTTGCCGGCGCCGAGGCTGGTCAGGCGCATACGCACGCCGAACAACGGTTCGACGCCGAGCGCTTTTGCTTCCTCGAGAGCGGGTTTGAGTTCCGACGGCTTCTCGATCACGATGAACACGCGCAGGCCGAGCTTGCGCCCGATCAGGGCCAGGCGCAGGTATTCGCGATCCTTGTAACCGTTGCAGATGACAATGCTGTTCGGCTTCGCCATCGCCAGCACCGCCATCAATTCCGGTTTGGAGCCTGCTTCCAGACCGAAGCCGTCGTTGCCGGCGCGCGCCAGTTCGCTGACCACGCCGTGCTGCTGGTTAACCTTGATCGGATAGATCGCGCTGTAGCCACCGGCGTAGTCCCACTCGCGCATCGCCTGTGCAAAGGCGCCCTGCAGGCGCCCGAGACGGTCGCCGAGAATATCGGCAAAGCGTACGAGCAAAGGCAAGCGCGAACCTTTGGCATGGGCGGCGTCGACGATCTCCTCGAGCGCGAGTGCGCGCCCGTCCGCGCCGCGCGGACGCACGATCAGGCGTCCCGCATCGTCGACATCGAAATAGTTTTCGCCCCAGTGGGCAATGGCGTATTGCGCGCGGGCAGCATCGGCGTTCCACGAATTCGTCATCGTCCTTCTCCGGATAACGAGTCTGAGAACGTCGCAGCGGCGGGCCTTGACGTGCGGTACCTGCCGACCGGAAGCCTGATGCGCCGCGGGGCCGACAGGGCGCTATTGTAACTGCGTCGTTTGCATCATGTTTACAGTACAATCGCCGCCCCTTCGAACGCGCCGGTATTGCCCATGTCGGAACACGAGCAGTGGTTCAACGAGCAACACGACTATTCCGGCTCGGCGATCGGCTTTCGCGTCAAGGAACGCCTGCACGCCGAAAAGACGCCGTTCCAGACGATCGAGATCTACGACAGCACCGACTGGGGCAAGCTCATGGTCATCGACGGCTGCATGATGGTGACCACGCGCGACAACTTCTTCTATCACGAGATGATGTCGCACCCGGCATTGTTCACGCATCCGCGCGCCAAGCGCGTCGTCATCATCGGCGGCGGCGATTGCGGAACGCTGCGCGAAGTGCTCAAGCACGACGAAGTCGAAAGCGCGATCCAGGTCGAGATCGACGAGCGCGTCACGCGCCTGGCCGAAAAGTATTTTCCCGAGCTGTGCGAATCCAATGACGATCCGCGCGCGCAGTTGTTGTTCATCGATGGCATCAAGTGGATGGCCGAGTGCGAATCGGAAACGCTCGATGTCGTGATCGTGGATTCCACCGATCCGATCGGTCCCGCCGAAGGCCTGTTCAACGAGGCGTTTTACCAGTCCTGCCTCAAGGCTTTGCGTCCGGGTGGGATTCTTGTACAGCAAAGCGAATCGCCGCTGGCGCACCTGCCGCTGCTCAAATCGATCCGCAAGGCGATGAAGGGCGCTGGCTTCCAGGCCATGCGCACGCTGACCTTCCCGCAGCCGTGCTACCCGACCGGCTGGTGGAGCGCGACGCTCGCACGCAAAGGCGTGGACCTTGAGGATTTCCGCGAGCGTGGCGCCGAAATGAAGCAGTTCGATACGAAGTATTACAATGTGGATATGCACAGGGCCGCGCTGGCCATGCCGGAATTCCTGCGCGAGGCCTTCGGCGACTGAGGCGACGTAGCGATGCGCATTTGCGGGAAGTGCCACTGCGGCAACATCGCTTTCACGCTGGACTGGCTCCCGGAGCCTGTGGAAATTCCCGCGCGGTCGTGCACCTGCTCGTTCTGCACGCGTCACGGCGGCGTCTGGACCGCCTGCCCCGGCGGTGCGCTGCGTATCACTTTGCTTGACCGTGATCGCGTTTCCGTCTACGAATTCGGCACGAAAACCGCGCAATTCCACGTCTGTGCCGCGTGCGGTGTCGTGCCCGTTGCCACCAGCCATATCGACGGCCGCCTGTATGCCGTCGTCAACGTCAATACGTTCGAAAACGTGCCGCCGGAAATGCTGCGCCGCGCACCCGTGACGTTCGACAGCGAAGCGGAAGCCGAGCGTCTGGCGCGGCGCAAGCGTAATTGGATCGGCGATGTGACCTTCGCCGGCTGACGCTTCGAAATTCTGCGCGCCGCGCCCCGGTCGCTTGCTCCAAGGTATGCTCAACGCATCGGAGGAATCGCCCATGACCCGCTTCGTTTCGGCTCTGCTCGTCGCACTCGCCATCCCCCTCGCCCACGCCGGCGACCGTATCACCGGAAAACCCTTCGCCACGCGTTCGGAAGTGATCGCCACGCATGGCATGGTCGCAACCTCGGTGCCGCTGGCGACGCAGATCGGCCTCGACGTGCTGAAGCAAGGCGGCACTGCGGTGGATGCCGCGATCGCCGCGAATGCTGCGCTCGGGTTAATGGAGCCGGTATCCAACGGTGTCGGCGGCGATCTGTTCGCGATCGTCTGGGATGCTAGCCGTAAGAAACTCTACGGCTACAACGGCTCGGGGCGCTCGCCGAAAACGCTGTCGCTGCAGTACTTCGTCGATCATGGCCTCAAGGAAATTCCCGCGCTCGGGCCGCTGCCGGTCAACGTACCAGGAGCTGTGGATGCATGGTTCGCGCTGCATGACCGCTTTGGCAAGCTGCCGATCAAGGACGATCTCGCGCCAGCAGTCGCGTATGCGCGCGAGGGCTTTCCGGTCACCGAACTGATCGCCTATTACTGGAAGCTGTCGGCACCGCGCTTGTCGAAGTTTCCGGGCTTCAAGGAACAGATGACGATCGACGGACGTGCACCGGAAAAGGGGGAAATATGGAAAAACCCCAATCTGGCGAACACGCTCGAAACGATCGCCAACGGCGGTCGCGATGCGTTTTACAAGGGCAAGATCGCCCACGTCATCGGCGACTATTTCAAGGCGAACGGCGGTTTTCTTTCCTATGAGGACATGGCCGCGCATCACGGCGAGTGGGTCGAGCCGATCTCGACGAATTATCGCGGCTACGACATCTGGGAACTGCCACCGAACGGGCAAGGCCTGGCCGCTCTGGAAATCCTCAATATCCTCGAAGGCTATGACCTGAAGAAGTACGGCTTCGGCAGTCCGGAGCACGTGCATCTGTTCACCGAGGCGAAAAAACTCGCCTGGGAGGATCGTGCGCACCTGTACGCCGACCCGGACTTCTACAAGACGCCAGTGACCAAGCTGCTGTCGAAGGACTACGCCGCCGAGCAGCGCAAGAAAATTTCGCTCGATCATGCGATGCGTTCGGTACCAAGCTCCGCCGCGCTCGAACACGGCGACACGATCTACATGACGACCGCGGATCGATGGGGCAATATGGTTTCGCTGATCCAGTCGAATTATCGCGGCATGGGTTCGGGCATGACCCCGCCGGGCCTGGGTTTCGTGCTGCAGGATCGTGGCCAGCTTTTTGTGCTGAAAGACGGTCATCCGAACTCGTTCGCGCCCGGCAAGCGCCCATTTCACACGATCATCCCGAGCTTCATCACTAAGGACGGCAAGCCGTGGATCAGCTTCGGCGTCATGGGCGGCGGCATGCAGCCGCAGGGCCACGCGCAGATCGTCATGAACCTGGTCGATTTCGGCATGGGCCTGCAGGAAGCGGGCGATGCACCGCGCATCCAGCACGAAGGCGATACCGAGCCGGAAGGACAAAACGCGCCGATGACGGATGGCGGCGAAGTCGAATTGGAAAGCGGTTTTCCGTACGAGACGATCCGCGCGCTGATGGAGAAAGGCCATCACGTCACCTGGGCCGATGGACCGTACGGTGGCTACCAGGCAATCGAATGGGACGAGAAACACCATGTGTATCTGGGTGCGTCGGAAGGGCGCAAGGACGGCCAAGCGGCCGGGTATTAAGTTCCTGCTCACGTTCGGGGCGGCTACACTGCGCGCCTGATTTCGACAGGAGTGCCGCGATGCTGCGTTGTATACTCTTTCTATTGGCCCTGATCGCCGCGCCGGCCTTTGCGCAAATGCTTGCGCCGGCGCCCGACGCGGCGCCCAGCCCGGAGATGACGCCGGAGCAGAAGGTCCTACAGTTCCGCCACGACCAGATCAACCTGCTGGCGTTGCGCGGCGACGCGCATTCGTTGCTCGCCGCGGCGCTGATGGCCGCACCGGACGCGGCCGACAAGAGCCGGCCGGCCGCGTTGAAATCGCCGGCGCTGATCGCCCGTGCGCAAAAGACCGCCGGCGACGACGCCTTGGTGTGGTGGGTCACGGCCGGGATGGAGTGCCGTGCGACGCCCAAGGCCTGCCCCGCGGTGGAAACCCTGCAACAGCTGGAAAAAGCCGACGCGCAGAATGCCGCGACATGGAGTCTGGCGTTCGCGCACGCGCGCGCAGCCAAGGACGATGTCGGCGCGCGCGCAGCGCTCACGAGCGCGGCGCAGTCCACGCTGTATGACGATCATTTCGGCGCGTTGATCGGCGTGCTTGACGAAGCCGTCGACATCCTGCCGATCAGCGAGGAAATCCTGCGCGCCAGCGGACAAGGCGGCGTCAGTACTGCCGGCTACAAGCTCACGTCCGCGGCAGGGATCGCCGCAAGCCTGCCGCAGCCGGGTTTGCGCGCGATCGTGGAAGGCTGCCAGGACAGCGCGAACGACGCCGACTTGGCTGCAGACTGCGTCGCGTTGGCACAAAAAATCGCCGACAGCGGCAGCCTGATCACGCGCAGCTATGGCGTGAAGCTGATGGTCGACCTGCTGCCCGCCGGGGCGCAGCAGGATGCCGCCAAGCTGCGTGCGCGCACGCTGGCGTGGCAGACGCAGCGCATCAGCGAGCTTGGCGGTCGCCTCGCGGACGACGCGCGCCTCACCCGTGTCTACCTCGATGCGCTGGGCCAGCGCGGCCAGGAGACCGATGCGGTTCAAGCGGTACTGCGCAACCAGGGCGTGGCACTGGAGCCGCCGGCGGACTGGAAGGTGCCGGGCTAAGAGTCTGGAGGGACTCCCCACTCCCGACGGTCGTCTTCCGCGTGCTAACCTTGCGCGACATTGCCTGTCCGGAGATACGCGCATGCGGAAGATTCTGGTGGCCAGTTCCAAGGGTGGTTGTGGCAAGACGACGATCGCGACGAACCTCGCCGCACATTTCGCGCAGGATGGCAGGAATACCGTTCTCGTCGATGCCGATCGCCAGGGCTCAAGCCAGCGCTGGGCGGAAAAACGCGCTGGATTGCCGGCACCCGTGCTCGGCATTTCCGGGCTGCGCCGCGACTGGGCCAGCAAGATTCCGGATGATGCGCAACGCGTCGTCGTCGACGGCCCCGCCGGCATTCGCGCCGGCGAATTGGCCGAACTGCTCGAAGATGTCGATGCGCTGCTGATCCCGGTGCTGCCCTCGCGCATCGATCTGGAGGCCAGCGAAGCGTTTCTGCACGAAGTGGCGCAACTGGCGCGCGTGAAGCGCGGCAAGGTCGCGGTCGGCCTGGTCGCCAATCGCCTCAAACCCTGGACCACGGCCTCTCAGGAGGCGGTGGAAGAGATCAAGAAACTGCCGTTCCCGCTGCTCGCGCAATTGCGCGATACGCAGGGTTACGTGCTCGTCGCCGGACTCGGCAAGAGTATCTTTGACTACCACTCCGAACTGATTCGCACACATCAGGAAGATTGGGCGAAACTGCTGCGCTGGCTCAAGAAGTGACGCAGGAAATCGGCAACCGCAGGAGGCAGCCATGAAACGCGAAGTAATTTTGCTACGGCACGCGCATGCCGAGAAACAGGCGCCCGGCCAAAGCGATGCGGATCGCGAACTGAGCGAGCGCGGCGTCGCCGAAGCCCAGGGCGCGGGCAAGTGGCTGCGCAAACAGGACCTGAGTCATCTCACGATCCTGTGTTCGCCTTCAGTACGCGCGCGACAAACGCTGGAACACGCACTCGGCAAAGTCGATGCGGCGTTGGAGCCACGTATCTACGAGGCCACCGCCGGCGACCTCGACGCACTGATCGACGAGCACGAAGACGCCCAACGCCTGCTGCTGGTCGGCCACAACCCGGGTTTCGAGACGCTGGTCGCTTTGCTCGCGACCGGGCAGTCCGGCGATTTCCGCGGCATGCCTCCCGGTGGCATCGCCTGGTTCGAACTCGACGGAGCGGCCGAGCCGGGCGCGGGCAAACTCAAGGCGTTCTGGTCGCCCTGAATCAGGCGAGGGAGTATGCGCCGTCTCGGGCCGCTGCTCTGGTTTGCTTTTCTTTCCGCGCAGGTCGCGGCCGCACAGGCTGCCGACCCGCAAGTGCTGACACTGGATGCCACCCGTTCGCGCGCGACGTTCGAAGTCAGGGTGCTCTATTTGATCGGCCTGCATGGCGAGTTCGGTTCGGTGCACGGCACGTTGAATCTGGATCGTGAGAGGGGTGCAGCTACGGTCGAGGCGATGATCGACACGAACGCCGTGCACATGCGCAGCCGGCGCTACGAGAACTGGACCAAGTCCGCCGAATTCTTCGACGCACAGCATTTTCCGCAGATCCACTTTGCGTCCGATCCGTTCCCGGCCACAAGCCTCACCCAAAGCGGCCCGATCAAAGGCACGCTGACGATTCGCGGCGAGAGCAAGCCGGCCACGTTCGAGATCGGCAGCGCCGAATGCAAGACACCGCTTGCGGGAGAATGCGCGGTCGAAGCGGCAGGAACGATACGGCGCAGCGACTTCGGCATGCGCTCGCGCCGCGGCGCTCTGTCCGACAGGGTCGACTTGCATCTGTCGATTTTCGTGCGGCCGCAGCCATGAAACGCGCACGCGCGGCCATCGCAGTGCTGCTCGTGGCGCTGCTGCTGGCGCTCGCCGGCTGCGCGGTCGATCCGCTGAATGCGCGGCGCGCGGCCGCAACGGCCGCGGCGGCGCAGGATCACACGCTCACGTGCACGGAGGCCGGCGCCTGCGCGACCGCCTCGCCGTACACCGAACTCGCGCAACGCGCGCAGGCCGAATCCACGCACTACGCCAACCTGCTCGAGCGTGGCGAGGACTCGCTCACGCTGCGCGTGCACTTGATCCGCGCCGCACGTATCAGCGTCGACGTGCAGACCTTCATCTTCGCCGAGGACGACGCCGGTTTCCTGGTGCTCGACGAACTGGTTAAGGCGGCGCGGCGCGGCGTGAAAGTGCGCGTGCTCGTGGACCAGTTGTTTTCGTTGTCCAATACCAAACTCCTCGCCGCGCTCGCGCGCGCGCATGTGAACTTCGAATTGCGCGTGTACAACCCGACATTCCACAAGGCCGCGACGCAACCGCTGGAATTCGCCGCCGGCGTGCTGTGCTGTTTTACGCGTTTCAACCAGCGCATGCACAACAAGCTGCTGTTGATCGATTCCGCGATCGGCATCGTCGGCGGGCGCAACTACGAAAACCGCTATTTCGACTGGGATGATGAATTCGACTATCGCGACCGCGACGTGCTCGTGGCCGGGCCCGTCGGCGTGGCGATGCGCGCCTCGTTCGAACAATTCTGGAACCACCCACACAGCACGCCGCTGTCGCGCCTGCGCGATGTTTCCGCGCGCATCCTTGCCGACGGCCTGTACGCGCCCGCCTATGCGTCGCACACATACCACACCGCCGCTCGCGTTGCCACGCTGTCGCGAAACGCCGACGACGCCGATTTCGTGCGCACGCAATTCGCCGCGCAAGCCGTGCGCGTCAACGACGTCGAATACTTTTCCGACGCGCCGGACAAGTTCGCCGACCCCGATGGCGCGCAATCAAATCAGCTCAGCCGCCACATCACCGATCTGCTCAGGGGCGCACGCAGCGAAATCGTGCTGCAGACGCCGTATCTCGTCATCAGCCGGCCGGCGCGGACGCTGTTTCGCGACTTGCGGCACGACCAGCCGCAACTGCGTGTGCTGGTGTCGACCAATTCGCTGGCCGCGACCGATGCGTTCTATGTCTACGCGTTGTCGTACAAGTACAAGAAACGTTACCTGAAGCTCGGCTTCGAAATCCACGAGTTCAAGCCGTTTCCGGCCGAAGCGCCGGACGTGATCGCGAACTACGCGGCGCTCGGTGACCGCGACGACGAAACCACCCGCTACCGCAAGTACGGCCGCGCCCCGTTGACGCGCCAGGGCGTGCGCTTGGGCCTGCACGCCAAAACCATCGTCATCGACGCCGCAATCACGCTGATCGGCTCGCACAACTTCGATCCGCGCTCGGACCACTACAACACCGAATCCGGCTTCATCATCCACGACGGCGCCTTCGCCCAGCTCGTGCGCACTTCGATAACGCGCGACATCGCGCCAGAAAACGCCTGGACGATCGCGCGGCGCGAACATCACGGCTGGCTGAGCCGCTTCAACGAGCGCATCGGTGATGTGTCCGCGAAGCTGCCGCTGTTCGACCTGTGGCCGTTCCGTTACGCATCGAGCTTCGAGCTAAACACGGGGTGCGCGCCGCTGCCCCCGGACGATCCCGGGTTCTACGCCTGCTACGCCGATGTCGGCGATTTCCCCGAAGTCGACCTTTCGCCGAAGACGATCTACACCCGCATCATCACGGCGTTCGGGGCGGGATTGCATTCGATCCTGTAGTACCGGATTGACGTTGCCATTCGGTGTGGCTAGGCTGCGCAGACCCCGTCACGGATCGAGGTTGCGTCATGTCCCTGGAATTCCACATCGAGATCACCGACGACGACATGCCGGTCTTCGTGGAAGCACTCTCGCGTGCCGAGCTGCGTGCCGCCGGCAAGAGCGCGCAACAAGTCCTGGCCGAGGCGACCAAGACTTTCAACGATTCCAAGGCGCACAAGATGCCCGAGTTCGTGCGTTCACGCCTGGCAACGGTCGAGGCGCTGATCGCAATGGCGGGCGATGTGGGCTGGGCACTCGGCGAGGACGATCGCAACCGCATCATCTCTGCGCTCACCTATTTCGCCGACCCCGAAGACCTGATTCCCGACAACGTGCCGGTGCTCGGTTTTCTCGACGATGCGATCATGATCGAAGTCGTGCAGCGCGTGTTGCAGCCGGAACTCGAGGCCTACGGCGACTTCTGCAGCTTCCGCAACATCGAATCCGAACACCGCGGCATCGACCCGGCGACGATCGGCCGCGAGGAATGGCTCGAGGAGCGCCGCGCGGAACTGCAGATGCGCATGCGCAACCGGCGCAGCAAGTACGCCCCGAGCGGCAACTGGACACCGCAGTTCAAGTTCACTTGATGCGCTGCGATTAGCAGCCGAATGCTTTCGGCTGCGCGCCGAGCGCGCTAGTCCGGAATCTCGCGCGCGTGCCCGTCCGCAGCGACGCGGAAACGAAACAACGGCTGTCCGAGTTGTTCCTGCCGGTACGTCGCGAACTGCAGGAAACACAGATCGCCGAGCCGACTGGCCAGCACGACGCCGTGCTGCGTGGTCAGCGTAAGGCCCGGCCAGTATTCCGCCGCGCAGCGATCAGCACCGACAAGTGTCTGATACACGAGTTCGCCGGCAAAAATCGCACAACCTTGCAATGGGGCATCCGGCGCGGCCCGGGATTTGACGATGTTGTCGGCGTAATTGCGGAAGGCATCCGGCCATTCGGGCGCATCGAGATAGATGCGGCATCCGGGCGGGAATGATTTGTGCTCCAGCTCACCGCCGAGCGTCAGGTAGGCGTCGCTCAATGGTCTCCACGCATGCGCCCAGCGCGTGGTCAGCGCGCGCGACACGTGGAACGCGAAGCCGGCCCAGAGAATGCAACCCAGCCACATACCGATCCGCAAGTTTCTGGCCTGCAGCTGCGAGTAGCCGGCCGCCAACAGCAGCGCCGCGCCGGCACTGGCGGCGTAATAGAAGCGCAGATTTTCGGTGAACGCGCGGCTGCCCTCGTCGATCAGCACCTGCGAGGTGACCGGCCACTGCAGCATCGCCGGGAACAGCAGCAAGCCGCAGCCCGTCCATGCGAGCGCGGTCGAGGGGGTGACTTGCCGCCGGGCGAGAGCGGCGACCAGTGCCATGGCCAGGAGTACCACCAGAACGGTCCCGAACAGCAGCGGCACAGGAAGGAAACCACCGATCGCCGCATGCGCCTGTTGCCACCAGCCCAGGGCGCCGAGCACGAAGGCATGCGCGGAATCCTGCATGTTGAGGTAAGTATCGGCGGTTGTGCTGGTGATCCGGCGCAACACCAGGGCGGCGGCGACGGCTGATACGACATTCAGCGCAAGCAATGGCGGTGACTCGCGCCGCCACAGCCAGCGCGTAGCCAAACGGCACAGCATGATCGCGGCGGTCGCATAAGCGACTTCTTTCGACAATAGCGCCAGCAACAGAAAAATTCCCACGTTCGGCGACGCCCGCTTTTTTTCCAGCGCAGTTTCGAATGCCAGCAACGCCAGCAGCGAGAAACCGAGCGCGAACGGATCGAAACGGTCCGACTGCCATGCTGCCGTGCCGGCAGCGGCCGGCAGCGCAGCGAAAACGATGCCCGCGAGCCAGCCAGCCGAGTCACGCCGGGCTGTGCGCGCGGCCAACAGGCAAACCAGGGCCGCATTGCCGGCCTGCAAGAGGATGTCGGCGAGGTTGTGCCAGATCGCCGCCGTGCCGAACGCATGCGCGGTCAGCCACCAGAAAATCATCGGCACCGGCCGATAGAAATAGACAAAGTCGATATTGTGCGCGACGAGCTGCCACGGCGAAGTACTCAGGTGCCCGAGCACCAGCCAGCCGAAATCCTCCGGCTGGAACCCGGCATGCAGAACCGGCGCCATCGCCACCGCGGCCAGCACAAACGCGCACACGGCGCCCCAGCGCCGATCCTCCAGCACGGCTATCAGCGCGCGCGAATAGCGGTTGGCGTGGCGCCAAGTCAACGCTGCGTCCCCGCAGGCTCTAGCGCTCGACGATCGCGGTGACGCCCATGCCGCCGGCGGTGCAGATCGAGATCAGCCCGCGGCCGGAACCTTTTTCCTCGAGCAGCTTCGCCAGTGTGGCGATGATGCGCGTGCCGGTCGCGGCGAACGGGTGGCCGAGCGCCAGACTCGATCCGTTGACGTTGAGCTTGGCCGGATCGATGCTGCCGAGCGCCTGGTCACGGCCGAGGCGGTTCTTGCAGTAATCCGCGCTTTCCCACGCACGCAGCGTGCATAGCACCTGCGCCGCGAAGGCTTCGTGGATTTCGTAGAAGTCGAAGTCCTGCAGGGTCAGTCCGGCCGCTTCCAGCAGCCTGGACACTGCGATCGTCGGCGCCATCAGCAGGCCTTCGCCATGCACGAAATCGACCGCGGCCACGCGTGCGTGCGTCAGATACGCCTGCGCCTTGAGCCCGCGCGCGGCGGCCCAGGCGTCGCTGGCGAACAGCACGGCCGAAGCACCGTCGGACAGGCCGGTGGAGTTACCGGCCGTCAGCGTGCCCTGCCCCGAGGTCTTATCGAACGCGGGCTTGAGCGCGGCGAGCTTGTCCAGCGCGCTGTCGGCGCGCAGGAATCCGTCACGCTCCAGACCGCGGAACGGCACGACGAGATCCTGGAAGAAGCCACGCGCATACGCTGCCGCCGCTTTCTGATGGCTGGCGAGCGCGAGCTGGTCTTGGTCTTCGCGCGAAATCTTCCATTCCTTGGCCATCAGCTCGCAGTGGTCGCCCATCGACATGCCAGTGCGCGGTTCGGCGACACCAGGAAAACTCGGCTTCAATTCGCCGAACGAGAAACCACGCACGGCGGCCTTGAGCTTGTCCAGCGCGCTCTTTTGCCGGTTCACATTGAGCAGGCGCTGCTGCAGGGCACGGCTATACACGATCGGTACATCGCTCGTCGTATCCGAACCGCCGGCGATGCCGGCTTCGATCTGCCCAGTCGTGATCTTGTTCGCGATGATCAGCGCATTGTCGAGCGAGGTGCCGCAGGCGCGCGCGGTGGTGATGCCCGGCGTGAGCGGCGACAAACCCGAGGACAGCGTCGCCTCGCGCGCGAGGTTCCAGTCGGAAGCGTGCTTGATCACCGCACCGAACGCGACTTCGCCGAGTTCTTCGCCGTGCAACTTGAATTTTTCCACCAACGCGCCGAGCGTCTTTACGGCCATGCCGAAATTGCCGATATCGGCATACGCGGTATTGTTGCGGCAGAACGGGATGCGCACTCCGCCGACGATGGCAACGCGCGGGCTCGTGGTCATGGCAGTGGCCCCCAATTCGCCTCGTTGAGCTTCCACAGTTCGG
>Ga0068860_100001589_pt1 | contig 24430 bp, 24 predicted proteins | sample KBSSwiS32_FD_66597 | JGI IMG/M metagenome (GOLD analysis project Ga0068860, IMG submission 66597) | Switchgrass rhizosphere microbial communities from Kellogg Biological Station, Michigan, USA - KBS Switchgrass S3-2 | ecosystem: Host-associated > Plants > Roots > Rhizosphere > Soil ...
CTCCACCGCCAGGCTGCGGGTCATGGCGAGCAGGCCGGACTTGGCCATGGCCGAGGGGGCCGTGAAGGCGCGCCCCGTGATGGTGGAGGTGGACAGGATGCTGAGCACCACGCCGGGATCCCCGGCGCCGATCCAGCGCTGGCCCGCCGCCATGGTGCAGTACATGGCCCCGTGCAGGCTGGCGTTCAGGATCGCGTCGGCGGCCCGGGGCGACATCTTCTCGGTGCGGGCGATGAAGTTGCCGGCGGCGTTGTTGACCAGGGTGGTCAGCGGGCCGTCCGCCCAGATCGCCGCCATCATGGCGTCGACCGCCGCGGCGTCGCGGATGTCGCAAGGGTGGGTCGCGACATTGGCCCCGGGCGCCGCCTGGCGGAATTCCTCGGCGGTCGCGTCCAGGATCTCCTTGCGCCGTCCGCAGATGACCAGGCTCGCGCCTAGGCCCACGAACCGCGCGCCCAGGCTCTTGCCGAGGCCCGTGCCGCCGCCGGTGATCAGGATCCGCTGTCCGGCGAGCAGGTCTGGGGCGTACATGCGCGGCTTCCTCTGCGGCCGGTTGCTGTGCGGGTCCGGTTCCTTTAGCAGCGCAGCCAGGGCCGGGAAGGCCGAAAACGGGCGGATGGGAGCAAGTCGGCCATGAGCAAGGATTTGGCGGGCAAGGCGGCGCTGGTGACCGGCGCCTCACGCGGGATCGGCGCGGAGATCGCCCGCACCCTGGCCGCGCGCGGCGCGCTGGTCGCCGCCCACTACGCGTCGGGCAAGGCGGAGGCGGCCGCGGTGGTCGAGCGGATCACCCGCGAGGGCGGCCAGGCGTTTACGGTGCAGGCCGACATCAGCCGCCACGTCGAGGTGATGGGCCTGTTCGAACAGCTCGACGCGGAGCTGGTCCGCCGCACCGGGACCGACCGCCTCGACATCCTGGTCAACAACGCCGGGCGCGGCGGCGGCGGATCGATCCGCCAGACCACCGAGGCCGATTTCGACGCGGTCATGGGCCTGAACGTCAAGGGGCTGTTCTTCGTCACCCAGCAGGCCGGCGAGCGCCTGCGCGACGGCGGCCGGATCGTCAACATCTCCTCGGCGGTGGCGCGCGGGGCCCAGGCGCCGCGGCTGGTCTATGCAGCCTCCAAATCGGCGGTGAACGGCCTCAATCTCTCGCTGGCCGCGGAGTTCGCGCCGCGCCGGATCACCGTCAACGCCGTCTCCCCGGGGGCGGTGGCGACCGACATGACCGCCGGGTCGCGGCAGGACCCGGCCTTCGAACAGTTCGTGATCGCCGCGACCGCCTTCGGACGGTTCGGAGAGCCTGCCGACATCGCCGCGGTGGTCGGCTTCCTGGTCGGCGACGAGGCCGCCTGGGTCACCGGCCAGATCATCGAGGCGAGCGGCGGCCTCAGACTTTAGGCAAGGCCCACTGCGCGGCCGCCGCGTCGAGCAGCTTGAGATTCAGCCCCTCCGAGCGGGCGGACTCGCGGGCGGCGTCCACGTCCTTGTCCAGGTAGTGGGAGAGGCGCTCGACGATGACGTCCACGTCGCCGTTGCGGAAGGTGTTCAGGGCATAGCTGCCGCCGCTGGACTGACTGAGGGCGTCGATCGCCGAGGCCATCGGCAGGCCCATCATCTCGACGGCGCGCAAGGCCTCGGCGGCCAGGGCGATCTGGGCGCTGAACATCAGGTTGTTGATCAGCTTCAGCCGCCGCGCCGCGCCGACGGCGCCCAGGTGGAAGATCGGGCTGCAGTAGGTGGACAGCACCGGACGGGCCCGTTCGATCGCGTCCGCGTCGCCGCCCACATAGAGGCGGATGCGGCCCTCGCGGGCGTCGGCCTCCGTGCCGCTGAAGGTGGCGTCGAGGACTGAGACGCCCCGTGGCGCGGCGGCGGCCAGCGCCTCGACCACCGCCGGCACGCCGGTGGTATGCAGCGCCAGCACAGCGCCGGGGCGCATGGCCTGCAATAGGCCGGACCCGATCAACACGCTCTTCACCTGGGCGTCGTCGAACAGGCAGGCGCCCACGACATCGGCGCCGCGCACAGTCTCCTCCAGGGAGTCGGTGAGCCGCGCCCCCGCCGCGCTCATCGCCGCGCGGGGCTTGCCGCCGCGAGAATGACCCGTCAGCTCATGCCCCGCCTTCAGCACCTGCAGCGCGAAGGGCTCGCCCATCTTGCCGAGCCCGATCCAGCCCACTTTCATGCCGAGGTTCCTTAGATGCTGAGGGGGAATCCGCCGGAGACCCTGAGGGTCTCGCCGGTGATGAAGCTCGCTTGGCTGGAGCAGAGGAACAGCATCGCCGACACGATGTCCGATTCGGCGCCTGCGCGGTGGATGAGCTGGTTCACGTTGACGAATTGGTCGAAGAGCTCCGGCAGTTCGGCGCGGATGGTCGCGGTGCCGATGAGGCCCGGCGCGATGGCGTTCACGCGGATCTTGGCGTCGGAGAACTCGCGGGCGAAGGCGATGGTGAGGCCGCGCACCGCCAGCTTCGAGACGCCGTAGGGCGTCGTGTTCGAATAGCTGGCGATCGAGGCGATGTTGATGATCGCGCCGCCGCCGCGCGCGGCCATGGTCGCCTTGCAGGCCAGCGAGCCGTTGATCGTCCCCATGATGTTGACGTCCATCAGCCGGCGGATCTCGGCGTGGCCGAGGGTCTCGAAGGGGACGTTGTACTTGGCCGAGTGGAGGCCGGCGTTGTTGATCAGGATGTCGACGCCGCCGAAGGTCTCGATGGTCTTGGCCACCGCCGCGGCGACGGACGCCTCGTCGGCCACGTCGCAATTCAGCGCCATCGCGCCGTCGCCCAGCGCCTCGGCCTGGCGGCGCGCCTCGGCGTCGTCGACGTCGGCGAGCACGACCTTGGCGCCGCGGTCCTTGAGCGCGGTGCAGAAGGCCAGGCCGAAGCCCCGCGCCGCCCCCGTCACGAAGGCGACCTTGCCGCGGAAGTCGTCGGTTGCGCCCGTGGGTTCACTCATGTCGATCCTCCCGGCCGCGCTTGGGGCCCGCGGCTTGTTCGGACGCCCGATGGCGACCTATATGGTTTGAGGCATAGGAGGGGCGTGGGGTCTCTCGCAAGCCTCGGGAGCGAACTATTGGGGTCGTTGCGTCGGCGAGTGGAGGTGGCGAGCCGGTCGGACGGCCCGGGGACCGGCGAGGCGCGCGGCGCGGTCGAGGACGATTTCCACCACTTCAAGGTGACCGTGCGGGCTCGCGACGGCGTGGTGACGGACGTGTGGAGCGAGGCGCCGCGGCCGCCGAACGTGCTGTGCCCCACGGCCGGCGAGCGGCTCGTCGAGCTGGTCGGCATGCCCTTGAGCGAGGTCTCCGTCGCCGTGATGGAGCGCACCGATGCGCGCCAGCAATGCACACATCAGATCGACCTGGCCGGCCTGTGCGTCGCGGCGCTGGCGCGCGGCCTCTCCCGGCGGTTCTACGAAGTCGAAGTCCCCGACCGGGTGGACGGCCGCACCCATGTGCGACTGTGGCGCGATGGGGCGTTGCTGCTGGAATGGGACATGGACGGGCCAACGATCGTTGGACCGGCGCCGTTCGCCGGCGTCGGCATCGGCGGCGGTTTCACCGGCTGGGCGCGGGACCATCTCGACCTGGACCTGGCGGAAGCCGCGCTGGTGCTGCGCCGCGGGGTGTTCATCTCAAGCGGCCGCACGGTCGACCTCGATGCGCCCGGCCGCACGACGGGGCCCATGGGCGGGTGCTGGGTCTGGCAGCCGGAGCGGGCGGCGCTGGCGACGCGGATCGTTGGCTCGACCCACGATTTCACCGAGCGGCCGCAGGTGCTGACCCTCGACGACCAGGATTGGCTGGCCTTCGCCGACCGGATCTGAGACGTCAGGCGACGTCCTCCGCGGCGGCGTCCTTCGGGGCGTCAGCGGCCTGCGCGGCGGCCAGGACGCCCTCGATCGCCTCGATGAGCTTGGTGGAATCGATCGGCTTGGCGACGAAGCCGTCCATGCCGGCGGCCATGTAGGTCTCGACCTGGTGGCTCATCACATTGGCGGTGAGCGCGATGATCGGAGTCCGCGCCAGGCCGCGCTCCGTCTCGCGCCGGCGGATGGCCTGGGCCGCTTCCAGCCCGTTCATGTGCGGCATCTGCGCGTCCATCAGGACCACGTCGAAATGCTGCCGGTCGAACGCGGCCACCGCCTCCAGCCCGTCCTCGGCGACGGTCAGGTCCACGTCGAGGGGTTCCAGCAGGGCCGCGAGGATGAGGCGGTTGGTGGGATTGTCTTCGGCCGCCAGCACCCGCAGGGCGTTGTCGGATCCACGAACCTGGGCGGTCTCGCCGGCGGCCGCCCGTGCGGCCGGCTCGGCGCGGCGGATCGGGACCTCGAAGGTGAAGATCGAGCCCCGGCCGGCTTGGCTCTGTGCGGCCAGCGTTCCACCCATCAGGTCCACGAGCTCGCGGCTGATCGCCAGGCCCAGGCCCGTGCCGCCGAACCGCCGGGTCGTGGAGGCGTCGGCCTGGGAGAACTTCTCGAACAGCTTCGGCAGGTGCTCGGCCGGCACGCCCAGGCCGGAGTCGCGGACCTGGAAGGCGAGGCCGCTTTCGGTCGCGGTCACCTTCACCGAGACCTCGCCCTGGCTGGTGAACTTCACCGCGTTGGAGGTGAGGTTCGAGAGGACCTGGCGCAGGCGCACGACGTCGCCGATCCAGGCGCCGCGCACCGCCGCGTCGACGTCGATGACGAAGGCGAGGTCCTTCTGGCTCGCCTGGGTCGCGAAGGCGTCGCAGGCGGCGTGGACGGCTTCCTCGAGGTCGAAGGGATGCGATTCCAGCTCCAGCTTCCCGGATTCGATCTTGGAGATGTCCAGTACGGCGTTGAGCACGCCCAGCAGCGCCTCGCCGGAGGTGCGGATCACCTGAAGGCGCTGGGCCTGGTCGTCCGCCAGCGGGTGGCGCGCCATCACCTGCGCCATGCCCACGACGCCGTTCAGCGGCGTGCGGATCTCGTGGCTCATGTTGGCCAGGAATTCGCTCTTGGCCCGGCTCGCCGCCTGGGCCTCGTCGCGGGTGCGGACAAGCTCGTCGACCACGTGGGACAGATGCGCCTCGTGGGCGTCCAACTGACCGATAATGCCCTTGACCCGCCGGCGCAGGGCGAGCGCGGCGAACAGCAACACCATGAAGCCGGCCGCCAGGAGCGGGGACGCCTGGCGGAGCACCGCCATTCCGGGCCGTTCGGGCCGCCAGGTCACGCTTCCGGCGGTGCGGCCGTCGAGGCCCGTCAGCGACAGGGCCGCCGCGCGCGGCGCCGGGCGCTCGGCCACCGTGGCGTCGCGCACCTGCAGCTCCTTGCGCAGCGCCGGGATAAAAACCCTGTCCATGCGTTGGGCGGAGACGACGGCCACCGCCGGGCCGGGCCGGCGCGGCGCGTCCCAGACTTCCGGCGTGACCGTCGAGGCGACCACCAGGTAGTAGACGCCGCCCGATCGGACGACGCCGCGCGCGCGAACGGCCAGGTCCGGGGCGGTGGGCCTCTGCGGCGCACCGGGCCTGGCTTGCGCGATTTCCGCCTGTCGAAGGGTGCGCAGCATCGGCAGGACGTCGTGCTTGAAGCCGTCGAGGGACTCCGGCCGCAGCAAGCCCTGCTTGGAGTAGGCGTAGAACGACCGGTCGTGCTCGTCGACCGCCAACGTCAGGTCGTGGTCGCGGTTGTTGGTGAAATAGGTGCCGATCTCCGCGTCCAGCCAGCGCGGGTCGCCGCCCGGCCGCAGGTTGACGTAGGCCTGGTCCCAGACCGTGGCGGTCGTCAGGTCGCTCGCCAACTGTTCCTCGAACCGGTTCAGCGTGCGCTCGACAAGCTCGCGCTCCTCCTGCGCTTGCAGGCGGTCGACCGCGTGCGACGCGAACGCCAGCAGCGCGACGGCGCCCAGCGCCACGAGCGCGACGACAAGGCGGCCCAACGCCACGAGTCGGCGCGCGTCGCTGCGGGTCGATTGCGGAACAGAGGACATAATCCCTCCAACCTCACTTCGGTCGGTTATTGGGCCGATGTGCTTAAGGCGGAGGTAACGGCGAAGCTCGGCGAACGATAATCCGCAACCCTGGGCGGTCAGGCGCGCGCCGGCGCCGGGCCCAGCGGCTCGAAGTGGAACGCCTCGCCATGGCGGCTCACCCGTCCGCCGTGCGGCGCCGGGAAGTGGGCCGGCAGCATGACGCCGCCGCGCTCCGCCAGCGTCGCGCGCAGCCGCCGCCGGGTGGCGACGGCCGCCTCCAGGTCGTCGCATCCCTCAAGGTGCAGGGTCGGGTCGAGCACCTGCAAGGGATGGTGGAAGGCGTCGCCGGTGAAGATGAGCTCCTCGCCGCGCGCGGCGAACCGCAGGGTCGAATGGCCGCCGGTGTGGCCGTAGGCGGGCTCGATCACGAGCGTCTCGGAGACCGGATGGCGGTCCTCCACCAGGTCGGCGAGGCCGGCGTCCAGGATCGGCTGCACGCTGTCCTCGAAGACGCCGACGTTGTAGTCGATCACCCGGTGGCCGGGCCGGCGCGGGTCCCATCGTTCCACCTCGCGGCGCACGAAGAGGTAGCGGGCGTTTGGGAACGTCGGGATCCAGCGGCCATCCTGCATCCGGGTGTTCCAGCCGCAGTGGTCGCAGTGCAGGTGAGTGCAGAAGACCACGTCGACCTGGTCGGGCCGCACGCCCGTCGCCTCGAACCGCTCAAGGAACGGCGTGTCCAGCCGGTGGAAGAACGGAAAGACTGGCCGCTCGCGGCCGTTGCCGTTGCAGGGATCGACCACCACCGTCAGGCCGTCCGTGCGCAGGATCCAGGTCTGGAAGACCAGCGGGAAGGTCTGGTCGCTGGGGTCGAGAAACGCCGGCGAGAGCCAGGCCGCGTTCGCCGCCACCAGGGCCGGATCGACCCTCAGCGCCGCAATCGGCAGGCGATGTTGCAGTTCCTCCACCCGCCGGATCTCGGCGCCGCCGATGCTGATGGTCATCGCACCCCTCGCTTGCGCCGATCATAGCCGGATCGGCGGCGTGCGCGCCCGTGAATTGCGCATTCCGTCCGGGCGCCTCCCCGCCGCGACCTCGCCATGTTTGGGAGCCCCTGGGACATAGCTTCGCCTTGAGCGTCGATTGGAATTGCCGGGTTCCTGGGGGGAACGAGGTTCGTGGACATGCTTGATCGAGCTGAACTGCGCCCCACCGCCGACGCCTTGCTGCGCGCCGCCGTCGGAGCGTCGACCCAAACCGAACGCATGAGATTGATCGACGAGGCGGTCCGCCTGCAGGCGGAGGCGGTGGCGACCTACCGCGCGCTGCTGCAGGCCGAGACATCCTGGGACCTTGCCGCAGACGGCCCAGACAGCTACTTCAGGATCCCGCCGGACCGGCCGTCCTAGGACGGCCGCGACACCCGGCGGCGTCGAGCGCCCAGGCGCTCGGCATGCGGGCGTAGTTCAGAGGTAGAACGCAAGCTTCCCAAGCTTGATGTCGTGGGTTCGATTCCCATCGCCCGCTCCAATGTTTCGGCAATGGCTCAGTCTGTTGCAAAGCCTTCCGGGCGCCCTCGCCGGCGCTCGCGAGACGCGTCGGGACGGGCTTCCACGTCTAACGGCCCCCTCGGGCCCGCCATATCCGACGGGCGGCGCCGTCGGGCTCGGATGTCGCTTCTGCCCGAAGGTCGATCTCCCGAGCAAACGTCAGACCGAATGACGCGCCCCGCTGCCAGGCGACGGCGACCTCCCAGGCCCTATCAAGCTTGGGGATCAGGAGAATGGTTGGCCGCGCCAGATATCCAATCGCGAACATCCGGACCTGAGCGCCGGTGTCCGAGACGTCCCGCACCGCGCAGTCGACCGTCAAGCTGGCCGGACCGTGCAAGAGGATGCCGCTCAACAGCGTCCGTCGCCGGGTGGCGCGCCGACGTTCCTGGCCCTGATCTGAATCGTCCGACATGAAAAAGGGCTCTGGAACGAACAAAGGCCTATGGCTGATGTGTTTCGCCAACCGCGGACAATTGAGGAGGATTAGAGCCCTCCGGCGGGCTTGGGTGCGTCCGCTCTTCCTGGCGCCGGGTCAGCCAGCGTCGAACCTACAAGCCTATGTGGGGCTCGACTTGGTCGGCGTTCTGGATCCACCGGTCGGCGAAGCTCTTGCGGGGCGTCGTCGCGCCTTTTTCGCAGACGTCCGCCCAATGGCGCAGTGCGTCGGCGAACGCGCGCGCTTCGTGCGCGGTCAATTCGACCGCCAACCCGTCGCTGGCTCCTCGCCTGAGGACGAACTCAAGCGTGTTCGGACCCGTCGGCCCGACTTCCACGCCGTTGAAGATCTTTGGTGAAGTTTGCCTGAGCAGGGGTCTTCTCCATTGCAGCCCAATGGGTGTCCCCCGAAGCCATGAACCAGATACGAGAGCTGAAGGTTCCATGGCGCGCCAGCGAAGTGTGACCTACCGGCGATATATCAACTGGCGTTCGCCGAAGGTCTTTATTCTCTCCGATTGTTCTCTTTTTGGTTGAAAATCCGAGTCTCACGGGAACGCTTAAGTTTCACGCTCATTTCGATTGCTGAAATTCGTTGTCCGTAATCTCTGATCCAAGGCCGGCCATGCCGTACATGCGTTACGCCTCGCCTCGCGGGGAATGGGACGCCGACTCCCGCAGACAGGCGTCGCGCAGAGGCTATCGCCTCATGGGCCGCGCGACGCGGTTCCGGCAGAGATGCGAAGCCGGGGAACTTCCGACCCCGCAGAGACGCTGTTCCCTCATGCCGATTGACCCCACGCCGGACCAGACCCAGGCGCCGCTGCCTGGAAGACGTTTTCTGATGCCGTTCACGAAAGCTCGACAGGGCGCAGGATGATGTTCGGCAAGAGACGCGCCGCGATAGGTGTGATGAAGGCGGCGTCGCTGCCGACTCGCACGCGGCAAGGTTCCGAGCTCGTGCAAATCCTGGTCGAGGATGCGAAGCAGGTTGAAGCGCTGGCGAGACAGGGCGGCGCCGCAGTCAATGACTGGCGGCTCGTCCTGATGATCGCGCGCTCGATTCCGCAGGACCGCGTAACCCTTGAGCGCTTGGGCGCCACCGGATCTTCATCCGCAAGCGCCAAGGGGGACCTGACCAAGCTGCGCGCCGCCGCCGACCGGTTGGTCCTGCGGGACTATCCGTCGCTCGCTACGATCGTCACCGAACAGCGAAAGGCATGAGGCGACCGCACGGCCGCGCTCACGCCCGCTTCAGCACCCAGTGGGATCTTCCATCCGAGGAGAGCCCGCAGCCCGGTCACACGACGCTGAGCACCTTCCTGACGTCGGCCGACGTGACCGGCCGGCTGGGGTCGTAGGGAGACGAGAGGCCGCCCATGTAGGGCTCGGGCTCGGTCCTGACGTGCTTGGCCTTGGCGCGCAGCGCGCCGACGGTGGCGTCCTCGCGCTTCGTCGTCTTGAACGGGTCGAAGCTGAATTCACGCATGACGTTGAGGTGCGTGATCTTGTCGATCTCGGACTTCGGCACATCCTTGATGCAGTTCCACAGCAACTCGGGCGAATTCGGCCAGGCGCAGTCCGAGTGCGGATAGTCGCATTCCCAGGCGATCATATCGACGCCGATCTCGTGGCGCGACTTCAGGCCATGCGCATCTTCGATGAAGCAGGTGATGATGTGCTCGCGGAAGATGTCGGACGGCTTCTTGCCGTGGAAGTCGCGGTGGGTCCACGCGCCGTGCTGGCGCTGCACCATGTCCGCGCGCTCGAGGAAATAGGGAATCCAGCCGATCCCGCCTTCCGACAGGGCCATCTTCAGCTTCGGATAGCGCTCCCAGAAGGTGGCGAACGTCCAGTCGGCCGCGCTGTTGGCGATGGAGATCGGCATGGAGGTGATCCAGGCGCCGATCGGGGACTCGTCCGAGGCGTACGCCGCCGACGCGCCGGTCCCGATATGGCAGGAGAGCACCACCTGCTCGCCTTCGCACAATTTCCACAGCGGCTCCCACTGCGGGTGGTGCAGGCCGGGCAGTCCCGCCATGGCGGGGTTATCGGGGAAGGCGATGGTGTGGTAGCCGAGCTTCACCAGGCGCTTCAGCTCTTCGAGCGTCGCGTCGATGCTCCAATAGGGCAGAATGCCCATCGGGATGAACCGGTCGGGATACTTCTGGCACCAGTCGTAGAAGTGCCAGTCGTTGTAGGCCTGGATGGTCGCAAGCGCGAGGTCCTTGTCCTTCATTTCCCGGAAGCGGGCGCCGTCGAAACCGGGAAAGCTGGCGAAGTTCATCGAAGCGAACACGCCGTTGGCGTTCATGTCGTCGATGCGGGCATGGACGTCGTAGGCTCCGGGCCGCATCTGGTTGTACTCGTACGGCTCGATGCCGAATTCCTCCTTCGGCCGGCCCATCACGGCGTTCAGCCCCAGGCCAGGGCGCACCACGCCTTCGATTTCCCAGGCCTCGACGCCCGCCTTGGTGCGCCGGATCTTCGGCTCGCGGCCCTTGAACTTCGGGGAGATGTGCTTCTCGAACATATCGGCGGGCTCGCAGATATGGTCGTCGACGCTCATCAGGATCATGTCTTCGAGCTGCATGGTGTGTCCTCGGCGATGGTCTTTGCGGTCAGCGGTGCGCAGCGGAGGCGTTTGAGACGGTCAGTCGCGCCTGCGAGGCCGCATCCTATACCCGACATGGGTCGATCCGAAGTCCCGGCCGCTTCGCCGGAAGCCGGAAAATCTTGGCGTTGCGCGCGCCGTCCGGCTCCGAGTTGGTGACCACGAAAAGCTGGGAGAGATCCGGCCCCCCGAAGCAGACGCTCAAGGTGTTCTTCACCGGGAACTCGATCCGACCGACCTCCCGCCCGTCCGGCGTGTATTCGGCCACGCAGCCGCCGAAATGGAAGGCGATCCACAGATGGCCCGCGGCGTCGATGGCCATCCCGTCCGGGTGGCCGGGTGTCGCGGCGGTGGAGAAGTCTCGGGTCCTGACCGGCCTGCCGGAGGCCATCGAGGAGACGACGATGCGATCGGCGTAGGTGTCGGAGTGAAAGAGCACGGCCTTGTCCGGCGACAGTGCGACGCCGTTGGGCAGGCTCAGGCCGCCGTAGGCGCTGGCGCCGGTGTGCTCGGCGGTGATGTGGATCAGGTCGCCGCCCAGCCGTTCGCCGTTTTCGTCCTGCCGCACGGCGCCCACCAATATGGAGCCGTCAGGCGCGCAGTGGATGTCGTTGAAGCCGCCCACCCGCCCTTCAGGGCCGGCAGGCTCGGGCAGGTCCTCGCGCGTGAACAACACCCGCGTCTGGCCGTGCTTGACGTGCGACACATCGCGTCCGGTGACGACGAGGCCGCCGTCCGCGTGGGGGTGGACGCCGCCCGATCCGCGGCGCTTGGGCACCAGCACGCTCAGCGCGCCATGCCTGTCGAGATGGTGGACGCCCCCGCCATAGACGTCGGCGAACACGACGCCTCCATCGCCGTCGTCGACGGGTCCCTCCAGGGTAAGGAAGCCGGGCGGCAGGATCTGGTCCATGGCGGTGCTCCTCGTCAGGCGCCGGGAGCTGTGGACGGCGCCTGGCCGGCGCGCTCCTGCAGGACCTGCTTGAGCACGTCATAGGCGCCATGCATCGCCGCGAGGCCGATGTACGGCGTCGCCTGGATCAGCACCTCTCCCAGTTCCTCGGCGGTCAGCCCGTTCTTGAGCCCGAGCGCAAAATGGCTCCGCAACTCGGCGGTCTGGCGCAGGGCGATCATCATCGAGATGATCACCAGGCTGCGGTCCCGCAGCGCGAGGCCTGGGCGAGCCCAGGCGTCGGCGAAGGCGAAGTCCACGGCCATGGCCGCAAGCGCGCCGTCGAGACCGCCGGCCGCGATGCGGTCCTCGTAGGATGCGGCCAGGCGCTTGCCGCCCAGCGTCCGGAGCGTTTCCAGTCCGCGTGCGCGCTTGCCGCTATCCATATCCATCGACGCCATCCGAATTGTCTCCGCGGAAGCTGGGGTTGCGACGCCTGCTGCGGGCTAGATGACGTCGAAGCTCTTGGCGCCCGCCATGACCGCGTCGCGGTCCACCTGCGGGATCCCGATGGGATTGCCGATCTGCGTGTATTTCAGCCCCGTGCGGAGCGCGACGCTGCGGGGCAGGTCGAGGGATTCCCAGATGGCGCGGACGCTGCCCTGGGTCGCCGCCGCCGGCTTCTGCGCAATGCGCGCAGCCAGCGCGTGGGCGCGGTCCCAAAGCAGCTCCCGCGCCGTCACCTCGCTGACGATGCCCATGCGAAGGGCGGTCTGGGCGCTGATCCGCTCGTCGTTGCCCAGCAGCACCATGCGCAGCACGTCGCCCAGCATCTGGCGATAGCTCATGCCGATCGGCTCGAGCGACGAGGTCATCCCATAGGTCACGTGCGGGTCGAAGAAGGTGGCGTCCTCGGAGCAGATGACGATGTCGCTCTCGTTCAGGAAGTAGAACGCCCCGCCCGCGCACATGCCGTGCACCGCCGTGATCATCGGCTTCCAGCAACCGTTGAGCTTCGGGCAAAGGAAGTCGCCCGGGTCGAGGTGCGACCAGGGGTTGGTCGGCGCCGGCCGCGCCTCGCGCACGTCGATGCCGGGGCAGAACGCACGGCCCGGCGCGGCGCGCAGCACCACGGTGTGGATGGCGTCGTTCTCCTGGATGCGCTTCCAGAGGGATTTGATCTCCCGGACCATGACCGTGTTGAAGGCGTTCATCGCCTGGGGCCGGTTCAGGGTGATGGTCGCCACATAGTCGTCGCCCTCGCTGTAAAGGACGGTTTCGAACTCGCTCATCTACGTCTCCCTTTGTTCAGTCCTGCAGATGGCGCGCCGCGGCGAACAGGCTCTCGGCCGCCCGGTCGAAGGCCCCGAAGCTCCCCAGTCCGTCGAAGGCGCACGCGACCTGAACGCAGCCCGCCTCGCGGTATCGCCCGAGCAGGTCCGCGGTCTTGGCGGTGTCGGCGTCGCAGTGGATGCGAAGCGACCGGGGCACCTTGCGGCCCGCCATTTCGTCGAGCTGGTCGCCGGCGCTCACCATCTCCTCGGGCGTCAGGGAGTCCGGATGCCAGTAGTCGGCGAACTTCGCGGCCCGGCGGAGCGGGCCCTTGGCGTAGCGACGGGTGCCGACCCAGATCGGAACCCGCGCGCCCTGGGCCGGCTGCGGGGCGACGTCGAACTTCTCGAGATGGAACCAGCGGCCGTCGAACGAGACGCGGCCGCCCTGCCAGCAGGCGAGCATCACCTCCAGCGACTCGTCGGTGTAGGCTCCCCGCTCTTCGAAGATGTCGCCACGACCGACGGCCATGAACTCGCGCCGGGCCCAGCCGGCGCCGACGCCCAGATCGATCCGCCCACCCGACAGCACATCCAGGGTGGCGATCATCTTGGCTGTGACCACCGGGTCCCGGTAGGGCAGGACCAGGACGCCTGCGCCGATCCGCACGCGCCGCGTCTGCGCCGCCAAGTAGGTCATGCAGGTGATGAGCTCCATCCAGTCAGCGCCGAACCGGGTGTGCTTGAAGGCTTCCACGCCGACCAGGTGGTCGGTGAGCCACAGTCCGTCCCAGCCCATGGCCTCGTAATGGGGGCCGGCCTTCACCGCTTCTGCGGCCGCGGCGCCCTCGTTCGGCAGGACAAGATCAAGTCGCATCGGAGCTCTCCGTGGTCCTCAGCGCCCGACCGCTTCGGCCAGCATGGCCGCGTGGGCCTGGGCGACCATGGGTGCGTAGTCCTGTCCGTTGGGCCACACCCAGAAGCGGCCTCGCCGGATCGCCTCGACCACGACCTCGCCGGCCTGTTCCGGCGACATGCCGGCCGCGCACCGATCGCGCAGCGCGACCAGCAGCGCGCGGTCCGCCTCGGTGATGTCCTTGTCTTCGTAGAACCGCAGCGTATCGCCGGTCATCGTCGTGGCCACCGCGCCCGGGCAGCAGACAGAGACGCCGATGTCCGCATCGATCGCCCTCAACTCGGCCGCGAGGGCTTGGGAGAGGCCGATGATCGCGTGCTTCGAGGCCGAGTAGGGCGCCTTCAGGGGCACGGGCAGGACCCCGGCCATGGAGGACGTGTTGACGATGTGGCCCGGCTGTCCGCCCGCCAGCATGCGCGGGACGAACGACCGCACGCCATGGACGCAGCCCATCAGGTTGACGTCGAGGATGCGGCGCCAGTCCGCGAGCGGCGTCTCCCACGTCGTACCGACCGAGGTGACGCCGGCGTTGTTGAACAGGAGGTTCACCGTCCCGAAGGCGGCGTAGGCGGCGTCGGCGAGGTCCTCGACCGACCGGGGCGAGGCGACGTCGGCGACGACGCCCAGGACCTTGCCGCCCGTGGCGTCGCGCAGGCGCTTCGCCGCCTGGTCGACCCGCTCGGGCGCGACGTCGGCGAGCACGACGTGAGCGCCCAGTCGTGACAGCACCACGCCCAGGCCTTCGCCGATCCCGGACCCGCCGCCCGTGATCACCGCCACCCGGTCTTTGAAATCTTCCACCGTCGCGTCCTCCCCGGAGCGGTCGCCGGTCTTGTGTTTCTCCGGCATCAGATACGGCGGCCCACGCGGCGCGAGCCAAGGTGCGTGGCGGGTCGATTTATGCAAATCGACATCAAGCCGCGGCGATTTCCTATTGGCGCCAGCACCGTGCAGGGCCGCAACGTGGGCCGCGACCGCGGGAGGACAAGAAACCCATGCGCTACGCCTTTTCCGAGGAGCAGCTTCTTCTTCGCTCCAGCGTCGAGAAGTTCCTGGCGGCGAGGCACGACGCACGCCGACGCAGCGCCGACGCTGTTCAGACCGGGCTGGATCGCGGCCTATGGCGGGGTATGGGCGACCTTGGGCTGCTTGGCCTGCCCTTTGCGGAAGACTTGGGCGGGGCCGGCGGCTCGGCCCTGGACGTCCTGCTGGTGTTGGAGGCGTTCGGCAAGGCGCTGGTGGTCGAACCCTACCTGAGCGCCATCGTGCTGGCGGGGGGCGCTCTGCGCTACGGGGCGACGCCCGAACAGCAGGCCGCGCTGATCCCGCCGATCATTTCCGCAGAGAAGGTCTACGCCCTGGCCTTCGCGGAGCGGGCCTCCCGCTATAACCTTCGCGACGTCGCGACCACCGCCCATTCCGAGGCGGGTGGGTATGTCCTCAACGGTCACAAGTCCGTTGTCTACGGAGCCCCAAGCGCGGACGCCCTGCTGGTGGTCGCGCGAACCTCAGGCGCCCGGGACGATGAGGCCGGCCTCTCGCTGTTCCTGACCCCGAAGGACGCCCCAGGCCTGAGCTTGCGCGACTATCCGACCGTCGACGGCTTTCGAGCCAGCGAGGTGACGCTCGCCGGCGTGCGTCTTCCAGCGACGGCCTTGATCGGCGCGAAGGATGCAGCGTTCGCCGCCGTCGCGAGGGCGGTCGACGACGCCACGGCCGCCGGCTGCGCCGACGTGGTGGGCGCCATGGAGGCGCTGACCGAGAAGACCACCGAGCACTGCCGCACCCGCGTCGCCTTCGGGCAGCCGCTGGGCAAGTTCCAGGTCGTCCAGCACCGGCTGGTGGACATGCACATCGCCTACGAGCACGCAGCCGCCCTGACCCTGAAAGCTGCGCTGACGCTCGCGGGCGACGATCGCGCGGCCGCCATGCGGGCGGTCTCGGCCGCGAAGTTCCAGGTGGGCGCAGAGGCGGATTTCGTCGGCAAGAACGCGGTGCAGTTGCACGGCGCCGGCGGCATGACCGACGAGCTGGACATCGGGCGCTATTTCAAGCGCATCACGGCCCAGCGCGCCCTGTTGGGCACGCCGGACCACCACCTTCGCCGCTACGTCGCGCTCAAGCCCGCAAGCCGCGCCACCGGGACCGACGACGGCTACGACTTCGACCTGACGGACGAGGACGCCCGCTTCCGCGACGAGGTCCGCGCTTTCTTCGCGAAGAACGTCACGGACGACATGCGCCAGGCCGCCGCGAACACCATGTGGGCCTTCGCGGAGTTCGAATACGGCCGGCGGTTCCAGAAGATCCTCCACGCCCACGGCTATGGGGCGCCGGACTGGCCCCCCGAATACGGGGGCAAGGACTGGACGCCCGTTCAGCGGATGATTTGGGCGCTCGAATACCTGCGCAGCGGCGCGCCGGAAGTGATGCGGATGGGCCGCAACCTCTGTGCGCCCTGCATCATGGCGTTCGGCACGCCAGAGCAGAAGGCCGAGTTCTTGCCGGCGATCCTGGCCGGGGAGGACTGGTGGGCGCAGGGCTACTCGGAGCCGGGCGCGGGGTCCGACCTCGCCGCGCTGCAGACGTCAGCCGCGCTCGACGGCGACCACTATGTCGTCAACGGCTCCAAGATCTGGACCACCTACGCGCACCACGCGAACAAGATCTTCTGCCTTGTGCGCACCGACAGCAGCGCCCGGAAGCATGCGGGGATCACCTTCCTGCTGATCGACATGGACACGCCGGGGATCGAGGTCAGGCCGATCATCAACATCGCCGGCGACCACGAATTCAACCAGGTGTTCTTCACCGACGTCCGGGTCCCGGTCGAGCGGCGCCTGGGCGAGGAGAACGAGGGCTGGAAGGTCGCCCGCCACCTCCTGGGCCTCGAGCACGGGGCCTTCCTGGTGCAGGCCAACGCGGAGACCGGCCGCCGGCTGCGGTGGGTGCGCGACGTGGCGCGGCAGGAGACGGACGGCGCCGGCGGCCGGCTGCTGGACGATCCGGATTTCGCGCGTCGGCTGGCGGAGCTGGAGATCGGGGTCCAGGCGCTCGACTTTGCGGCCAGCCAGGTCTGGGGCGGGCCGGATCGGGCGGCCCCGACGCAGCTCGTCTGCGAACTGCTCACGATCCGCAACCGTGAGATCGACCAGGCCCTGACCCAACTGGCCGTCGACGCCATCGGCTACTACGCCTTGCCCTTCGAGCCGCAGGCGCGTGCGGTGGGCTCGCCGATCCCGCCTGTGGGCGGCCCGCACACATTGCTGCCGACCGCCCTCTACCTTTCCCAGCGCGCCGCCACGATTGCGCGGGGCACGCCGGAGATCCACCGTAACAACCTGGCCAGGCACCTGCTGCACCTGTGACGGCTGGAGGCGAAACATGTTGTCGGGCGAAAAGATCATCATAACCGGCGCGAGCGGCCTGGTGGGCATGCAGCTCGCGCGGGAGCTTGCGAAGCACAACGAGGTCTGGGGCGTCTCGCGGTATCTGGACGCCGCCGACCGGGGCGACGCGATCAACGCCTGGGCCACGGGGAGGGCGGAGGTCGAGGCGATCGGGGTGACGCCGTTCGCGGCGGACCTCACGGGCGACCTGGACGGATTGCCGAACGACTTCACCTACCTGATCCATCTGGCCCACACGCGGCTTCCGCCCGACCGGCTGCAGGAGGCGGTCCGGATCAACACCCTCACCGGCGGGCGGATCATGCGCCACTGCGCCAAGGCGAAGGCCGCCCTGATCATGTCCTCGACGGCGGTCTATACGCCTCCGGACGACGTCTGGCGGCTGGTCAAGGAAGGCGACGCCATCGGCGGCGGCAAGGCGCCTTTCCACAACCCCACCAGCCCGACCTCGAAAGTCAGCCTGGAGGCGGTGAGCCAATACTGCGCCGCCGAATTCGGCCTCCCTACCGTCATCATGCGGCTGGGCGTCGTGTACGGCCCCGCGGGAGGTCTGCCGACGCGCGACATGCAGCGCATCGCGGGCGGCGAGACGCTGGGCTGGTACGGCGATCCCTTTCCACACACCCCGATCCACTTCGACGACATGAGCGATCAGATCGAGGCGTTGATGGACGCGGCCAGCACCGAAGCCAACATCGTCAACTGGTGCGGCGACGAGGTGGTGACCCAACGCGCCTGGTGCCAGCAGGCGGCGGAGCTTTCGGGAAAGCCGCTGTCTGTCCGCCAGTCGCCGGGCGCGCCCGGCAATGCGTGCGACCCGACGAAACGCCGGTCGATCACCGGCCCCTGCAAGACCGTGTTCAGGGATGCGTTCGCCGAGATATTCCGGGCCCACCAGAAGGGCGAGGCGGACATCGCGCGACAACTCGAGATCAGCCGCAAGTCGGACGGGCGGTTCACGGGGTAAGCTTGAGCGCGCGAGCTAGATAGTTTTTGCATGATTGACCGGCCCGCGCGCCTTAGCCGGCGATTATCAGTGCGACTAGCCTTTCCCTACAACTCGGAGCGCGCGCCATTGGAACAGCCAGGTGCAGACGCCTGGATCCGGCAAATCGCAAGCCTCGATCCCGCGGCGGTCGAACTCTACTTCGGCGACCAGGAATACACCTGGGCCGATCTGACGTCGTTCGCCGAGGCCCTGGGACAGGCGCTCGCAGCCGCGGGCACGCCGCCCGGCGCGCCCGTCGCGTGGATCGCGCGCAACCATCCGAGCCTGGTCGCAGGCGCCCTCGGCCTGCTGTTCGGCGGCTATTGCATTTCGCCGATCAATCCGCATGTGCCGCCCGCCAAGCTCGCCGAAGACGTGCGGGCGTTCAACATGGCGGCGGTGGTGGCGGCGCCGGAGGACTGGACCCCGGACCTGATCGCCGCGGCCAGGGAGATCGGCGCAGCGGGCTTCGTGCTACGCCTGGGGTCCGGCGATCCTGTTTCCGCGGTGGAAGACCTGTCGCGCGTCGGCCCAGGGCCGTTCCGCGTCATGACGCCGGGAACGGTCATCGAGCGCATCAGCAGCGGCACGACCGGCGAGCCGAAGCGGTTCCCGGTCACGGCCGAGAACTTCGTCCGAGGCCTCGCCCTGGCCGGATCAACCGAGCCCGGCGCAAAGATCGAGGTCTCGTTGAAGCGGTCGCCGGCGATCGTCTCCAACACCTTCGCGCATTCGGCCGGGTTGTGGGAGATCATGACCGCCTTCTTCCATGGGCGGCCGATCGCCCTGCACGAACGCTTCACGGTGGAGGGCTGGCATGAGTCGGTCCGCCGGTTCCGGCCCAAGGCGGCGAGCCTGCTGCCCGCCATGGTGACCATGGTGCTGGAGGCGGACCTGCCCAGGGAGGACCTGTCGTCGATCGTCGTGATCCGATCGAGCTCGGCGCCGCTGCCGCCCGAGACGCAGCAGGCGTTCGACGAGAAGTACGGCATTCCGGTCCTGGGCGATTACAGCGCCTCGGAGTTCATGGGCGGCATATCGATCTGGTCGCTGGCGGACTACCGGCGCTATGGGGCGAGCAAGCGCGGGTCGGTCGGTCGGCTGAAGCCTGACGTCGAAGGCAAGGTGACCGACCCCGAGACCGGCGAAGAGCTGGCCGCGGGCGAGGTGGGCGTGCTCAACCTGAGAACCCCGCGCCATGGGCCCGACTGGATCAAGACCACCGATCTGGCCGCCCTCGATGCGGATGGCTTCCTGTTCCTGAAAGGCCGCGCCGACGAAGCCATCAACCGCGGCGGCTTCAAGATCCTGCCGGAGCAGGTCGCCGACGTGATACGCCTCCACGAGGGCGTGCGTGAGGTCGCCGTCCTAGGCGTCAAGGACCCGCGGCTGGGAGAGGCGCCGATGGCGGTTATCGAGCCCTACCCCGACCGTGCAGTCCCCTCCGCCGACGAGCTAGCCGCCTTCGTGCGCGATCACCTGCCCCCCTATTACGTCCCGGTCGCCTTCGAGGTCGTGCGTGAAATGCCGAGGACGAACTCGCTGAAGATCAGCCGGCCGGCGTTGCGGGATAGCCTGAAGGACAAATACCAGTTCTGACCTGCGTTCGGTCGACGCGCGGGCTTGAACTTCCTGGATCATTGAAGGACGCAACTATGAATTACGAAAGCAGATCGAGGCGGGTTCACCCATGACGGCTCCAGCTCATCCCGTTCGGGCCAAGGTCACGCTCGGCCACTCCGATATCCAGATGCGCCCCATCGGCCTGGGCTGCATGGGCATGTCACAGTCGTACGGCGAGGCGGATCGCTCCGAGTCCATCGCCACTATCCAGGCGGCCATCGACCTGGGCGTCGGCATGCTCGACACCTCCGACGTCTATGGCGCGGCCCAGAAGGGGCGAGGCCTCGAATGGTTCGGACACAACGAAACGCTCATCGGCGAGGCCCTCGAAGGCCGGCGTCATGAAGTTGTGCTCGCCACCAAGTTCGGCGCCCGGCCCATGGAGAAGGGCATGGGCTACGATGGGTCGGCGAGCTATGTGGCCATGGCCTGCGACGCCAGCCTGAAGCGGCTGAAGACCGACTACATCGACCTCTACTACTACCATCGGGTCGATCCGAAGACGCCGATCGAAGAGACCGTCGGGGCGATGGGCGAGCTGGTGAAGGCCGGCAAGGTGCGTGCGATCGGGCTCAGCGAGGTGGGGCCCGACCTCCTGCACAGATCCGCCGCCGTGCACCCGATATCCGCCTTGCAGAGCGAGTATTCGCTGTGGGAGCGGGCCGTGGAAGCGGCGGTGATCCCCGCGTGCCGGGCGCTGGGCATCACCCTGGTGCCCTACAGCCCTCTGGGACGCGCCCTGCTCGCCGGCGGGGTGTCCAGCGCGACCACCTACAGCGAGGGCGACTTCCGGGCCAACCTGCCGCGGTTCACGGGCGAGAACCTGGACAACAACCTGCGGCTGGTCGAAGGCCTTCGCCAGTTCAGCGAGGCGCGGGGGGTGACGCCGAGCCAGATCGCCCTGGCCTGGCTTCTGGCCCAGCCGATCGACTGCGTCCCCATCCCGGGAACCAAGCGCGTCAGCTATCTGCAGCAGAACCTGGCGGCGACGTCGGTTCCCCTCAGCGTCGACGACGTGGCGGAGCTTTCGGCCCTGTTCGCGGCCGATGCGGTGGCCGGAGACCGCTACGCCTGGGGCAATGCGCCGAGCCGCTGACGTGTCGCGGGGCGACGGTCCCAGGAGGCGGCGGATGGAAGTGATCGACACGCTCGTGCACCTGAACGACGGCGGCGTCGAAGGTGCGCTGAACATCATGGACGCCGTGGGCGTCGACGCGGTGGTGCTGGACGAATGGTCGGGGTTCGCGCCGAACGGCGTCTCCCGGCCCCACCGCGTGTTGCCGAACGGGGCGTTGCGCTGGGTCTACCCGTTTTCGCAGGAAGCGACCCGTCTCTATCCGGGGCGCTTCAAGTACAACGTCAAGATCGACCGCAACGACCCGGATTGGCGAAGCCTGGTGCTGGATGCGGCCGGCGACCCTCACAAGGTGTCTGTGCGGATCTCGCCCCGCCAGCATGGGGCCGGGATCGAGGCTCTGGCGGGCGGCGAATACGACCCGATCCTGGGGCTCGCGCAGCAGTGTGAGCTGCCCGTGACCCTGGCGATCTCGGGCGACCTGCAGGTCCTCGATCGCATCACACGGACCTTTCCCCATCTCAGGATCCTGCTCAACCATTGCGGCATGCTGCCGCGGCAGGCCGGTGTTCCCATTGATCGCGAATTCCCCTTTCGGCCCCTCGTCGAGGCCATGGCGGATCGCCCCGGCGTGCACGTGCAACTTTGTTTCGCGCCCCAACTGGCGCGCGAGCCGTGGCCCTTCCCGGATCTGCAGGCCCATCTTCGCCGGCTGATTTCGGCGGTCGGCGCCGAGCGGCTGATCTGGGGAAGCTCGAATCCGATTGGAGATGGCGAATACTCCTGGGCCGAGGACGTCACCTACCTTCGCGCGCCCGGATTCCTGTCGGACGCCGAGCAGGAATGGATCCTGGGCAAGAGCGCACGCGCCTTCTACCGATGGCCTGCGTCCGCGATGTCCGGACGGTATCGATCGCCGGTCGCCGGCTAGGGTTCGGTGCGCAAAGCGCTCAGTGCGCCATCAACTCGCTGTTGCGCGTAGCGCGTTCCGAGACCTCCTGCGCCACTTCCCAGAACCTGTTCATGAGGGAGCGTTGCGGCTCCTGCCGACGGACGATCGCAAACCGCACGGTGTGCACCGGCGGTTCTATCGGCACGTAGACGAAGTTGGGGGGCGGCACGAGATCGCAGTTCGGCCAGGACAGGACGACCAGCGCCAGCTTCTGGGCGACGGCGTAGTAGGTCATGGCCGTGTCGCCCTCGGGGACGATGACCGGCAGGGCGCCGGCCTCGAAAAACGGCCCGAACTTGTGTCGATGGATCTCGGGGCCCAGCTTCGGGCTTGCCGTCGCGATCTGCTTGCCGGCCAGATCCGACATCCTCACGCTCTTGCGGGACGCCAGGGAGTCGTCCGGCGGAACGAGAAGGCCGGGACGGGCTTCGTGAATTACCAGGCACTCCAGGTCTTTCGCGTCAAACGGCTCTTGGATCAGGGCAACGTCTATGAGGTGTTTTCGCAGTTTCGACAGCAGGCGGGGCGTATAGTTGCTGGTCAGTTCAACGCTGTTGTTCTTGCTCCTCGCCTCGAACCGCTCGATTATTTCCTTGCGCTCAGGAATCCAATAGGTCGCGGGGTTCGCGCCGAAAGTGATGAGCGAGTTGTAGGCGCGAACCATGTCGCGGATCGTGCTCTGCGTGCGATCCGCCACCTCCGCCAGCTCGGCGACCTGCGCCAGCAACGCCCGTCCTTCGCTGGTCAGCTTGACCGATCGGGTGCTGCGGATCAGCAGCGGAAAGCCGATTTGAGCTTCAAGGCGTTGGATCTGACGGGAAAGCCAGGGCTGGTCGACGTGCAGGCGGTTCGCCGCCCGGGTGAACGAAAGCTCCTCGGCGACAACGGCGAACCTGAGCAGAAGATCAAGATCAAACATGTATTCAACACCGGTCGAGTTCCAGCAGACCCGTCGGATCGGAATCTCGCGTCTGGTCGGGCAGTCTGCAGAAGCGCCCTTCGGAGCGCAAGGTTCGCGCCGGGCCGCGCCGGAGCCATCGCCCGGGCGCCGGCTCGGTTCAGGCTTCAGTGCGCAATTGCATAAGTGAGCCTTCCACGCCCCTTGGTGAGGTCTAACCTGCGCAACTAGCTTGTGTTGTGGGTGAAGCACGGGCTGCAGACCGGAGGGACTTGGCCTGGGCCGGACTTCATCGCGCTGAATTGCGCATCTGACTTGCAGCGGATCGACGCCGGGCGTCTATTCTTATGGCGCACGGCGCGCGGAATGCTCGGTTTCAAGAGGATTATGATGAAAGACTATTCTAAGTATCCGGCATTACTCGTGGAAAGGGCTGGTCCGGAAGGCGAAGTCTTTATTGTTTCCATCAACCGCCCCGAACGCATGAATGCGGTCGATCCGGCGAGTCATACGCAGGTCGCACGGATCTGGCGCGACCTGGATCGCGATCCCGATTGCCGGGCCATCGTCCTGACGGGCGTCGGCAAGGCGTTTTGCACCGGGCTGGATTTCAAGGCGGCGCACGGAGAGCCGAGCGCCAGCGGCCCGCAGTATCGCAGCATGCGGGCGCGGCCCGGGGCCGCGAAGATCGTCGACTATATTCTCGAGGTCGAAAAGCCGATCGTCTCGATGATCAACGGTCCTGCGATGGGACTGGGATTCATCCTGGCCATGCTGGGCGACATCACCGTCGCCAGCGACGACGCCACCATGGGGGACACCCACATCAACCTCGGCATCACGCCGGGCGACGGCGGCATCCTGCTGCTGCCGATGCTGCTGGGCATGAACCGCGCCAAGCAACTCCTGATGCTGGGAGAGGTGCTGACCGGCAAGGCCGCGGCCGAGATGGGCCTGGTGAATTATTCCGTTCCACCCGAGCAGTTGCGCGAATTCGCGCTGGATATCGCGATCCGATTGGCGTCCAAGGCGCCCTATGCGCTGAAGACCACGAAGGCTTCCTTGCACATGATCCTGCGCCGCAGGGCCCTCGACGTGCTCGACCTCAGCCACCTTTACGAGCAACTCGCGATGCGGACGGAAGATCACCGCGAGGGCGTGAACGCCTTCAAGGAAAAGCGGTCGCCGAAGTACATCGGGCGATAAGACGATGTGCGCCCAATGCGACATCCGAGCCGTCATGGCTAAGTACTGCTGGCACGTGGACCACTGCGAATGGGACGCGTGGCTGGCCCTGTTTGCGGATGACGTCTGCTGGGGCGCCAAGGGCGGACGGCCCTTCGAGGGACGGGAGTCCATGGAAAAGGTGGCGCGCGGGCTCGCCAAGAGGAGGGTGGACGCGGCGCCAACGCGACACCTCCTCACGGCGGACCTCATCCAGGTCGCCGGCGACCACGCGACCGCGAAGGGCTATGTTGTGGTGGTGAATGTCGCGTCCAAGGAGATCGCGACCGTGGGCGACCTGGACGTTGCGTTCACCAAGCTGGCCGACCGCTGGCGGATCCAGCGGTACGAGTTTGATCCGATCATCGACGCCGCGCCCGCGTCATAATCCCTCGCCTCGAGCGTGGCCTGACGTATCGGTCCTGACCGGAGCGTCTACGATGCGGGTCCGCCCGACATTTCGCCTTAGCTTCCGCGCGACAAGAGGAAGCCAAGTCGTCGGTTGATATCCCTCAGAATTCGGAACCATACGGCGCGATGATTTATGGTCATTTTGCATGCATGCAAAGGTCGCGCCCCTTAGCGGCAAGGCGGCAAGCGCGGTAATACGAATCCAGTCGCTGTTCGGAAGA
>Ga0068860_100001595_pt1 | contig 24356 bp, 19 predicted proteins | sample KBSSwiS32_FD_66597 | JGI IMG/M metagenome (GOLD analysis project Ga0068860, IMG submission 66597) | Switchgrass rhizosphere microbial communities from Kellogg Biological Station, Michigan, USA - KBS Switchgrass S3-2 | ecosystem: Host-associated > Plants > Roots > Rhizosphere > Soil ...
TGGTGCACTCATTTGGCACGATCCCCATAGTACGGTACGATTTAACAACGGCGCTCCGGATGGCTTAAGGTCGGGCGCTGGAGAAGCGAAGCAAGGAGAGATGACGATGAAATTGGCGAAAGCGGCGTTGCTTTTCACCCTCGCGTCGGGGACGGCCTGGACTCAGGTCAATGTGGGCGAACAGAAGTCCGAAGCCGGTCTGCCCTTCAACATGACCACGGTGGCAACATTTGAACTGCCCTGGAGGCTGGCCTTCCTGCCTGATGGCCGCATGCTCATCACCGAAAAGATCGGACCCGTTTGGCTGGTGTCCCAGCAGGGGGAAAAGATCCAGGTGACCAATACGCCCCCCGTTTATTGGCAGGGCCAGAACGGCATGCTGGGAGTTTTCCTCTCGCCGCATTACGCCACCGACCAGAGTATCTATCTCACCTATGTCGAGCCGGGTGATTATGGCGGCGGCCTGGCACTGGCTCGCGCCAAGCTGAACGCCACTGCCACCTCCGCTAAACTGGAAAACTTCGAGGTGCTGTGGCGCCAGCTGCCGCGGGGCAAGGGCGGCCAGGAAGGCGGGCAGATCGCCTTCTCGCCCGACGGCCAGTATCTGTTCCTCACGGTGGGCGACCGCCAGCGCTTCACGCCGGCGCAGGATCCCAACCAGCCTGAAGGCAAGATTCTGCGGCTGACGCTCGACGGCAAACCGGCCCCGGGCAATCCCAACTTCGGCAAAACCGGCACGGCCACCATTCCTCTGATCGATCCGCCCAGTGACACCGAAGCCGCCAAGACCGCGAAGGTGGTCAGCATCTACACCTTCCCCGGCGCCAACGAGACACCGGCGGAAACCTGGGCCAGCGGCTTCCGCACGCCCTATGGCATGGCGTTTTCGCCCGCTGGTGAATTATGGGAGGTGGAGCACGGCCCGCGCGGCGGCGACGAGCTGAACCTGATCGAGAAGGGCAAGAATTATGGCTGGCCGCTGGTCTCCTTTGGCAACAACTATAACGGCGTACCGATTCCCAAACCCGACTCGCGGCCCGAGCTGGCGATGCCGGTGCTCTACTGGGTGCCGGTCATCGCGCCGGGCAGTCTGATGTTCTACAGCAGCACCCAGACCTTCCCGCAATGGAACGGTAGCGGCTTCATCGGCGGCATGGGGACGAAGAGCCTCAACCGCATTATCTTTGACGGCCATGGCGGCGCCAAACCCGCCGAGCGCTGGGATGTGGGCCGCCGCATCCGCGATGTGGAACAAGGCCCCGATGGCTCACTGTGGTTGCTGGAAGACGCCAATCCCGGCAACCTGATCCATGTGACACCCAAGTGATCATTTCCCGTCAGGCGAGCAAGAAGGCAAGGGCCGGAGCGCCGTCATCTTCCTTGCTGCTTGACACTGGCCGAGTTACTTGGCACGATCACAAAATGCAGATCATGTCTGTTCGACCTGAGCGGCGGTCGGTCTCATCGCTGATTGGCCTCTTGTTCCTTGCATCGGCCGCGGCCGGTCTCGTGACCGCTCAGACCAGCTCACCGCGCCGGACCGTCTGGGACGGTGTGTACACGGAGGCTCAAGCCACCCGTGGCACAATGGTCTTCGGTCAAAGCTGCGCGGGCTGTCATGCGCTCGGGGCAGAAGGCAGGGCGCCGCTCGCGGGCGAAGCGTTCTGGAAGAGTTTCGCGCAAAAAAACGTCGGCGACCTACTTGAGTTTGTCAGCACCTACATGCCGAACGGCACCCCCGGTTCCCTCAGCGAGTCCGCCTACAACGATATCGTCGCACTCATCCTAAAATCCAACGGCTTTCCTGCGGGCGCCACCGAACTTGGAAAAAATACTATTGTCGGCGTGCAGATTATCCAGAAGGACGGAGGTGCCGAGCTCCCGGCGAACGCGCTCGCTCGCGTGGTCGGCTGCCTAAGTCGAAACGGACCGGACTGGGTGGTCACCAGCGCCACAACCCCCGAACGCGCGGAACGCGCTGCGTCGGTCGAGGAAGACTCTGCGAGACCACTCGGTAGCCGCACGATACCGCTCAAGTTCGTCCTGACCCGCCTGGATGCGTTGCTCGGTTCGCGCGTCGCGGTGAACGGGATCCTGATCGGCGCCGGTGGCGTGGACGGCATCAACGTGACCACCGTCAACCGCGTTGCCCCTAAGTGCCCTTAAACGAAAAGAAGGCACGCCTTCTGCAAGGCATGCCCTCTTTCACTTGAAGTGAAGCTTACTTAGAGATCAATTCTGCCGGTACTTGCTCCCAGACTATCGATCTCCGCGCCGCCCACGTGCGCCAGTGCCAGCAGCAGGTTCGCGGTTGGCACATCCTTCGCGACGATGTGCCTGTTCCCCTTCATGCGGCCGTTGGCCCCACCCACCATCACGGCAGGCGGGCTGTTGCGGTCGTGTTGGTTGCCGTTGCTCATGCCGCTGCCCCAGTAGAGCAGCGAGTGATCTAGAATATTCCCGTCGCCCTCTTTCGTGTTCTTCAGCTTCTCGATGAACTCCGAGAACTTCACGATCTGGTAGGTAGCGATTTTGGCGTACTTGGCCAGCTTCTCCGGATCGTTCCCATGATGCGAAATGGTGTGGTGCTGCTCGGGAATGCCGATATGCCCGTACGCGCGGTCGCTGGCTTCGTGGCCGGTCATGAACGAGAACACTCGGCTGATGTCGCCCTGATACGCCAGGTGCATCAGATTGTAGGTGACGGTCATGTGATCGTCGAACGCATCCGGCAGGCCGACCGGTGCTTCCGGATTACCGCTAATGGTGCCCAGCCGGCTTTCCATGCGCTCGAGCTGCTGCTCCACTTGCCGGACATTGCCGAGATACTCGTCGAGAATGGCGCGATCGGACGCGCCCAGCGCACGCTTCAGTTTCGCGGTTTCCTCGGTCACCGAGTCAAGCAGGCTCTGCTTCTCCTTGAGTTTGGCAAAGCGCCGTTCGGTCGAATCCGTTTCCCCGAACATCCGTTCGAAGGTTACGCGCGGATTGATCCCCACCGGCAGCGGGCTGGTATCGTCGCGCCAGGAAAGGGTGTTGAAGAACGTGCAGGAGAAGCCATCGCAGGCGCCAACGGCGGTACCCATGTCCTCGGTGCCGACTTCGATGGAGCGCAGGGGCGTATCGCCGGCCACTTTATCCGCGATAAACTGGTCGACGGTCTTCTTGGATTGAATCTTGCCGAAAGAGTCTCCGGCCTCACCGCGGTTGCCGGCCGGTCCCACGCCATTCAAGAACGCCGAGCTGGCGCCAAGATGGACAGAGGAGCCCCAGGGCGCCTTCATCTGGCTTACCGTGACCAGTTGATTGCGGAACGGCTCCAGCGGCTGCATCACCGGCTTGAACGCGAAGTTGCTGCCCTCCGCTTCAGGATGCCAGGTAGTGGGATACACGCCGCACGGAAAGTAGACCGCGCCGAACCGGAACGGCGAGGCCGGCGCTGCGGAGAGCGCTGGGACCATGGCGTCCAGGAAGGGAAGTGCGACCGCGGTGCCCAAGGTACCACGCATGAACGTGCGGCGCGAGAGATGCTTCTTCGTAATGAACATGGCTGCTCCTTAATTGGTTGATCTTGCAACTTTAACGGGTTCGGCCGGTCCCTTTACAGTTTCCGCCGGTTCTAACTTGGTGCGCATCTGGAACGGTGCGCTTTCAATAATACCTACGACAATCGACGAAAGCCGGTAGTCGTTTTGCGCGGCCTTCTTTACAATCCGCCGGACCACCGGCATGTCACTAGGCTCGAGACCGCGGCCCAGCGCGTAAGTCAGCATCTTTTCCGTAACCACGGTCGTGAAAGCCTCAGGCCTGCTCGCCAGAGCCTGCCGCAGCGCCACCGGACCATTCACCTGCGATCCGTCCGCGAGCGTGCCCGCCACGTCGAGCGGCGCGCCATCGGCGCCCATACTGCGCCATTGCCCCACGGAATTAAAGTTCTCCAGCGCGAAACCAGCGGGATCGATCACACGATGGCAGGAGGCGCAGACCGCGCTTTTGCGATGCAACTCCAGCTGCGCACGAACCGTCTTCGCAGCCGTGGACGCGCCCTTATTGCTTTCTTCGAGTGACGGAACATTCGGAGGCGGCGGAGGGGGCGGCGTGTTCAGGAAGGTGCTCAGCACGTACTTCCCGCGGAAAACCGGCGAGGTTCTCGTAGCGACCGACGTCATTGCCAGGATACTCCCCTGACCCAGCAGACCGCGCCGGTTGGGATCGCTGATCTTTACTCGCCGGAATTGCGGGCCATAGACGCCAGGGATGCCGTAGTGCCGTGCGAGCCGCTCATCGACGAAAGTGTAGTCCGCGTTCAAAAGGTCGAGAGTGCTGCGGTCCGTGCGCAAAATGTACCCGAAGAATAACTCGGTCTCCTTGCGGAATCCTTTGCGCGTATTATCGTCGAAATCCGGGAACATCAGCAGGTCCGGAACCACCTTTGCTTCCAAATTCCGCAGTTGCAGCCACTGCCCCGTGAAATTTTCCACCAGGGCGTCGGCGCGCTCGTCGGAAAGCATGCGGTGGGCCTGGGCAGCCAGCACTTCCGGATCGCGCAGCCGCCCCGCCGCAGCCAAGTCCAGCAGCTTTTCATCGGGGATGCTGCTCCATAAGAAGAAGGACAGGCGCGAGGCCAGTTCCACGTCGCTGACGGGATGCGCCACGCCGGGGCGAACGGTCGCAGGATCGTTCTCAATGCGATAGAGGAAGTACGGGCTCGAAAGCACGCGCGCGACACCCGAGCGAATGCCGTCATCGAAACTTCCACTCTGCCTCGCCTTCTTGTAAAACGCCATCGGGGCCGCAATGTCGGCGGGAGTAATGGGACGCCGGAACGCCCGGCGCGCTAGATTGCTGAGGATCTTCGTGGCACAGGCGGTCTCATCCAGATTCCCGCCCGCTTCGCTCTTCGTCGCACTCTTCGCCGCCGCGGGATGGCACACATACAGCAATTTCCGGCTAGGTCCTTCGCTCATGCCATACACATTGTACGGGCCGTCGATCCCTACGGTCCTCAACTTCGGCAAGCCGCCGATCATATGGATTTCCTGGCTGTCGCGCCGCGACGGCTGCCACACATCCTGCAGTTGGAAGGGCCGTTCTTTCCAAGTAAAGCCAACCTCGTGCGGACCCGCCGTAACCCGCACGCGTCCGGTCAGCCGTTTGTCGATAACCGGTTGCATCGCGGCCAAATCAGCGCTCTGCAGTTCGTGATCTTTGGGGCCGCCGATGGGCGCCGAATACACTTCAGCTCCATCGATCGTAATCACAAATGTGTACGGTACGTCGTTTCCTTCGACGCCCGCGTAGCCTTCTTGAACGCCGCGCACCAGCCGGCCCGACAGTTTATACTCCGCGTCCGCCGGAAAAACGTGATGCACGACGGTCCCGCCAAACGTTCCTAGCGGCAGACCGTCGATATAACCGTTCTGGCTGAATTCGCGAGAGATCGAATGCTCCGTGGTCCCGGGTTTCACTTGTGGATCGCCCACCGCCATCGCGCTGACGCGCTCTGCCGCGTTCAAGTATCCCTCCAGCAGCAGCGGCGAAGTTTTAAGCGACGTGGCGATATTGTCGAACCCGAAGTCCGCGCCGTCAGTTGGCAGCATCTCCGACACGTCCAGGTCGACAGCCAGCAGATCGCGGATCGCGTTGGCATATTCAGCGCGATTCAGACGATGCACGACGTAGCGGCCTGGGGTACTCTGGCTCGCCCAGGCGCGATCCAGCGATCCACTCAGCCAGGACGTAAAACCCGCGTACTCGGCTTCGGAGGGACGGGGCATGCCTGGAGGCGGCATCGCCCGCACACTCAACTTCCTAAGGACTCTTTCCCACGTCCCCGCGTGGCCCATCAGATCGTCAAAGCGCGCCGTCTCGAGATTAACCGGGTCCTCCCCCGGAGACGCCGTCTTTTTGTTGTGACAAGCAATGCAGTACTTGTCGAGCATCGCACGGTACTTGACAGCCTCCGTGCTGGACGCCGCAGCCGTTGCCGGACGAACCGGCGCAACGGCCGTCTGCGGCGACGGGGCTGCCGCACGCGTTCCGCTTCCAGTCTGTGCTACCAGCAAGGCCGCGACCCCGAAATAGGCCGACACTGCCGTGATTGCGATCTTACCTGCCATGTTTTTCCGTTTTTTCATTGTTCGCTAACGGCGGCTACTGCTTCCGGACTGTTCTTCGCTTCCTTATCCTTATCTTTATCGCCGGCCTCTTTCTTGCCGGTGGGAACCGCTGCCGGCGGAGGCTTAGGCGCCGGATCGTTGGGACCAAGGTGCATCAGATCCCGCAAGGCCGCGATGACGTCCTCTTTCGAATCGTGCTTGGGACGATACGCGTCCAGATCGACCATCTCGTTCGGATTCGGAACCTTAGGCTTTTCGGCCAGCAGCAAGGGTGTCAGGTTGTCCTTGTTGACCGCGTCCAGCTTGGCACCGGCCGCGGCGAGTGCGCGAATGATTGCCACTTGCTGCTCTTGCACGGCCTGGTGAAGCGGCGTCGAGCCATCGGCTGCCTTGGCATTAGGATTGGCGCCGGCCGCCAGGAGGAGCTGCAGCGCTTCGAGCGGATCGCGGCTGCCCGGCTCGCGGAACGGTGGCGGACCCAAGCGGTTGAACCCAGGACCCGCTGCGAACGGAGCGCCTGTGCCACCTTTTAAGGCGGCCATCACAGGCGTCTTGCCCACGTTCGGATTCGGGCGGCGCAAACGTGCTTCCCCGTCCTTGGGCTTGACGTCGGTGGGGCTCCACTCCAGCTTCGCGCCGCTGGCGAGCATCAGCTTCAGGACTTCCACGTCGGCTGCGGAGGAGGCGCGGTAAAACGGCGTGCTGTTGATCGTCGCGCCGCAGCACAGTGTCGTCGAATGCAACGCGCCCACGAACGGCTTGTTGACGTCGGCTTTCAGGTCCAGCAGTGCCTTGACCAGACTTAATGCGGTCATCTTATTCGGATGGTTGGGTTGCAGCCGCGAACCGTCGTGTGCGCGCATGTCGGTGGTGGCGTCGTGCATATCCACGGCGAAGAACAAGGAGCCGTCGTTGGGATCGGAGCCGAGATCGATTAGCTCTTTGGCCAGATCGAAGCGATCGTTGACGATCGCCACGATGGTCGCAGTCGCGCCATCCGCGTTGGTCAGTTTCAGATCGGCGTGGCCGTCGACCAGCGCCTTGGCAACATCCTCGTGTCCGTTGCGAACGGCAAACATCAGTGCCGTAAAGCCACCGGAGGGATGATCCGCATGGCTACGCTCCGTAATTGTCGAGACATGCGCCTTGAGATTTGGATCCGCGCCAGCAGCCAGCAGCGCCTTCACAACATCCAAGTGACCTTCGGCGGCTGCCCACATTAAAGCAGTCTCTTCCTGAAACGGATCAGCGGCGTTGACGAATGAGCCGCGAGCGAGCAGTAATTTGACCGCCTCCACCTTGCCCGTGCGCGACGCGGCCATCAGCGGCGTCTCGCCCTCCGCGTGCCAGCGCGTCGGATTCGCTCCCGCATCGAGCAACGCCCGTATCACCTCGACGTCGCCGTTGCGGCTGGCCTGCAGAAGAGGGGTGACGCCGTAATGGTTCGCTACGTCAACCACAGCTCCCGCCGCAAGCAGCGCCTTCGTCATTTCCGCGTCCGAATGATAGGCCGCCCACAAGAGCGCAGTCGAGCCGTCATTGGCGGCGGCATTTACATCCCCGTGATCCTTGATCAGCGTGCGTACCGCAAGCAGGTCATCGGCCCTGGCGGCGTCCGCCACGGCGCTGACGTTGGAAGCAGCTTGCAGAAGGACATTCGGCCGCACCAAGACGAATCCCAGCATGAGCGCCAGGCACCACCATAGGTTCCGCACGCGTCTTGCACTCGATGTTCTAGCCGATCGCATCGCTACACCTCCGTATCCACTCCAAAAATATACCCTTAAGAAAGATATATCGTGCAGATGCAGAGTGCAAGGCCCCCCTCCTGGCCCATTAGCCACAAAAGAGACCCTCGCTTGACACCGTCCGGGCGGGTAGGTACCCTTTTTTAACAAAATCTCGCATGGTGGTTCACGGGGTGGGATATAAAACTTATTGAAGGAGTATACATATGAAGGCTCATCAACTACGGTCTGGTCTTCCGTTATGCGCCGCGCTGATCGGAATGCTGATTTTGGCGTCCGCAGGGGCTGTGAACTTGTTCGCGCAGGGGGCAACGGCGTCGATAAGCGGCACCATTCTGGATAGCTCCGGCGCGGCGATTCCGGCCGCCGCTTTGGAAATCCGCAACACCGGAACGGGTGAAAAGCGAAACGTCAATTCCGACAGCCAGGGTCGTTTTGTTTTTCCGGAGCTCGCCATCGGTGATTATGAATTGCAGGCGTCGAAGATGGGCTTCCAGACGGTGATCCGTAAAGGGATTACCTTGGACGTGGGCCGCGCACCGGTCATCGATTTCCAGCTTCCCATTGGACGCGCGGAACAGACGGTGAATGTGGAAACCACCATTTCCCAGGTGGAAACGACCACCTCCGCCGTGTCCTCGCTGGTGAACCAGACGCAGATGCGCGAACTGCCTTTGAATGGGCGCAATTTTGAACAATTGGTTTTGTTGGCTCCCGGCGCCGTGGCTTACACAGCCGGGCCGGTGAGCCAGTTGATTGGCCGCAACGCTACTTTCTCGGTAGCCGGGGGGCGTCCGGAAGGCGCTGCGATTCTGCTGGACGGCGAAAATTTACAAAACTGGTGGCAGCGCGGTTCCGGCGCCGGCGTCACCGGTACATCATTGGGTATTGAAGCGATTGCCGAGTTTCAAACCTTGACCAATACGTATGGAGCGGAGTTTGGCGGCAACGGCGCGGTGATCAATGCGGCCACCAAATCCGGCACCAACTCGGTGCACGGCTCGGCCTACGACTTCCTGCGCAACAGTAAATTGGATGCACGCAACTTTTTTGAAAGCTTCGTCGCACCCGGCGACACCACGGCGCACGTCGCTCCCTTCCGCAAGAATCAGTTTGGCGGCAGCGTGGGTGGTCCGATCAAGAAAGACAAGCTGTTCTTTTTCGGAAACTATGAAGGAATCCGTCAGCTGCTTGGCTTGACGAGTAAGAACTTCGTGCCCACGGCGGCGATTCGCGCCACGGCCACGCCCACCATGGCCCCCGTTGTGGCGCTGTATCCCTTACCCACGGTGGATCTGGGGAACGGCACTGGATACCTCTTCCAGAGCGCCAATCAGATCGCACAGGAAGACTATTTTCTGGTCCGCGTCGATTACGTGATGTCCGACAAAGATTCCATTTTTTTCCGCTATCTATCGGACCGCGGTGGGTTGACTAACCCGATGAACACGAACCCCGGCACCCTTCCGCTTTGGCCCACTTACGACAATAGTAAGAATCAATTCGCCACCCTCCAGGACCGGCACATTTTCTCCGCGAACTTGGTGAACGTGTTCAGCACAGCGTTTTCGCAGCCGACCAGCGGCGAAATTCAGCCCTCCACCACGCCCCAATTGCAGGTTTTCCCCGGGCAGAACCGCCAGGACACTTTCATTTCCGTACCGGGCCTGGCTTCACTGGGAGCCGGCATCGTTTCCAATTTTCAATACACACAAAACAAATTCACGCAAAGCGACGATGTGATTTGGACCAAGGGCAGCCACACCATCAAGTTCGGCGCCAAACTCCGTAATCAGCGAATCAAATACGTGACGACGAATCAGTATAACGGCAACTGGAGTTTCACCAGTCTCGCCAATTTCCTGGCCGGCAACGCGTTCAGCGTGGTGTACGTTCCGCCAGGGGGCGCCAACGGCATCCGCCATTTCCGTGACACCGCGCTGGCGCCGTATATTCAAGACGACTGGAGAGTGTCGCGGCGCCTGACGCTGAACTTCGGACTCCGCTACGAATGGCAATCGAATCCGACCGAGGCGGACAACCTGCTGCACAACGTAATCAACCCTCCGTTCGGAGCGTTTGACCCGGTGCCGAACGCTTTCGTGACGAATCCGAACAAGAACAATTGGGACCCGCGTTTCGGCTTCGCCTACGACGTCTTCGGCGATCACAAGACTTCCCTTCGCGGCGGGTTCGCCATCATGCACGACCCGTATCAGACCTACGTGTTCTCTTCCGCCTACGGAATCGCCGCGCCCTACGTCCTGCTCACCGCGCAAACGACGAGCAGCAAGCCGTTGACGTTCCCGTCCGGCGTAACCACTGCGGCTGGAGGGTTGGTGAGCACAACGAATGGCACCGATTACAACATCCGCACGACGCCCTATCAGATTCAATGGAATTTGAATATTCAACGCGAATTATTTAAGGGCTCGGTCCTTACGGTTGGATACATCGGTTCCCGTGGTGTACATCTTTTGGCATTCCACGACTTCAATCCGCCGGTGGCCACCAAGGATGCCAACGGCGTTTATCACTTTGGAACTGGGACGACGGCCAATCCACATATCAATCCCAACCTGTCGACTCTGGACGAACTCGATCCTGTCAGTTCCTCGAAGTTTCACGCCTTGCAGACCAGTTTCAACCAGCGTTTGGGCAAAGGTTTTCAGGGCAATTTATCGTACATGTTCTCCAAGTGCATGGATCAAGGCTATACGTACGCCGGATTGGGCGGCAACGCTGGATCCTCCTCGCTAACCAATCCCTACGACTTCAGCATCGACAAAGGTTTGTGCGTGACCGACATTCGCCACAATTTGGTGGTGAATGCAGTCTACCGCCTGCCGTTCCATGGGAACCGCTTGAAAGACGGCTGGCAGCTTACCGGCATCGAGACTTACCGCACCGGTTTGCCTTACACCATCACCACGGGATTTGACCGTTCCCTGGTAAGTAACACGTTTGATCAGACCCGCCCTAACCGGATTGCCGGTTGTGACATCACCGCCAACCAGAGTGCGGCGCATTGGTTCAACCCGGCTTGCTTCGCCCTGCAGGATGCGGGCACCATTGGCAACGCGGGCAGGTCGATCGGCACCTCACCCGGTTACGTTTCCACAGACTTCTCGCTCACCAAAGACACCCGCATCAGCGAGCGTGTGAGTGCGCAGTTGCGGGCGGAACTGTTTAACATTTTCAATCACACCAATCTGGGCTTGCCCGCGGCGGGTGCGTTCACGTCGACTGGTGTGGCCGCCAACGCGGGGGCCATCACGAACATCATCGGCAACTCACGGCAGATTCAATTTGGTTTGAAGCTGTTGTTCTAGACTGCTGTCGTGAGAGTGCGTTTTTTGACGCTGGGGGCGTGCAAACGCCTTCAGCGCCACCGCGACGGCAGTCCCTTCAGCTCTGTACCCTCGACCCGCGATGCGATACTTCAGAGATGGAAGTAGGACTCTTTCCCAACCCACTCCGCCCTGGAATTGGCGTGCGACCGCGCCGCGAGGCCCAGCGCCCCCTTCTGCCACAACACGCCCGCCACTGTCCCGTGCTCGAAGCCGGAAGCACGGCGGGGTTCCTGGTTCATCCTCCGCTCGCTGAAAAGGAGACTTTTCAAATCGGCTATGAAGGAGAGGGGCGTTATCAGTTTGTTTACTCGGTGAACACCAAAGGAAGCAAGTGGGAGCCGGTCTTCACCGTGACGTATCTGCTGCCGGTAGGTGGGATGGGCGCCACCAAACGGGAAATCAAGATGCACATCCAGGACACGCCGCAAACCCGTGAGATCGCCCACTTGATGCCCGCGATGTTCGTTTCCGAGGACGACATGGGGACACCCGCAGGCGCCGTGACGCTGCGGGGAGCGTGGAACTTCCAGACTCCGCAGGGCTGGGACACGGTCTACACTCCGGTCTTCAACATGATCGAGCGGCCCGTCGCCCCCATGCTGGTGATCCGCGTCGAGACCGATTGGTACGTTCACGACTCCGAGTTCCGCTACGTCCTCCAGCCAGGCGAAACGATTTCCGCGTCCCACAGCATGCCGATCGGGCAGGTGATGTTTGTGCCGCGGGAAGAGATCACGTTCCGCGACGGCACGGAAGAGGAGATCGCGGCGCGACACCAATCCAGTCAAGCGTTCTACGCCGAAAAGGCGAGTATGAAGGTCAAGACGCCCTATGGAGTGGAATATAGCCCGCACTATTTGCGCACCAGCCGCCGGAAGAATGTGACGACCGAACCGCGTAGCGCGGACGAGCCTACCGCCTAGGCAGAACGTTGGCTCGCCCATTGCCGTGGTGTGCTTTTAACGCCTCGCACCTCGGGGTGATTTCTGCCCCAGACTGTGCGGCGTCGGTCAGCGCTTCTTGTGCTTATACCTGACTCTTAGAAATCAGCCGGGGCCGGTGCGCCATTGCCATCCCAATCTTTGACGGTTCCATCCTTAGCTTTCAGAAATCCCAGAAGACAGCCGTTGGAACCGTCCCTCAGATGATGACAGCGTGCTTTTACGGTGTCGCCCGGTTTGACATAATCCGGCGTGACTCCTATTTTTTGAAGCTGGGGACGTCCGGTTGCTTCCACGGCCCACACTTGCGGCTCGCCGTTGGCAACCTTGACCTCTAGGTAGATCCAGGAATGCGGCACCACCAGATGCACTTCCTTGACCACGCCCTCGATATCCATAAATGTGTCTTCGTAGTTGCCGTGGGAGTGATGCGCCCACATTGGCAATACGCCGCCCACGACAAAAATCGCGGCAATCGCAAGCCCTGCTAGAAAACGACCTGATTTGAACCGCATTCTCGTCTCCTTTGTTATTTACCCGGATTTACGCTTGCTCCCGGCGCATCAATCCGGCCCTGACCTGGCCGAAGCGCTCGATTGACGCGAGGGGGCGGTGGGTAGTTGTTGTTGTATGTGGTCGTGTAGCGAAGCCCAATCCCATTCTCATCCAGCCATCCCAACGATTGCTGAAACAAACCCGGCTCCGGATAGCCCTTCGGCACCGTTCCTTCGCTGATGTAGAGCTTGTTTTCATGCATAAAAAGTCCGATGAAGGTCCGCGATTGATCGGCGTTATTGGTAAGCTGCAGTGTTCGCCCTTCGACAAGATCCATCGCTGCCCATGTAAACAGCGTCACCTTCGCATCGCGTTTCAGGAGCTGCCAGGTCTCCCAGTCAATCGCTCCGCGGATATCCGCCTGCCAGTGCCCCTCATCGCCCGGGCCTCCCAGGCAGGTTTCTGCGCCCGCCGGGCAGGATTTGGCTTTCTGGGTGAGAATCGGCCGGGCCTGGTTGTAATCGACGACTGTCATCTTAAACGTGCTCTTGCCTTGCGCCGCCGAATAGACGCGCGCCGGCAGATTGGCTTCGTGTTGGGACAGGTACGTGATTTCAGTTATCTTCGGCTGGGTCGGGAAGAGGCATGTGAAGCGATCTTCCCGGCTGGCAAATTCAACCCATTCCTGGGCGAATAGCGGCGCTGAAACAGAGAGCACTAAGCCTGTCGAAATGAGTTGCATCAAACGCATGATTATGTCTCCTATCGGGAGAGTTTGCTTCACTGGCATCGGGTTGCCCCACTCCCCTCGGTGCCTCCCTTGTCGCGGTAAACCTTGTGACAGTTTGCGCACGCATCATTCAATTTTTCGCTGATGTCGATGAACGCCTCATAGTTCCTTGCTTGAGACGCCCGGCGCGCCGTCTTTCCTACTTCCGCGAGTTCTTTTACGTACTGCTTCCAATCAGCGCGATCCACCGGGACGGGTCTGCCGTTCTGACACCGGCGCCCCGGCGTCAACAGAAGTGGAGCCGTTTCCGTGATCGCGATAGCGGCTTGATCGATGGACAACCATCCGGGATAGACAGTGGATCCCCACTCGACGTAATCGAAAGGTGCCGCGGCGGGCTGTTTTTTCGTCTGAGCGCCGGGATCCTTAAGCTGAACATTGAAGATAATGTTCGCATTCGGAAAAGCAATGGCTCGCATCAACTCGGCGAGGTTTCCTTCCGGGGGTGAAAGAGCTATGCCGGCGGCGATCGTTACACTGGGCGCTGCGGAGCTTCGAGCCGTGGGAAAAACCATCTGCGCGAGCGCGGATTCGCTCAATTCGGCTTGCGCAGCAGGGAACTTGTCTGCCTGCAGGACGTAAGCCGCGAGATCCGTGGATTGGCTCTTGGAGAGGCTCCCCGGCAGGTTGAAAGGCATTGTTTTTTGAATCTTGTCGATGAGTTTCGCGAGCGGCTGGGCGCTCCAGTTCGAGAGAAATGTATCTCCGACCAGCGGCGGTCCGCTGGTGCCTTCCATGGTATTGCCATGACATCCCGCACATTGCGCTTTGTATAGCTGCTGTCCGCGTGCTGCCTGCCCAACCGAGTATGCACCTTCTGTTGTCGATCTCACTTGGGTGGCCTGCCCCTTAAGTGAGAGCGTTCCAAGAAGCGCATAGCAGCAGAATGCCGCACAAATTGTGTAGCGAAATCCTAGTCCGCTCAATGGATTCGGACGCACCATTTATCTCCCTGCAAAAGGATACTGCTGAGAGCATAGACGAAACCGGCGGCGTGCACAACAGTCAACGCGGGAGCTATCTAGCAACCTCTTCATTGAAGGCGCTGTATACTGCGTTCATGACCAACGCGCGCAAACACTCCACGTGGCTGCGTCTCTTTATGGCCGCTGCATTGGTTGCCTCGGGAGCGCAAGGACAAGAGCGACAACCAGTCGATACCTCCGACCTTGCCGAGGGCATGAGACTTTTTCAGCAAAAAGGCAATTGCCAGTCGTGCCATGGCTGGGCGGGTGACGGCCGCAAGACCGATAGTCAAATGCCCGATGGCGCCAACCTGCGTGAGTCCAAGCTCAACCGCGCGGGTCTGGTCATGACCATAAAGTGCGGACGGCTCAACTCACAAATGCCGGCTTTTGATAAGTTTGCTTACAGCGACGGACGCTGCTATGGCAAGAAGCAGGCCGACCTCAAAGCGTACCCTACCCGCATGCCCGACCCTCCGGCAACGCTGCAGCAGCGCGAGATCGACCTGATTGCTGACTTTATGCTCGCGAAAATTGTCGGGAAGGGCCCGATGGATCGAGCCAAGTGCATCGACTTCTGGGGTTCCGAAACCGACGCCTGCAAAGAATTCCCGAAGTGAGTGCGGTCTAGTCGAGCGGTTCGACCTTGACAATCGATGCGCCGTGGTTGCTGCCGATCCACAGCGTACCAGGGTTCTTCGAATCGTCGACATAAACGCGGCGGATGTTCGTAGGGCGCGGCAGCATGTATTCGGTGTATTGTCCGCTCTTGATATCAAGACGCGCCACACGGTCGGTCAGCATGGAACCGGTCCACGCATCACCGTTGCGGTCAAACACCGCGTCATACGGCGCACTCCACGGGGTTGGCACCTTCCATTCGGTCATGCGTTCGGTCTCGGGATCGAACATGCCGATCGCGTTGCCCTGATATTCCCCAAACCACAACCGCCCTTCGCGATCCACGCGGCCGCGCCGCGGACGGGAGTCCGGGGTCGGAGTCCGATAGACGGTCGCATTCTTCGTTTTGGCATCGATCTTGACGATATTGCCGGCGGAAAAATCGAGCAGATAAGCGTTGTTCCGCGCGTCGGAGTGGATACCGTAGGTCCCGATGCGCTTGCCGGTTTGTGGATCCTTGAAGTTGCCGAGGTTCTCCATCTTGTTGGAGATCAGATCGAGCCGGTAGATGTTGCCGACATCGGAGTTCTTGATCCACACGTTATTGTCGATAGCAGTGCCTTCAATGGCGAGATGGCCGAGCTGGCCCCCATCGGTATCCCACTCTTTGGGTGTCTGCCAAAACTGGAATTTCTCGGTCTTCCTGTCGAACTTCGCGATGGCACTCTGGTACATTACGCCGACCCAGGGATTGTCGTCCGTGTCGAATTCCAGATCGAGCGTGCCTTCCGGCCACCCCGGCTTCACTACCGGGATCGGATATTGCGTCACCTTGCCGGTCCTCGGATCCATCTTGCCGAGGAACATCTGACCGAAGTCGGAATACCAGACGCTGCCCGAGCGATCGAGCATCACGTCGTGCGGCTGAATCAAGGGATTCGGCAAGTCGTATTCCGTGATGATTACACGCGTGGATTTGCCGGTGAGCCGCGGTTGGGTCTTGAGAGGGAAATCCCAGGCCGGCTTCTCACTCAGATTGACGCTCGCGAGCCATTCCGCGGTCTTCCTGCCGCTGCCGCCGCGTTCGACATCGCGAGTGGCAGCACCGGCGAGCCGCTGCGGTTTCAGGGGAGTGCTGCCGGGATAATACAGGCCCATCCGCTGGATCACTTCCATGAAGCCGTCTGCGTCGTGCGTCGATTTCATGATCCGCTCGAGCGTGTGGCAGCCGGTACAATTGAGCAGGAAGCGTTTCTGTTCGTCCGTGCCTGGCATGCTTACCAACCATTCAGCGTTGGTGAGATGGGCGGACAAGTTCTTCACTTTTTTGAGTTTGATATCAGCTTTGGCTTCCTGGCCCGGTGCGATATCGGCGGCCGCCTTTGGAGAGACCGTCCCATCCAGTTCATAGCCTGCCGCGCGCGCTTTCAATGCGTAGTGTCCTGCTTCAAGCCTCGCGACCGGGAAAGCAAAGCGGCCCGCGGCGTTTGTAACCACGCTGATGCTGATGGTCGAGCCGTCCTTCTTCGCGCTGACCACCACACCTTCCATCGGACCTTCTTCAGCAGAGGTCACCTGCCCGCTCAACGCTGATGGTGTCTGAACTTGTGCGTTAAGCCGAGCAGACGCAGGTTGAAGAAGGATGGCAAGAGTGCCACCTGCGATAAGCAAGACTCGCGTGATTTCCATCGGCATCTCCTCACCCAGGAATGGCTACCCCGGCCAACAGCATCACAAGTTCCTTAACCGAACGCAACCGTTGACGCGCCGGTCAGTTCAACGCAAACACAAATAGATAGCTGGAATCCTGAAAGTTGTCGTACTTCACCGGATGCAGGTGCCGGCCGCTGGCTTGCACGGCCAGATACTGTTTTGGCCCGATCGCATAAGTTACTGGCGCGCCCTTCAGCGCGGTGCCCACGTTAAATCGCCACAGTTCTTCGAGCGTTTCGTCGTTATACGCTACCACCCAACCGTCCTGCAGGGCCGTGAACACTAGGCCGCCCGCCGTGACCGTGGCACCCGATCGAATCTCAATGTCCGTTACAGCTTTCGCGACGACCTTGTGGTTGATCGTATCGAAGGCAGTGATCGACCCATAGTAGAGGTCGCTGTTGGAGATGCGTTTCTCGCTGTTCTTGCGGTCGAGGCCGCCGTTCGGCGAGAGGAATTTATACTCAGCGCCATTTTGTGAGAAGCAGCCTTCGACGCCCACGCCATAGGCGATGTGCTTGACGGGGTTATAAGCGGTGGGCTGGTGGGCGACACCGCCGTGCCACGTGGGACACGTCCGCTTCTCCGGGTCTCCGCGCAGCGACCGCGCCACCGGGTTGTAGACTTGCACATCCAGCTTGGGATTGTAATCCAGCGGCTTTCCGGTTTCCGGATCGAGGCCCTTGGTCCAGTTCAGGTCGTTGACGTACTGGGCACCCTTGATGAACCTTCCAGTGGTGCGGTCCAGCGAATAAAAGAAGCCGTTGCGGCCGAAATGGCTGACTACCTTGCGGGGTTGGCCGTTGATGATCGTATCGTAGAGCATGTGGACGCCGATCTCGTCGTAGTCCCACGAATCGTTCGGCGTGTATTGGAAATGCCACGCTAGTTTGCCGGTGTCGATATTGAGGGCGACCACGGAATCGGTATAGAGGTTGTCGCCCGGACGCGACTGGGGATCGTACATCGGAACCGGGTTACCGGTGCCCCACATGGTCAGCTTGGTCGCGGGATCGTAGGAGCCGGTCTGCCAGATACCGCCGCCGCCGGTTTTCCAAGCGTTATTTTTATCCTTCCAGGTCTCGCTCCCCGGCTCGCCTGGCTTGGGGATCACATACCACCGCCATAGCTCCTTGCCGGTTCTCGCTTCCAGGGCCGCGACCCAGCCCCGCGTTCCGGCATCGCCGGCGCCGTTGGCAATCAGGACCTTATCTTCTGCCGTCATAGGCGCCGTATCGAAAAACTCCCGGGTGCCGAATTCGTTGGTGCTGGCCATCATCTTGTCCCACACGATTTCGCCCGTATCGCGGTTGACCGCAATCACGCGGCCGTCAGGAAGGTTGGCGATGATGAGGTCTTCCCATAGGGCAACGCCGCGCGTGCGCGAGGTGTTGCCCTGGTGTTTCACACCGGGATCGGTGACCCAGGCGAACTGGCCTCGGTTCGGATCGCGCGCATCAATTTTGTAGATCGTGCCCCAGCCGTCCGAGGTGTACATGAAGCCGTTGTCGATCAGCGGATTCAGCTCGTTCTCCGGGCCGTTCTGCCCGACGTCCTGCATGCCGCCGAGCGCCAGCGCCCACACCATGCGCAGGTTCTTGACGTTTTCCCGGTTGATCTGCGTGAGCTTCGAGTACCGCGTGGAGCCGTAATCGCCGTTCATCATAAGCCAGTTTTGCGGCTCATTCTGCGCGTTGAGCAACCGGTCCTTATTGACGGTCATGGTGTATTTGGCCTGGGCAAATGCCGCAACAGCAAGTGCGCCCGCCAACCCACCGGCGAGAACCGCGATTGTCAATGCTTTCCGCACACTAGGGCGCATGATGAGATCTCCTCTGATGAGGATAGGGATTCACGCGGCAGCGGTCAAGCGGGGCCTGGCGAACGCTGTGTCGCTAGTAGGGCTTGCGAGTCCACAAAACGGCAACCGATCGTCAAAGTGGTAGCGGTTTCCGGGAGTCGAAAGCCGAGTCCGGTAAATGGCAGATCGGGTCAAGGCCCTTCAGGTTCTCTCAAGCTTTGAATCGCGGAAACAGCCGCTCGGCGTTTCCGCGATTGATGCCACGAAGGACGTCGGCGGAGAGTCCGGAATCGGGAAGATTGTCGACAGTGGATGCAATTGGTTCCGCCGGGTAGTCAGTCCCAAAATGGACCTGCGCAGGCGGGACCAATTTCAACAAAGCGGCCAGCGGTTCGGGAAAGGTCGCGTGCGCCACTTCAAAGTGAAGCCGTTTTAGCTCGTATAACACGCCGTGCGGGACGCGATCCTCAAAAACCTTCCCTTTGGGATATCGATCTTTGATTCGCCCGGCCAGCACCGGCAGTGTACCCCCGGAGTGCGCCAGGATGAACGTGATATTCGGGCAGTGCGAGAACGTACCGTTCACAAGCATGCTGGTGATGCCCCGCGCCATGTCGAAATCGATTTCGAGCGCGAAATCCGAGACGCCTTCGATGAGGCCTCGGCAGCAATTCGGAACGATCGGATGGATGAATACGACGGCTTTGCGCAGGTTCAGTTCATCGAAGACCGGGGCAAACTGGGGGTCGCCCAGCCATTTGTCGCCGGTATTGGTATACAGTCCGATGCCGTCGGCCTTCAGCACGTCGAACGCGTACTCAATCTCGCGCAAGCTGCCTTCGGGATCGGGGAGAGGAACCGACGCGAACAGCCCGAATCGCCCCGGATAATCCTGCGCCAGCTTCGCGCCGTATTCATTGGCGGAACGGGTTAGGCTGCGGCCCTTCTCGCCGCCCGCGTAAATGGTGCTCAGCGCGAGCGTAGCCACCTGGGACAGAGAAACCAGCGCGGTGGCAATGCCGTACTTGTCCATTTGTTCGATGGACGCCGCGGGTGTCCATTTGTTGTTGGGTCCGCCCACTTCTCCGGGCGGACGATGGTGATGATGAAGGTCAATGCGGCGAGGGTTGGCCGCGACTGCGCCCGGCTTGGCGTTCTGTCCACGCAAAAGACTGTTTGGCAGTAGCGCGACCGAACCGGCGGCGGCAAGAGTTTTCAGAGCACCTCCCAGAACTTCACGACGCGAAGCTTGACCCCTAGGGCGATAAATATGCATCGGCACTCCTCTCTAAGACCACGTTTTGCTACCATCATGAACCGCGGCGTCGATAGGGATCAGAATACGTATTTGAGCGCGACTGCATGACGCGCGCCGGTGCGGTCGCTGCGGCGGCCGGCAGCATTTGGTTCGCCCACTCGTTGAATTTCTACTGTCCGGCATTCGCCTTGTCTGCCAACAGCCGTTCCACTTCCGTGATAAAGTCGACCTTCGCTTGCCGGAAAAGATCGCCACTGCCGGTGCTCGGGAAGCCGGCGTGAACGCTGTGCACGAGTCCGTCACGGCCCAAGAAAAACGTGGTTGGCCACGCGTTCCAGTTATCCGCTTGCGTGAGCTTCAGCTTCGCGTCGTCTTGCTCGCCACAGAGCAGCATGGTGTATTCGATGCCGTATTTTTTCACGAATGCTCGCAGGCGCACAGGATCTCGCAACTGATCCGCTTCCTCAAACGAAAGCGCCACGATCTCCAGTCCACGGTCATGATACTTACGATACATTTCAACTAGAAACGGCGCTTCATCATGGCAATTGGGGCACCAACTGCCGGTAACTTCCACCAGCACAACTTTGTTTCGGAAACGCGCATCTGTGTTGCTGACCAGTTCCCCGTTTAGATCAGGAAAGCTGAAGCGAAACGGCTCCGACGCGTCCTTGACGCCGGTATGCCTGTCGGAGTCGGCCGGTAGCGGAATGCCCTTAGCTTGGGCTATTTCTGCGCGCACAGCAGACAACTTCGTTTTGCCGTTCTGCAAGATATCGAGATCACCGTTTTTCAGAAACGCAATTTCCAGCACACTCGGGCGGTAGCCGGAAAAGTGACTCAAGACAAACTTCCCATTCTTGTAGGTGCCCGTTATCGCCCCGGTATCGCCGTCGACGCGCAGAATGGCTGCAGAAACTTCTCCGCCCTTCTGCTGAACCACAAAGCGCCAAGCTTTTTCGCCTTTAGGGCTATTGTTGGGAATAATCCAAAGTCCGGCGATGGGAGGTGCGTTTGGATCCGATACCAGCGCATTCGCTGCGGGGACTGCGCGAAACGAGTGTGCACCCTTATCTCGCGGCCCCACGGAGCCAATGTATTGTCCATCGATCACTCCGTCTTTGTAGGTCGCCTCCAGCCGCGTAGCCAGATAATCCCACTGTAAATTCAAAACGCCATCGCTCAATCGACCACTGCTGGAGGTCAACCTCTCCTCGCCGTTAAAGAAGGTTCCTTGTGGATTTGCTCGATCGCCCGATAGCTCAAACCGAAACGGAATAACCAGATCGCCGACGTGAATGGTTGCATCATAGCGGCCTGCAATGGACTGAGCCAAGGCCGCACAGACCAGTGCGAAAAAAAGAACCACGATGCGCATCAAGGGAACCTCCAAATTGCTGAGAGATAGTAATGATTTAGGGTAATCCATTTGTACCGCAGGAGCGCCGAAGCACATTGTGCCCCTGTCGCTTCAAGACCACGACCTGTTATACTTGCTCGCCGGGAGGCAGACAAAATGACTCGCGGAGTGTTGGCGTTGTTGTTCACGTTCGCGGCCGGTGCCATCGTAGGACAGCTGGCCGTTCCTTTCGTCAGCGCGCAATTGGCGGAGCATGGGGTGGTTAGGGCTCAATCGCATAAACCCATTATCATGACTCACCTCTTTACGGGTTCAGACAATCAGACGCATGCCGAAGAGGTGGAAGTGCAATTCAAGGCTGGGACCCCTAACGAGGTCGCCAAGATGAAGCAGGTCACCTCGGCCGAGCTCCATCGGGGTGCGCCCGGTAGTGTTTCCGATTGGCATCGCGCCCCACGTCGTCAATACGTGATCACGCTGAGCGGTCAAGGAGAGATCGAAGTCGCGGGAGGAAAAAAGATCGCCATTGGGCCCGGGCACATCGACCTCGTCGAAGACATCACTGGGAAAGGCCACATTACGAGAGTCAAGGGCACCGAGGATCGGGTAACCCTCCAACTCCCGCTCGCAGATCAGTCCGATCGCTAGATCCGGTTTAGCCCCCACAACCGAGAGGCTATTCAGACTGTCGAGTAAATGCCCCGCCTTTAAGTCAATTCCATTCAGGCCGCGAATTTGACGTTTGTGCAAGACACGACGTAGACCATCCATGTCGTGGGCCAGAGAACCTGCGCAACCAGAAATAAGTTGTCGTCCGACTACCTGACCTTCTTGCTCGGAACGTTCGACACAGTATACTATTTTGGCCGGGGACCAACTGTAAATAGGAGCGAGAATCATGAATAAGCTGGGATTTCGGGGCCGAATCGCCGCCGTGATCGTCACCGGTGTCTTGGCCGTCCAAACCGGAATGGCGCAGCAACAGGTCCCAGGGGCGACCACCCCGGGCGGGAATCCGGTCCTGACCGGCCAACCAGAACCGCCCCCAGCGGTCCTCACGCCGGCACCCAATCCGGGAGCTGCGCCGGCCGGAGCGAGAGGCCCGCGTCCGCTGGCCAAGCCTGTCTCGGAGCCGCCGCCTGCGGGTATTCAGCCCCTGCCGGTTGACCTTTTCACGTCCAAGAACTTTTATAAGGACAAAGCCTTGTGGTCGGACCCCCGCTACTATCGCTGCAACACGCCGCGCCAGATGGTCGAGTCGATGTGGGAGAGTGGACGAATCGGCGCCAATCCGCCGGCCTCAGCTTCCTGGGGCGACTGCAGAATCGACTATCCGCGAGATCGGATCGTCAGCCCCTATTCGTACAAGACGGCCACCGAGCACTATCAGGCTCTCATGGCGCAGGCCAAAGCCCATGGCGGGCCAACTGTCTACTCCAAGGCCACGACGCCAGATTGGGACGGCTTCTATACCCGCGATCCGAATGGCACGGATTCGCCCGGCTTCAGCGGCCCTGACCGGAGAGCCGTCGGGCCCTTCGGCCGTGGCGAGCGCTGGCAATGGGGCGGGATTAACCAAGTCCCGACGCTCCTCTCGCTCCTCACTCCCGAGTATCAGAAGCGCTACGTCCAGATGTTCTACCACGAAACGGTGGACAATTCTAAGCAATGGAACGCCTCCTTCTGCCTGCCGGAGGGCTTCTCCCGATGGTGGTCGGCGGTCTCAAATGCCGGTAACTTCGAACTCACCATCACGCCCGCGCGGATCGAGTTCCTCTCGGGCATCGCCGACAACTTCCTGCGCGAGGTCCTGATCGGCCGCGAGCACGTGCAGAAGGTACCTCAGTGGTATGGCGAGACGGTCGGCTTCTGGGACGGTGATACTTTGATCACTTGGACGGCTAACGTCCAAGGTTGGACTCAGCATACCTTGTTCGAGTTTTCAAACAAGATGGAAACGGTGGAGACCTACCAGCCTCTCTACGATGCGGACCGCCACTTTGTTGGACTCCTGCACGAGGCGGTCTGGTACGACCCCGAGTCCCTCGTCCAGCCGGTGCGCCTGCGTGATCGCTTCCTACGGCGGGCCGACGCGGGCGACCCGAACGCGCGGTATACGTTCATTGAGTGCCTGTCGAACATCCGGAACGTGAAGGGTCGTCCCGTCCAACAGACGAAGGGCGATCCCAACTTCATCGACTATTACGGCCGGCCTTGGGCGCAGAACTGGGAGCAGTGGTTCGAACAGGGATGGGAGAAGCCCGATGACAATGCAGTACCGAAAGATGTGATCGATCTTTTCAAATAGATTCTGTTGGACCTTATCTCTCAGAATTCGCGGGCGCGCTTCAATCTTTGAAGCGCGCCTCTCATTCCCAGGTATGAATTAAGCTGGCACGAGCTCCTTCTGGAGTTGCTCACGAATCGCACGCCGTGTTCGCTCTGCAAACGCCATTTTGTCCGCTAGGCAGCTTTCCAGCAGTACACCGATGGCCGGGTGGCCGGTAATGTCGGCCGCCGCGATCAGAGCTACGTATTCTCCGACGCGAAGGTGCATCAGCCGGCTGGCTTTGGCCAGGATAAAGATTCGACGTGCCAACGGGGATTTGATTTCAATGACTTCCTTCCGGAAGTCTTCCATAAAAACGTCGTGCAGCCGACCCGTCATTTTCATGGGCTTCTGGTCGAGAAGCCGGAAGCACTCGTCGAGCCTGCTCAAGATTTGGCTGGAGATGAACTCTCGCGCATCTAGAGCTTCCTTGATTGCAGGGTCTTGGGCCGCCTGGCCGAGTTCCTCATATATCTTCGCAGTCCGCTCCGCGCCGTGCCGCAAATCGCTAAGCAGGGCGATGAAGAGTTCTTTCGGGGTTGTAATTGCCATGTGCTTACTCCTTTGGATTGTTAGGTTGTATTACTGGTGAGTGTCGTTCTCGCGCGAAAGCTGGTTTGGGCTTCGCCATAACACTTCGGCTTACCCGACTCCCCATGGATTCGCTTCAGCGGTCATAGATCCCATTTATTTTTTGGCTAACAACGGCGACGGCACCTGCCATCCCAGGGATCAACTTGTTCGACGAAACCGAGTGTTTTTCTCTCTACGTCTATGCAACGTACCTGGGAATGGTTGTATCTTAATCGAAGAAGCAAATGAAAGCGGATAGTCCGAGAGGATGGTTGTGAGTAGGGATAGTG
>Ga0068860_100001601_pt1 | contig 24322 bp, 40 predicted proteins | sample KBSSwiS32_FD_66597 | JGI IMG/M metagenome (GOLD analysis project Ga0068860, IMG submission 66597) | Switchgrass rhizosphere microbial communities from Kellogg Biological Station, Michigan, USA - KBS Switchgrass S3-2 | ecosystem: Host-associated > Plants > Roots > Rhizosphere > Soil ...
ACGTCGCCGAGGCCACGAAACCATTGCCGGCGTCCACGGCCTGGCGCAGCGCACGCTTGCGGGCGAACGCACCCTGAATGGCGATCGTGGCCGGCTTGAGGATGCGGCGGATAATCTGGTCCCACTGCTCCTGAGCGTGCGTGACGAGCATCTGCTGGTCGAAGCACAGGAGCGGGGTCACCCAGTTCTGCTGTTCGAGCGAGTAGGTGAGCCGCGAGGAACCCCATCCGATGCTGTACGTGGTGGGGTCGCAAGGGGCGCCCGCGCAGCCGGTGTAGAGCACCTGATCCCACGTCTTCGTGGTGTCGGGGTACACCGTCTCGAAACGGTCCTGGATGAGGGAGTTGCCGGAATGAGCCGGGAATGATCCGGTGGAAACGTGTCCAATCCAGCCGTCCGTCGGGCGAATCGTTTCGATGATTTCCTTGTCGTACCGCGGCTGCTCATCGACGAGCAATTGTGTGAACTTGTCACAACTGATGATATTCGTGTTGGCCATAAAAGTGTTTCTGACGTTTTTTACCGTGATCGCTCGCCGGTCGCCAATGCGCAGGCAAGACTTTGAACCGCGTGGGGTGGCGAACCTCGATCAGCCAGAAACACAAGCGTCATCAGGAGGACGAAGACTCAACGCCTGAACGGAGACAGGCTACGGATACTGCCGTTGTGCAAAAATTGCACAAGGAGAGGTTGGTGTCAAATAAAAAGCAAACCGGGTTACAAGCACGTCTGCCTATAACCCGGTGGGACTATGCGCCCCTAGCTTTAAGATGAGTTATCCCGAAACTCCCAAGTTTGCAATCTTCTGATGCACGCTTGGCGGGGCCGTTTTGGTGGAAGGTTGGCCTTGGCCACCGCCTGGGGTGGATCGCCCCAACCCGGCCAGCTTGGCTTCGAGTTCTTTGATTTTGGCGCGGGACGCCACCAGCTTGCGGTGGAGCAATGGAGCCGCAGCGGCAGCATTCCTGATCTCGGCGTTGAGCTTCGCGCGTTCCTGGGGCGTGAGTTTAGCCCCAGCGGCCGTAAAGGCTTGGTCCACCAGAGCCATGGCGCTTTTCAGGATGCCTTCGCCTTCGGTGTCGCCGGTGTCCGGCTTGAACCATTCGGCGTTCTTCTCGTCGGCCAACGCGGATTCGATGGCTTGGCGGTAGATTTCAGACGATTCCTTGGCGGTCTTGACGCGCATCTCCTGAGCCTGCTTCTGGCGCTCGGCGCCCTTGACCTTGTATTCCTCCAAGGCGGCCGCCCGAGCCTCGTTCAAATCCTGAACCTTCAACGCGAGGTTGGCGACTGTCGCGGCCTTCACGGAGTTCCCGAACAGCTTCTCGATGGCGCCGTCAACGTCACCCGATTTCATGATGGCGTCGAAGTCTTCTGCGGTAGCCTGTCGGGCGGCCGTCACTTCGCCTGTGGCTTCGTCGGTACGAGCCGGAATGGTCATGGCGGCGACACGCGCACGCCCGGTGTTCCATGCGCTCTCGAACGGTTTGACGTACTTCTCGGCGTATTCTTCGGATCGGTGGTACGCCTGAAATCGCAATTCCTCGTCGAGACGCTGCGCACGCTGCTCGGCGGCGGTCAGCTTCTCGGTGGCCTGCTTGTACTCCGGAAATTCATCCACCTTCACGGGTGCCTTGGATTTCAGCTCGGCCAGCTCTGCGGTGCGAGCGTCCAAGTCCTTCTTCATTCGGTCATAGTTCTCGCGGAATTCCTTTAGCTTATTCTTGGGGATGAAATCGGTGCCTTCGGGCTTGTCGGGGGCAGCGTCCGGTTTGTCCGGCGCGGCATCCGGCTTGGCCGGAGCGTCAATCGGCTTCTCGGGCTTCGGATCATCTGGGTTGTCGCCAAGTGACGCAATCTTGGAGTGAACCGCCTTACGGTAGTTCTGCGGCGGCGACGGGTCCGGAGACGAGAACTGTGTCGCTGGTGCTGGCACGGCGGTAGCCGGAGCGCTCGCGGGAGATTCCATTACGGCAGGTTCGAGATGGATTGAGGGATGGAATTTCATTGATTTGGTTATTTCTTCTTGGCGGGTTGGGTTCGGATTGGCGGTTGGTCCTCGGGGAGATTGTCGTCAACTCTGACGCCAGCCGGTCGCGAGGCATCGGATAACCGCTCGAATTGTTCCAAGGCGATGCGGGCACCCTCCATTTTGAAGGCGTATGCGGCTGCGGTTCCCATGTCTAAATTTGGCGGTAAAACGTCTGGCATGAAAAGGAGAGTGGCATCCCGGGCCGACCGGAACGCATCGGACCGAACGTATTCGAGATGAGCCTCACGCTGGGCGTTGTCCTGCTGAAAGCGTTGCTTGCTGTTCATTGGCGATAGAATAATGGTAAACCAACTTTAATCAAGTGGATTTATTCTCCGCCTTCCGACTGCGCTTCCGAAACCTGCTTGGCGCTGCCGCGTTTGATTTCCGCTGATGTCCGCAAATCCGTCGCGGCTTCCTGAACCTTCGTGTTCCGAAGCGTGATCGCGTTCTGCTGCCGTGCCGCTGCATCCTTGTGCTTGAGCTTCTGCACAGCTTCGGCCTCTTTGATCTTGGCCTTGGTCTGAGCCATCAGGATCGCCGCAGCGGCCTTTCCGTCGTCTCCGTTGCCATTCGCGCCACCAGCCTGTTGCTGCGCCTCTGCGGCCTTCTGGAGGCGTTGTTCATAGCCTTTGATCTCGTTGGCCAGCTTTCCGAGAACCTTCGTGTACGCCGTGACTTTCTGTTTCTCGGTCTGGTCCTGCGCCAGCAATTGAATGTTCTGGTCAATGTGGGTGGCGATGTTCTTGAGCCCGATAATCTGAATCTGCGTGGCCATGTTGCCTTGCACGGAGCGGATGATGTTCTCGGATGTCGCCATGGCTTTAAGCAACGCCTCGATGTAATCGGTGTAGTTCTGGCCGGTCTTCGGCGATACCTGCTGACCCTGGAGCAGCACGCCAGCCGTGAGTTCAGCGTCGTGCGTGGCGTCGGAGACGTGCAGCTTCCCGACGGGAACCAAGTCATTCGTCAACGCGGCGTCCGAAGTCATCGCGAACGTCCAGCGGCTGAGAATCTTTTGCTGGCTCTCGGGGGCGAACCGAACAATCTGACCCATCAACGCTTGGGCTTGGCTGATTTCCAACTGCTTATTGCCGCCGCCCATCACGCGCTCGGCCGAGATGTCCCAGCATTCGGAGTTCAACGCTTTTTCCGGTATGCCGGCGCTCAGGCACTCGTTCCGGAACTGCATCACGTCCATGTCGTTCGAGTGGCGAAGGCAGAACCGGCGTGCGATCTCACGATACTGAAACTCCTGCTGGCTGTACGCCTCCTGGAGCATCGCCCCAACCATGGCCGTCGTGGCGTTGACCTGTGCCATAATTTCTGTGGCGGTCTTTTCCTGATTCTCCTTCGCGTAGTCAAAGTCCTGGGTGAACGCCGATGAGTTGTCGGCCATGCTCTGCCGGTTCATCGACATAGCGGATTCCACTAGTGCCGCGTTGACCTGCCAGCGGTCCTGCTGCTTAACGAACTCCAAGCCCTCTGGAATTACGCCTTTGTCGAGGAGGTCAACTTTTTCGAGTCGCGCGTCGTCGTCGGCGCCACGCACCTGGATGTACTGCAAGAGGGACTCGAAGACCGAATCCGTGAAGCGGCAGCGCATGCGATTTTGAAGATGGCAGACAGCGTATAGCAACCACCCGAGGGACCGGACGGAATGGTATCGGAACGGAGCAACGGCGGACGCATCCGCGAATTGCCAGTGGATGATTCGGTCGTGTTTTTCGGCATACGTCGGGTTCTTTCTTCGGTTGGAATCATAGATGGCGTCTCCCTTCGTTCCCAAGATGTTCGTGTCGCCGCCAAGTTCCGGCGTATCCAGCACCATCATGCGCCGCCAGCCTTCGCGTTTGTCCTCGTCCTCGAAGTAGAAAAAGTCAAAGCAGTTGATTGTCGGAACGGCATCGCACGCGAATTGGCCGGTGTCGGATTTCCACATTTCGACTCGGCGCTCCGGGGAATACGTGGCATCCCAACTCGAATCCGTCATGCCGGCGTTCTTCTTGCACCATTCGAGAGCCTTATCGACGATTTCAGTATCCCAACCAGGATCTACACTCGGGCCGCGGGTGAACTTCATCAATTGCTCACCCGTGTAACGGCGGTACACCGCGAAGTAGTTCAGGTTCTCCATCGTCAGGAGCGTGGCCGACGGGACCAACACGTCCCCGGCCATCTGCATGAGCGGGCACCAATGATCGGGCGTGTCCCACACGACCGGCCCAACGCCGTGAAGCACGTTTTGGGCGAAAACGTTTCGCAGCGTTTCCCGGTAGATGCGCGACCGCTTCATGCGCCGGTTGATCGCCTGGGTGATGATTCCGCTCCACTCTTGGCGTTTGTGCGGCTTGCCGTAATCGAGCGCGACCGAGAAGAAGTTGCCGGGGGTCAGGAATGCATTGGAATATTGTCGGCGGGCATCGTGAGAGATTTTGGCGGCTTCGAGGAAGTTAACATTCGTGGTCATCCGGTTCTGCACAACTTCCTCACGCGAGTACGGCGGTTCGCCGTTGAATAATCTGTTGATGAGTGCGCGGCGCTCGCTGCGCGGAAGGTCGGTAACTTTCAAGTTCCACACAGTCTGTTCGACGACGCTGGGGCTGCTGAATCTCATAATTGGCTTACACTGTATTCCGCAAATCGCGCAACGTCAACGTTCTAGCTGGCCATATTCTGAGGTTCAACCTGTCATCCTTAGGGGCTTCGATGTTCTGCTCTCGGCGCCCACCATGTTTAGGGTGGAACACCGTCCGGCACGGCGTGATGTCGTAGCAGGCAGGGCCGCACACTTGGGCCATCAGGACCATGAGCCAGGTGTCCCAAAGGATCTTGCCGATTTTGAACTGAGCAGGGCATTCGTTGGCCGCGTATTCCCAAAACTCCGGTGTGCCAGCGAACCAATCCAGCCCGTTGTCGTGCGGGGTCACGTCGCCAGTTTTAGGCAGCGGCTTTCCGCGCTCGAACTGGTAGCGCCGGCTCAGTGCCGCGTAGGCGTTCTTCTGGATCAGGGACGCCTCGACGATGCGCAGGTTCGGGTCCACCACCACGTCAGCGTTGATGATCGCCGACCAGCCGTCCTGTTGGCCGGCGAACTCCATGAGGATTTTGATTGGTGGCCACGCCGACCACGGGATGAACACGGTCTTGGGGCTGGCCAGTCGCGGTTCCTCCTCGTTGAAATACACGATGGCGTCGAACGCCACTTCCCAAGACGCTTTGGCGCGGAGTTGGTTTTCCAGAACTTCCTCCGAATCGTCGAGGGGACGGAATGAGGAAATGGCGATCACACAAGGCCAAGGCCGGCGTAGATGTCCAGCGGACGAATCACCATCGGCATTCCCTTCCACCAAAGTTCCTTCGACTCTTCGGGCGGGGCGTGGCTCCAAGCCTGGAATAGGTGGTTGTTAACAAAATCAGGATTCCGGCTCTGCGACTGGTCCCCGCATTGGTAAAGTTCAGCGTGGTCCTTCAACGCCACGTTTCCAAGCGTAACGTATTCGCAAAAAGATTGCGGGAAGGCATTGCGCTGGCCCTTCATGAATTCCTCGAAACTTTTCCTGTGACGTTCTTCGATGCGTCTCCGCGTAGCCCGATACGTCGCCACGCAGTAAAGCAGCGGCAGGCAGCGCATCGTTTCGTACAGGCACGGAAATCCCAGCGCATCCTCAGCGGCCGCGCGCCACGCGCCAACGCCCGGGTGGCGCCGGTTAATTGAGTCGAACGGCTCGAATATCAGGTTGGGCTTTCCATCCGTCATCCACGAATCCGGCGTCACAGGTTCGGTGAACACGCAATCCGGGTCCATGTGGGCGATGATGTCAGCCCAGGGGCAGTGCAGATCAGCTTCACACACGCGAAGCTCATGATGAACCATCCCCATGTTCGGCCACTCATCGTAGAAGTCCACCTGCATCGGGAACCGCATCGGCGGCAGTTTAAGCCGCTCGTGCTCCTTCTGTTCGACGCGGCAGAATTCCTCGAAGGCGACGTGATCGTGCGACGGAATTTGCAATCTCAGTTCGTGGAATCCCGTAGCGAACTTGGCCACGGATCGGAGGCAATAGCGTAAATAGCGGTAATCCTTCTCGGGGCTGCAAATCATCAGTGTGGTCTTGCTCATTTTCGTCTTTCTCGTAGTCGTTGGATCAATTCACCTGACTTTTCACGGTGAAAAATTACCGCTCTCGGGTCCAGCCATCCCATTTTCTGCTGGGTGTCGAACACAGGTGGGGCGCCGATATACGGATGCACCTTCCCGTCGTGAACTCCCCAGACGTGCTGGAACAGCGGTTGCAGGTCCGCGCAGTACCGGATCATCTCGGGCTTCGATGCCACGTCCCAAGCCTCCATTGGCTGCGCAACCGCGCGCGGCATGTAGTCGAGGGCGTCGGGCGGGTATATCGCCGTGCCGTTTGCGTGCCCCATGTCGCGCACGATCGGCCCGCAGAACGGCAGACCAGCCTGATAATAGCGCTGCTCCAACGCTGAAAGCCATTCGGGCTTGAGCGGCACGCAGTCGGCTTCACACCAGAGCCACGGCACCCCGAACTTCCGCATGTGCTCCGCGCAATTGAAGAACGCCCATGATTGTGGCAGGACGTGCAGACCGTGGCGCCGCGGGCACTGGTAAACGAACTGGTGAACCTCTGCGAATGCCTGGCGCGCGAGCTGCGTGATGCCGTCGATGTACGGTGCAGGCGTCGAATCGTCGAACGACAGCACCACTCCATTGGGCATTCCTGGCGACAACTCCACAATCCACTGCATCAGCTTCAACGCCAGATGCCCGTCGGCCGAGCAGAACGGGAACGCCACCATGATGTGATCGGAGCGCGGAAACAGTTGCCGACGCAGTACCTCAATCAAGCTGCCGTCCTTGCAGCGATGAAAGATCGCCGCAGCGGGGTCCAGGCACTGGCCTTGGCCGTCTATCGAGAACGTGTTGATTGGTTCGCCGGGTTCGTGCGTCTCGCGGAACGTCGGCGCTACCCCTGGCGTGCCCCAGAAATGCTGAATCAGCTTTGTGTTCGTCGCCATCGGCACGAATAGACCGGCGTGGACAACATCGAAAGCCGTCTGCATGTCCTGTGGTGGAATGTGGCCAGCAAAAACGCCAACCCCTGACATATACCGTTTGCCTTGGTGCTCATAAATCGACCCCATGAAAGGATTCCCAACTCGGGCGTACTCGGCGGCGATCTCATCCAGCCATCCTGGCCTCGTCGGTATCGCGTCCGGTTCCATCCAAATCCATGGGCCATAACCTTCCATCTCCGAAGCGCACTCGTAGAACAGGGTATTGCAGCCGATTGGCCATCCTGTGACTGGTGCTGCTGTTGTGACGGTCTGGACGGCATCAAAGCACCGTCCCGTCGCCTGCTGCATCAATTGCACGTCCGACCACGACACCCCGGCATCCACCACGAGCAGCGCCTTGTGGCCGCGGCAGCCGCCAAGGCGCTCGATCCAATCCAATAGCCTTCGCATCTCTGCGGCGTCAGCCGAACAAAACGGTAACGCAACAGTCATGATGTGAAGAACCCCCACCATGGAGCGCCAGGATGGTTAATTGACCAAAGCCAGTATTTGAATCGTCCGATCAAAAAAAGAAAAGCCAGTAAGCCTGCAATTGGCAGCGCCATTTTTAAGTAAATCTTAAGCCGAATCATTATCCCTTTCGCACCCAGCATTTATCGTCCAAAGCCGCCATGATATCGGGCGTCGTGTGGGCCTTGATGTGTTCCATTGGCGCGTGAACCTTGAGTACCAGCGCGCAGCTACATGCCTTGCAGGTTTTCAACTCGGCGTCCCGTGACGTGCTAAGCTTCATCTCATCGCGAACCTCCATCAGCATTTTCAACCCACCCGCGACCTTCGAGTAGGCCCATTCTGTGATTGAAGCCTCCTGATTCAGTTGGCACACGGCGCAAATCGCCGCGCGTGACTCAGCTTCCTCCTTCGGGATCGGTCGCAAACCTTCCCCGAGCCAGTCGCGGACCAGCCCAACCCCCGCTCCGAGCTTCTTAACGGCCGCCACAGCACCCGCGGGTGCGCTGCGGGGCCGGTGGGAGAAAGGGGGAGCGACATAGTCAACCCCCAATCCGGTGCCCTGCACCCACTGGCTGGAACCATCGACGCCGTATTGAGCGATCAGACGCTTCTCAGTGAAGTTGTCCAACTCCGCCTCGACGACATTCCGAGCCGTTTCCAGCGCGTGCCTGGGGTTGGCCTTGCGGTGCTTCACAATCGCATCGACAGCCGCCGCAAACGTCTGCTGGGCGACCGACATCGGCACCTCCCAGTTCGTCTGAGGTTGCCGGAACTGGAAGCCTCCAGGCACCATTGAGTTTCTATTCTTCAGCATTCCGAACCGTGCCACGAATCGCCGCGTTTGCCAACAAGAATATTTCTACTTGATAAAAGATTCGTCCGTGATACGATTCACCGCATGGGCCGCGCCCCGATTATCGACCAGTTCAGCGAACTCCGCGTGTCGCCGCAACGCAAGAGCCAGTTGCGGATGCGCGCCAAGGGAATCTGCCCAACCTGCAAACGGCCATTGAAGAAAAAGAGCAAATGAGTTGGAATCCTGAACAAACCCATTACACCGACAAGGCCCGCTCCGAAAAAGATGCGGCTATTACCCGAATGAATATTAAAGACTTTGAGAAACCGCCACTCGGTATCATGCCCGAATCCATCTGGCGTGAAATTCGAATGTGGGAACTGATCGAATGCCTCGCCCGCGAGCGACAGTACGATCGTGAGCGCGGCGTTGGCACTGCGAGCACCAAAGAAGCGTTCCAAGCGTCAATCACCGGACAAAGGCTCGTCGAGCTTCGCGACCGAATCAACGATTGGTTAAAACTGCCATGAACAAACCCTCCCCCATCACGCCCAAGATCATGGCCGCGGCCGTCCAGGTTGAGCAAATCCTGCGCCAGCACAAATGCACGTTTGCGGAGTGCATGATCGCCATGGGAGTCATCACCCATCACATCGGCGAGTACACCGGCGACGTGCCGGCCACCATCGCCGCTCAAATCCAAATCCTGTCCAACATAACCAAATCCAATGAACAACCCTCTACTCCCAGCAATCAACCTCCTAAACCGGCTCGGTGGGACCGCCGCGTTACCTTCGGGGACGACCCCGAAACCCCCGCTGCCGACCCAGGAGCAAACTGAACCAAAACCAGCATTCCCGGCTAACGAATTTAGCGTGGACGCCCGCGCCCTCATCGAGAAGTGCCGCTCCGTCCTCCTGCACGTCACCGACCCCAAGGCTCCCCACGCCATCCGGCCAGCGCAAGGCTTCCCGGGCTGGGGCACGTACTCGAACTGCCCTGAGGCTGCGGAAGCCCTGGCTGAAATCGCCGCGTTCAATGAGCTGTATCCCAAATAATAGCAGCCTAATCAAAGAATGGTTGGCTTGGCGGGATTGGCTTAAAACTAACCCTCCAATCTATCAATACCTCAAAATGAACTACCCCATCATCCGCCCCGTCGGCAACCGCATCCTCGCCGAGCCCGTCCCGGCGCCGGCCGCTGACGTGAAGCCGTCCATGATTCAGATCCCCGACGCCGTTCGCCACTCCATGCAGCAATCTCCCGGCAACACCCACTGGTATCGCGTCATCCGCTGCGGAACAGGCAAGACCAACCGCAAGGGCATCAAGCCACCATTTGAAGTCATCCCGGGTGACCTCGTCGTGTCCCAAACCCACATGGGCCAGGACATCTCCTGCGGGACCGCCATCCTCAAAATCCTCGAGTCCCACGAAATCCTTGCCGTCCTCCACCCATGAACTGCGAAACCTGCCGGTTTTTTGCCAGAACTAACGCCGTCTCAGGCATGGGAGTCTGCCGAAGATTCCCGCCGCAGGTAGTTTCCTTCCAATCCGTGGAACGTTGCTATGATCGGTGGCCGGAAGTCCACTCACGGCAATGGTGCGGTGAATACCAGGAACCTCGCCCAGCCCCATCCAGCCTCGAACCGATCATCACTTCGGACACCGACATGCTCTACCACGTCTGCGGCGTCTGCCAGAAACCCATCGCCGGTCACGAACGCTTCTACCCCGACTACCCCAGCCGAATGGTCCGCTGCCAGTCCTGCCAAAACATCAAGGATTCCGTCGATGCCATCAAACAATGAAAACCGGACCCAAACCTTGCCCGCTCTGCGGCCACACCAACCCGTACACCGAAGTTCAAGTGTTGGGAAAACGCCGCGTCTGCCCGCGCTGCGGATGCTCGGCGCCAGTCGGCGAGTGGGATAACCAGCCGCGGCCGCTTCACGTCCCACCGCACCAACCCGGAACCGTATCCAGCCAACCAGTCGAACGCGATCCGTTCTTCAAGCCGTAATCATTGGGAAAGGTGGTGCCGTAACTCGTCCATCTCAAACTCTTGTTTTGTTCGTTGCGTAATTCGTTTACGGCGTGGGTAACTCCGGAACGTTCCGGAGTTGACGGATTTTAACTCAACTCGATTTGAGAACGTCGCAGTTTTCAGCCTTTGAGCCAACGGTTCCGCATCCATCATGAGATGCAGCCCAATCACAGGAAACCCAATCCGACCATAACGCGTGGCTTGCCATCCGTTCATATTAACCGGCCTGCCCGATTTACACTCGATCACCGCTACGATGTGCGTTGATGATTCATCCAGAATCAGAACGTCAGGCCGTCCAAAATCCGTCGAAACTTCCAACACACAATTGATTCCGAGCTGACGGCAGCAATGGTAGAACTCAGCCTGAATGTTGGCCTCCGGTAATACCTTGGCGTGCTCACAGTATTGCCATGCCCCGCCGCGGTTCACAACGTCGCCTCCTGGGCGCGATCACGCTCCTCTTGGGTCGCTCCAGCAGCTTCCAGACGACGGTCAACCATCTCGCCAGGCAACAACGTTCGCCGACGCTTCGGCTTCGCTCGAAACCTCGCTTGAGCATCACGATTCTGCGATCGCCTCTCCTCCTCGTCTCGAATCGCCCGGTACTTCGCGTAATTCACCACCCGGTAGTCGAACGGCCCCAACTTTACCAGACGCCTACCGCCTTCCTCCGTGGACCGACTATCAGGATCAGGCGAGCACAGGTAGTCGATCCCGGCCTGAATCTCCGACTCCGGCGCGCCAATGATTGCCGCCAGCAACTTCGGGTTCAATTCCACCTGCGCCCCAACCTTCGAGTCCGGTCGCGCCGTCGCGATGATGTACGGCATGAGGGCAAACGGCACCGGGCCAGCCCCAAACATGCTCCCCGTGTACAAACTGGCAAATAGTTTTCCAAACATCCGTAAACACTACCAACTCAACACTATTATGCAAGAATTATTACGTAATAAATAGTAATCAATGTAAGCCCAAGCAGAAGCAGAAGCAACAGCAACAGTTTTTCATGCCATCTCCTGGCTTCGGGGCTGCTCTTGCTCTGCCTCATGCCGCCAGTGCTGACCTGCTGATCCTGTGCTGTGCCAGCGCATGCCGCTGCCATAGAGCGGCTGATGTGCTGCCGCTGAGCAAAAGTTGCCAAAAATTGCCATGGGTCACGGAGGGGGCATGACTATCGCGGTCCAACCAATAGCGGCCCCACCCCCACCACCCCGCCCCCACCCCTGGCCTGCAAAAGCATGCTTGCCTTGGGGGTGGGTGTCCTGGGCTGCCATCGAGCAGGAGCCGGGCAGGCTTGGCGCTGGCGTGGCGGTGGCTGATGTGTAGGACTGGCTCAGGCTGTGCCGACAATGCACAATCTGGCGTTAGCTGCTGATGCTGTAGCGGTTGCGATGCTACTAAACATATCCACCAAATAGCGAAAAGCGGCAAATCATTGGGCTTTTGATGCGGTTCTGCTGCCGCTGCTGCTGTCCTACGGATTTGGCTGGGCTGGATCGGCAGTTGTCGGACTCGATTCCACTGGCGCCGGCGGCTGAAACGCTGCCTGGTTGCGGCTCTTCTTGGCCGGCACGTCAGCGCGCTTGCCTGGCATGGGAACGCCAGCGAGGATGCACCATTGTTTGAACAGTCGATCCTTTGCAGCGCTAAGCCTGTCAAGGACTTGCGCGCGCTTCTGCTGCTCGTCCCAGTTCGCTGCCGGCTGCTGTTCGGCTTCCTGGGTTAGCTCGTCGATGCGCTGCATCTGCTTCTCAGTACGAGCGGCAGCGCGTGAGTTATCCATCTCTTGGACCAGCTCCACCGCAGTTGCGGCATGGGTTGGCGCAAATATGACCGCTTTGCGCAGGGCTTCCAGTTCCAGCCGTGCCGCTTCCCGGTTCTTGCGGCGCACCTCATGAGACTTAGCGGCGTTCAGTCTTGCATTTGCTTGGGTTATAAGGCCTTGGGCTTGCGCGTCTGTCATGGGCTACGAATAGCGCTGTTTTGGCACCATGTCAAGACCTTGCTGGCATCGTTCCGGCTCGTCCTGGGGCATCCTGGAGCGATTTATCCGGGGTTCTGGCGGTGTTTCCAGCGCGGAAACGAAAAAGGCCGGGATTTGTGGTCCCGGCCTGCCAAGATGGCCATAGTTAAGCAATCGGCCTAAAGGCGTAGAAAAACCCGAGTTCGCGGAGACTTGCATAAGCGCGGGAGCGTTCGGTAGAGGCGCGTCCGCAAATAACGTGATCGACAATTTCCAGTTTCAGGAGTTGGCCGGCGCGGATAAGGTCACGCGTTACCTTGATGTCGGCTTCGCTCGGCGTCGGGTCGCCGCTCGGGTGATTGTGAACAAGCACAATGCCGGACGCATTCGCGGCGATGGCAGCGCGGAAGACATCGCGCGGATGAACGAATACAGAATCCAGCGTGCCTGTGCTCACCGGGCAAATCTCGATGAGGCGGCGGCGCGTGTCGAGCAACACGGCCCAAAATGTTTCCTTTGGGGCGGCAATGCAGAGAGCCGACATTAGCTCGGCGATACGTTCCGGCGTGTCGCATAACGGGCGCTCCTGCTCGATTTCCTTGGGGAGTTCGTAGGCAATGCCGATCGCAGCTCGAATACAAGCGGCGGTTTTCGGTCCGACTCCGGGGGTTTCTTGCAGCTTCAACGCGTCCGCTTGTGCGAGGGCGCGATAGGTGGGGAAGCGTCGGAACAGTTCCAGGGCGGCGTCCGATCCCGCGATTGCTATTAGATGGTTCAGGTTCATTGTCTCAATCCGTTTTTTGCAGCCCCAATCCGCTGCCGATACCGATACTTTGCCACGGCTCCGACTACTTGCCAATACATTTCTTGTGGATTTATGGCCCTACTGGTTTTAGTGCCGTTCCGCTCTAGCGGCTGGGCTGCTGCCGCTACAGATCGAACGTGCCTTGGCCGTGGTCGTCGCGGCGTTTGCGCCGGTTGAACTCAGGAGCGTACACGCCAGCACCGGCCACGAATTCGCGCCATTGCTGGTCCGTAACGTCAGTGCCGACCAGGCGGCGTAGCCAACCGTGCCGGGGCGGCACTTCCAAGCCCAGGGCCGCAAATTGCGCGTTAGTCCATCCGCCCTTTGCCGTGCGGTGGTCCATGATCATTTCAGTTGTGAGTTTCATAGGCGGCAACGCTCCAAGAATGGTTATGACCCGGTGAAAAGCACGCGGCCAGCCAAATAGATTGGCTACTGTCTCACAGCGCACCGGGGGTTTGGGTCTGTCCGCGTCACGGGGTCTTAACCCGCTCAGCGCCCCAGGCTGCGAGCCTGCTGATTTTGAAGACTGGCTTTGCGGACCCTTCATTTTGGCTGCGATGTCCCGGTGCCCCATTAGGTTAGGGCCCACCAGCTTTCGCGTATCGGATGGATCAGACGCCCTTCGCACCGGTTGTGTGACGTGTGGCGAGCTTTTCGCCGCTTTCCATCCGGCCATGCGGACTCCCGCGCCGGGTTATGATTTAGGCAGGGCATTGTTTCCCTGCTCGAAGTCGCCGGGGAGTACCACTCCGGTCCGGCTGCGTTTACCGTGTTCGCAAAATCTCCGAAATCAAGGCGCCGCCCAACGGGGGCGATTACGTGCGCCACGCGTAGGCAAAGCTGTTCGCTCGGGTCCAGCCCGAATCACAAACTATTTCAGAACGTTGAGCGTTCGACTTCACGCGGTCAACTTGCCACGGCTGCGGGGATTGTCAAATGGAAAAATGCAAAGGGCGGTTGGGCGGCTGTTGAAGTGTGAAGTCGAACAGGCCGAACCCCAACCGCCCCAAGTACCGAATGGCCAACCGTAGGCCAGCCAAACGGCAAAGTCAACCTAGAACAGCGTCGGCTGCTGGTCGGGGGCGGGCGCTGGTGCTGGCGGCAACGGCAGCAGCACTCCTTGGCGCAGCCGTTCAACGATGATTTTGCAATAGCGTTCCTCGCGCTCGATCATCGTACAATGGACGCCGCGCAGCTTGCACGCCACGCCGGTCGTGCCTGAGCCTGCCCATGGGTCAAGGCACGTCTTGGCGCCGGGAACGAAGCCAAGGCACCACGTCATTAACGGCAGCGGCTTCTCGGTAGGGTGTTGGCGTTTAGGTCCACTTCCTCCGGTCGGCCATGAAAACATTTTTGATGGCCGATCCATGTTGGTCCAAGCCATTTCCATGTCCGATTGAGTTGCCACGGCGTTCGGCTTGAACCAAGAAAGCCAGCATCGCGACGGCGGTACCGTAAAGTAATTCCCGCCCCAAATAATTGCGGTACCGGCGCGCGCAATCGCGGCGTCTGGATTAGGTGCAGCCTGATCCCAAGAAAACCCACCGCCTTCCACGTCGCCCCATGTCCCGCCGCTCAAAGTGTCAGCCAAGCCATACGGAGGGTCCGTCAGGAGCAAATCGAACCGGCCCAGAGTCGGCAGAATCTCGCGATTGTCGGCACAGTAAAGCGTCGTGAAGTCGTCTTGGTAGTAGGGCGTCACAGCACCCCCCTGCACCTGGCATGGATGGCGACTACGCGGGCGGCGCTGAGGTGGGTGCGGTACACGAGCCAGCTTGCGGCGGTGCCTTCGCGGCGCGCGGCCACGGCGAGCCGGATCAGGCTGCGGATGATCTGGATTACGAGGGCGCGGGGTTTCATTTGTCGTTTGCCTTCCATTCAACCACATCGAACTCGCTCGGCTTAACGCCAAGTTTCTGGCCATTCTCGGCCAAGACTGAAACCGCGCCCCATTTGTTCGATTCGCAGTCGTACGGTCCAGCCTCGGCATAGTATCCGGTGCCGAGTCGCCCAAATGGAGCATCAGCCCTTACCCGGTGTGGTAACACGACTCGCGCCGGAACGAAGTCCGGCCGCTTACCCTCGACGGCGGAGCGGTAATAATTGAGTGCTTTTTCAGTGTTGTTCATAAATTCTGCCGCAGATACGGCTGCGGCGCCCGTGCGTGGCGCTCATGGGCGGCCGGTACGCATCCAGCCTTGAGACGGTAGCCCGTGAGGGCGCCGGGGCCGCGTATGAATAACGCGGCCGCTTCCTTGCTCGCAGTGGTGAAGGGTGAGCCCTGGCTGTTCCCGTGGGCCGCGCATCAGCGGCAGCACGGTAGCGCCTGACCAGGTTCCGCTGGGTGCGAAAGTCATACGAGTTGCGGTTCGGATTCGGTGTGGTCGTACCATTTGCAGCTAAACGGCGGCTTGGTCATCCAAGCCGTAACCGTGACCTCGCCGGCCTCGTGGCGACGCTTTAGCTCGGTCCATTCCTGGACGGTCAACGTCTTGGCCTCGTGGTAGCGGCCTGGCCGCAGTAGCGGCTGCTCGGGATACTGGTAGCGGGCCAGCGCGGATTCGTCGCGCGGCGGCGGGCTGTCCCATAACGATTTGGTTATGATCATCTCTCGGTGCGGCTGGTCCCGCACTTGGGGCTGCTGGTTGCGCCGCCCGCCGCGCTCTAAAAGCGTTTATTTTGCCCTACAACACGTTTGAATAGGCTCGCCGCTAGTCTGACACCATTTTTTAGTTCCGACGCGTCCTAGGGCGATTCTACGCTCGTTATAGGGTGTCAGGGACGGCATAAATCAGCCTTTGAGATTCTGATACGCCTGGCACAGCCACAGGTACGCGGCAATCCGCGGTTCGTGGGGGTTGCTGGGGCTGAACCAGCTATCAAACTGCTGCCGCAGCGTCTTTGTTCGGCTCACCCGCAGGTACTCACGATAAAGAACGGTGAATCGGCCGCGCTCGGACCGCGCCCAGGCGGCGATGGCGGTTAGCTCGGTGGCGGCGGGGTTGGTGGGTTTCATGGTTCAGCTTTTTCGTCGGTCATTTCCGCTCCTACCAGCGCCACAGCAAACCCACCAAGTGGACCTGCCTGTTTTACGACGGCTCGAATATGGTCCGCGAGTTCGTTAACCGTCTCGGCTTGGTCTGGTGGCAGGCTGGTAATCATGCCGCGAATAAAAATGACTTGATCGCTCATAAAATGGCCGACCCCGTGGACAATTCTCCACTACGAAGCTTGGCAGGGACACTCAACATCGAAACGGTTTGCAACCCGTCTTTGGTAGCTGAGGCACACCCATCTTGGGGCCGGAGTAAAGTCTCCGCGATCCGGTCGCCGATGCGCTCAGCTTCGGTGCGGCTGCGCAGCCGCGACACGACCGGGCGAGCCTGGGCAACAAATGCCCACTCGACCGTCAGGCCGTCGCAGTCGTTCAGGCGCGGCACCAGCACCAACCGGATGCCGGACTCGCGCAGGATCTGATGCGTTTTCGCGTTCACGCCAGCAATCTGCACTACCATTTGATAATTGGCAAGCATTTTATTTGCAATTCTCAAATGGACCACCAGTTGCGCACCGTGTAGCCGTTCCGGCGCGCCCAGCGTGACGCATCGCAACGGCGCTTAAAAACTCGGTTCAGCATGCCCCAAGGCCGGTACACGTCGCCGAAATTGATCATGTAGCCGTATTCCAGCCCGGGCTTACATTCCTCGGTTATGTGGGCTTCTCGCATCATGCCGCCCCCACTTCCTTGACATGCCACTCGCCGCCCTTGTCGCGTTGCGCCCATACGAAGCGCAGCTCCGGGAACAGGGCGGCCGCGGCCTTGAACTTTACCCAACTATCCTCCCAGCAATGTGGGCCTTTGCACTCCCACAGGGTCAGCCGGTTGCCGGCCACGGTCGCGAAGTCCGGGGTGTATCGGCAATCGTTGGCGAGCAGCAGGGTTATCGCCTGGATGCGGATGGTCTGGTAGGGGCCGTACTGGTCGGCCAGGTAACCGGCCCTAAGCATCAGCAGCAGTTGCCGCTCAGTCTTGTTGAGCCGATCCTCGGCTGATTTGGTGCGCTTCACGGGCGGCGGGGATGCGATTGTTCTACGTGGAGCATTCGGCTCCGCTCCCAGGTCGGGCAGCAGTATTGCAGGCTCCCCGAACAGTTGCGGGTTCAGCCGCCTGATCGTGGGGCTGATGCTGGCGGCGGTTACTTGGCGGCCGGCGGCGTTGCTCATGTGTTTATCCTCCGAACAAGTTCGATAAAAGCCGCAGCAGCTTGAGCCGCCACGACCTGGTTTCCGAGGCAGCGCAACTGATCGGCGCGGGATTCGTCCACCACCACCCCGGATTCGCTTGCAGCCAATTCACGAAGGCCGGCGACAATCGCAGGCGCGAGGTGGGGTCTTTCGGCAAGGATGGCTGGCCATTGTGGGTCGCTGGGGCCGGGGGCGAAGATGGGCAGTTCCAAAGCTGCTCCGTCGCCTCGTCGAGTTGGCCGCGTCTCTGGCCGTCCTTCGCTGATCCTTTGTGGTCGTTCGCGCCGGGAGTCGGCCAGGCCAACGCCGGGAAGGTCGATGCCGCTCCGCTCAGGCTGTCTTGTGCCCCCGGATGGTTCCCGCAACTCTCCGAATCCTCCGAGCGCGGGCTGGGCCAGTTCTGGGCTTCGCCGGTCAGGCAATGGCTGCGGTTCGCATTGAACTCGCCCCGCTTCTCGACATCGTTGGCCGTCGGGGTTGGCCAGTTCTTCACCTGCTCCCGAAGGTCTGATTCCCGGCTGCTGTTCGGGCTGGCATCCGACCCCGTGTGAACTCCCGGTGTTCCCCATTTCCTCGCCTCCTGATCCAGCCCCATCTCGTGCTTGCGGTCCCCGCCCCGGCTCCGGAACGAGTCCGCGGCTGGCGTTTGCCATTGCGTGGCGTCCTTGCTCAAATCGCAGCCCGTCATCTTCTCGGTGTACGATTGGCCGCACTTCGCATCCGTGCCACGTGGCGTCGTCCATTGCTGCGCTGTCTCCTGCAAATCCGCACCGCCGGTCTGCGGCCTGTTCTCGCGGTTGCTGTTCGCCCCGCCCGTCAGAGCCTTCGGGGTCGGCCACAGCATCAATTCGCCAGCAGAGGAAGAAAACCCGGTCGCGTCGGTGCGCTGCGCCCACGTCGGCAGCTTCCAGACTGAGCCATTGCACGCCATACCCGCTTTCGGCCAAGAGCCTGAGAACTTCTCCAAACTCGCGTCCTTGGTTGGCCGACCGCAGACCACTGACATTTTCGAGAAATAACCACCTAGCACCCATCGCGCGAGCGGCGTCCAGGATGGCGGGCAATATCCATCGCTCGTCTGCCATTCCTTTCTTGGCGCCGGCAACGGACACCGGAGGGCACGGGAAACCGGCGCAGAGGCAGTCCACCATGCCGTGAAAGCTTGCGCTCGGGAAGGATTCGAGATCGCCGCACCAAATAGGGCACGGCTCCAAGGCCGCGTCTTCCATACGCTGTCGGAGAATGTTCGCCGGGTAGGCTTCCCGCTCAACGAGAGCCAAAGTGCGGGCTCGGTATCCGAGGAATTCAAGACCAAGACCGACCCCGAGTTCGAGGCCGGCGATGCCTGAGCAAAAGCCGATAAGATTGACGATGGGAGTATCCACATTAAATATCCTTTGGCATGGTATTCCACTGCCCTACCGGCGCGAGCAGCCCCAGCTTTCGGGCGGCGGCGGGGTTGCGGCCGATCCAGTCGTGGCACTGGCGGCAGACCGGCAGCCAGTAGGGTTGGTAGTTCAGGAGTTGGCCTTGGCGCCCAAAACGGTGGTGGACTTCGGTGGCGCGGTTTATGAGCCATGCCCCAGGTTGTCCGATACGCAGCGGAACAATAGCACAGGCTGCGCACCAGAGTTGCTGCTCCAAGAACAGCTTCCGATCCCGGCTGTACTGCCGCAGTTGCCGCGCCCGCGCCGAGCTGACGCGCTTGATTGGTTTACGGGGTTTCATGGTCTTGTTGTTCATTGGCTATCCATTCTCGCGTCGCGGCCGCCGTGGCGTAGAACCGCACCGCCAGCTTGATATGTCGGCACCGATACTGATCGGCCTCCTCGTGCCATGCGATCTCTGGTTCCGTGAGCAGCACCGGCCACAGCTTTGGGGCTCTCCTGCACTCGAAATCTCGGCAGCCGCACTGGCCCACGCGTTTGTTGGCCCCCAAGTCAACCAGGTACTCGGTGGTTGAGGACTTGCCGGCGCTCACAACCATGAAGCGCAGCGTCTCGCCCGGGACTGGCCGAACTTGGGTTTGGGTGTTCATGTCCACAGGTTCTCCCAAATCCAGTGCTGGCAGTACCGGCAGCGAATCTGCTTCTCGCCCCGCGCCAGCCGTTCCGTGGCGTCCCGGTGCGACTCCGCGTAAGACAGCTTCGGGGGCTGGCGATGCCGACACCGCAGCACCTCGCGGTCCTTCTGGCGCTCAATCGGGTCGTCGGGCTGGCGCGGGAACAGCCGCTCGGGGGGGAAGGGGGTGATCATTTCTTTGCCTCCACTTCCAGTTGCGAGTTACCCCACAGGCTAACCGTGTACTGCCGGCCCTGTTCGTCTTGGCAGTGCGCCCACCACGGCAATAGGCAGCCCCATATCCGCACCACCTTGACCCGGGGCCGACCGTCCCTCGTGATCCACACGTCGTTGGTCTGGGTCAGGTGCGGCAACCGCTCGGATGCTTCGGGCCAGGTCATCGCCGCGCCCTCCGTGACTGCGGCCTCACGACCCTGTACCGCCGCATGTAGCCGTTGGGATCAGCCACGTAGCTGCCGATCCCGAGCCTGACCGGCTCCCGTTTCCGCGGCAGGCCCTCCGTGCTGAGGCCAGCCGCTCGCAACCGCTGCCGCCGCGCGTGCTGGTGCCGCAGGTTCTGCGCCCGACGCGCCGTGAGTTCAGGGGTGATGGTCATGGCTGTTCGTTTAGATTGTTCAGCTTTTTGATAAGGATGCGCCTCATTGCCTCGACGAGTACGCGCTCTCGCACTGCCGGCAGCGGGTGCCGCTGGCCGACTTCGAGCCGGTCAAGAGCATCCACTAAAATTTCCCGCTCGTTCGGTGATAGGTCGATTTTCATTTTGGTTGTTGGGCGACTGTAATTAGGGCTTTGAGTTCAAAGGCGCTGATGCGAAATTGGGTTTCTTCGATTCGCTTCGGATGCGTACCGGTGCCGGGTGGCACGTTGATGTGCTGAACCCCCATGGCCACGCGCATGAGAAGCACGCTGCCGGATGGCTCGGGGATCATGGTCAGTTCGGTGGATAGGCGGGTTGGTTTCATGAGTTATGACGCGTTGGAATATCTTGGTCTTCTACGGCAGGTTTATGTCTCGGGATCAACACCCCGAGGCTTCGGTTAAAATCGAGCGTGTATTCCCCGCACGGGATGCCTCGGCCCTTGATGAGCCTGACCGTCACCACGTTTCCGTCAACCTCTACCTTGGCGACAATGTTGGCGTTGTGGGCGATGACGCGGCTCTCGCGCAACTTGCCTTCGTCGTTCAACTGTGACAGCACGATCATCGGCATGTGAGTCTCCCGGGCGATAGACCTCAACTCGTGGCTGATGCCGGCAATTTGCTGTTCGCGGTTGTCCTTGGTCATCCCAGGGTTCACGAATTGGATATAATCAACCACGATCAGCGCGATTCGGTTGTCAGCCTTCAATTGCAGTGCGCGCCGGCGCACTTCCTCAACGCCGGTCAGCGAGCTATCCTCGATGTAGAGCGGCAGGTTCCCGAGTTCGCCGACCACCGATGTCATCTCGGCGATTTCGATGTCGGTAAAGTGCCCGGTGTTGAAGTGGTTCCGGTTGACGTTGGCTCGTCGCGCCATGATCAGGTCAAAGATTTCCTCGCGGTCCATCTCAAGCGAGAACATCAGCACCCCATGTCCAGCCTCCAATGCAGCCGCGATGCAGTGCATGGCCACGGTGGTTTTGCCGCCGCCGGTTTCGCCAGCGATGACGATCGTGTGCCCGTCCTTCCATCCCCCCGCCACGGCATCCAGGTCCGGGATGCCGGTTGGGATGCCCAGCCGGCCGCGGTTCTCGTACATGCGCTCGTAGCGGGACGTGGCCGCGCGCGCCAGCGCCTTGAGCGGTTTGCCATCGTCAAACGGGAATTCCAACCGAGCGGCGATGTCCGCGATCCCTGATTGCGCCAGCGCCTTGGCGCCGGGGTTCAGATAGATCAGCCGTTGCTCGCCACCGTTCTCGGAACCGATGACCCGGGTGGCCCCAGGCAGTCGGCAAAGCCGGGATGGGTTGCAGTTCGCGGGGTCGAAACCGAACGGCTCCAGGAGCGCCAGCAGGCTCTTGGCGAGTTCTTTGAACTGCTCGGCGGTGTCGGCGAGAACCCGCAGCCACGCGTGCGCGCTGGCCCCACCTGAGAGCACCACGGCGGCAACGGGCAGCTTGAGGCGATCCAGTAGGGCAAGCTGCACGTCAATCGGGAGCACGTCCGATTCCAGCAGCATCATCGCGAACCGTGTCACGTCGGCGTCCGTGGGAGCACCATCTTTGCCGGAACCGGCCCCGCATGGGTTCAGACGCAACCACGCACCGGCATCGGACGCCGGGACGCCTTTTTCGCCGAAGTACCGGACCCATTCATCCCGGCTCATGGTCTTGCCGCCCCCGAGTGGTCGGGCTTTGTCGCCCTGCATGGCGAACTTGCAAACCACGTTCATGGCGTCGTCTTCCCGGTACAGGCTGGACAGTGCTAGGGCCGCGTACTCAGCCGGCGGTGCGGGGATGGCGGTTGGTGACGTGCGCCCGAAGTCCTCGACGGACATCCGATAGCCGCCCAGCCACCAATCCGACTTCTCGGCCGGCGACACCTTGGGCTTCACCGTAGCCAGTGATCGTCGGGGTTGGCTGGATGATCCGATGAATCGTCCCATGGTTGGGGAGCATGGGGTGGGGTTCTGGTTCTTGGCCCACGACACGACATCGTTCAGTTCCTTGTCGGTCACGTCAGCCTCGAACTTCGCGCGGAGGGTAGCGAACACGGCAACCTCGGGCATCCCGTTCCCGATCAGGCTGAACGCGATGTCCATCGCGGCCTTGTGACGCCCACCCTTCTGGATCGGTGTCGCCAGCTTTTCAGCCGTCGCTTGGGGGATGTATTCGCCGTTCATTACCAGAGTTTGTCGCTTTTTGGTTTGAAGTTTCTGGCCCGATCGACCTCGCCTGGGAAGTTGTTCAGGAGGGTGCAGAGATCCCGGCGGCGGTAATCGAAGGCTTGGGCGATGCTGGCCGAGTAGTACCGTTCGACGAGTTCCAAGTCCCCCTCTTGGACAGCAGCAGCCTTGTACGCCTTGCGTTCCTTTTCAGACCATGGGGTTTCCGGACGACGGCGGAAGAGCGCGCCGAGTCGGACTTGGAACTCGTCTGGATTCCACTCCGTCCCCTTGGGGACTATAGGGGTATTAATAGAAGATGAAGATGAAGATGAAGAGCTATCCAACCCTATTGGGGTTGCCATAGCCACCATATTGCGTACCCTATTAGGGTTTCCATGGCCACCCCATCTAGATGTAGCTCCTTTAGTTCCAGACTCTTGCGCGATCATTTTACGCTCTACCTGACGTACTCGTTCGGCTTCTAGACGTGGATTTATGAGCCTTCCAGGTGAATCTGAGGATGGCTTGAACAGGGGGAGCACCTCGTCTATGGCCACCCCATCGTACCCCTTGCATAGCCTGCCTATAGCCACCCTATCCGCAGGAATTGACCCCTCACGCCAGCAGTAACAGACGAGCCGAATGTAGAGTCCTTCGGCAGGGATACTGAGCGTCTGGATCGCCTCATCAGCAAGCCAGTCGGCCGGGTAGAATTGGAAGGCCGGGGAGTTCATTTCGCGACCTTTTTGCCTTTTTGCTGTGCAGCCATTTGACGGATTGTTTCAAGTGCGTCAGCTTTGAGGTGTCTCACTTCTTTAGGGTCGAGTAACACGGCCGCCAAATAGTCGATGCTGGCGTTAATGCTCGACACCTCCACGGCGATACGGTTGAGGCTTTCTCGAATTGTTGGGGAGTGGTTTTTCATAATAAACGGTGCCCGCTCGGTTGAAAGCCGAATGCATGGGGAGCCATTCGGAAGCCTAGAAGGCACCGAGCGGACACCAAAATGAGTATTGCAAGCGGCTTTCATTCCGCGAACGAACGGTGAAACGATGTCATCATAGGCCATTCCCGTCAACTAATTTCTTCGCTGCATCGCTGATTTGTTGCCTGATCACCGCCGCCTGCTCGGGCGACTGGCAGCCGGTGGCTCGGCGCCATGCCGCGCAATGATCGCTCAGGTACTTGATGGTCTGGGCGTCACGCTCAGCTTCGGCTTCAAGCTGCTGGATGCGCAGCCAGCGCTGGTGGGACTGGGCACGCTCGGCGGTAACAGGGTCGTCGAACACGGCTTGGCGGCGACGGCCGCGCGCCGGGTCGATGCTGCGGATGCCGGGCGCCCCGGGGCTGCGGTGGGCTGGGTAGGGGCGTCTCATTGCAACTCCTTCTCGATCTGGTCCAGGGCGGCGGTGGCGAGCAGCACGTCGCAGTCCTGTTCATGTTTGAAGTCGTAGATGGTGCCCTCGTAGGTGCCGCAACGCTGGCACATGCTGCACTGGTAGATGACCAGCGGCTTTGATCGGTCAGGGATACACGCCTGAACGTGACTGGCCACGACCCGGCGCGCGATCCCGATGGCTTCACGGTTCTCGTCAGTCATACAATCCCAGCCTCCTTGATGAACTGGCTCGGCACCGTGTCCTCGGGTGGCCCGTAGAACGGTCGCACCTTGAGCGGGCAGGTGATCAGCAGCCGATGCCGCGCCCGCGTCACGGCGACAAACGCCAGCCGCCGTTCTTCCTCGATGTCGGCCCGTTTGTTGGGAAAGAACGCCTGGCACCATCCCGGTAGCACCACGGCGTCGAACTCCCGCCCCTTGGCGCTGTGCATGGTCAGAACGCTCACGCCTTCTCCCTGCACGGTATCCGCCTCGTCGCCGTGCGCGACTGCCGCCGCCAGTTCTTGGAGGCTGGCGCCGGCCGGCAGCGTGGCCGCGGCTTTCTGGACTCGGGCAATGCTCTCGTGGCCGACCCCTTCCTTGGCCAGA
>Ga0068860_100001604_pt1 | contig 24287 bp, 29 predicted proteins | sample KBSSwiS32_FD_66597 | JGI IMG/M metagenome (GOLD analysis project Ga0068860, IMG submission 66597) | Switchgrass rhizosphere microbial communities from Kellogg Biological Station, Michigan, USA - KBS Switchgrass S3-2 | ecosystem: Host-associated > Plants > Roots > Rhizosphere > Soil ...
CTAGATTTCCGGCAAAACCGACTGGACATGAAATGGTAAAGCGCGCCGGCATGCCGAAGGCTGACTTTTGACGAGACCCGCTTTGCCCGATCCTTCCGGACCGTCATCGGATGCGAACCGGCGGCATCTTTACGGCCTCGACGGCGTTCGCGTGGCGGCGGCCTTGCTCGTCATACTCTATCATCTTGCGATCCAGCAGGCACCGAGCGGCGATCGCGCGGCTGCCCTGCCGACGATATTGCTGCCGATTGCGCGCTCGGGTTGGGTCGGGGTTCAGATCTTCTTCGTACTTTCGGGCTTCGTGATCGCCGAGTCCGCGATCGGTCGTTCGCGGCGGGCCTTCCTGCAAAGCCGCTTCATCCGGCTTTATCCCGCCATCCTGATCTGCGCGTCGCTCACCACCGCGGTCGCACTGGCTGCCGGCGACCGGTTGCCCGGACAGGGCTTGTCGTTGTTCGTCAGGACCGTGCTGCTCGTTCCCTTCGATCCCTGGGTCGATTCACCCTATTGGAGCCTGTTCGTCGAACTCTGCTTCTACGGCGTCGTCGGCGCCTGCCTGTCGCCGCTCGGACCAAGGCGGATGAACCTCGTCATCTATGGCATCGGTCTGGCGTCCGCGGCGTTCTGGCTGGCCTGGCTGGGCGCGCGCACCGGCTTGATTGCGGGCTCGGCGGCCGCCGCTCTGTCGATGCTGTCGACATTATGGCTCGCCATGCTGCTGCTGCTGCAACATGGCTGCTTCTTCGCGCTCGGCGCCGGCATCCGCCACATTCGACGTTCGCAGGCGACGGCATCGTCGATCGTCGTCACGATCCTGTGCGGACTCGCCTGCCTGATCCAGATCTATGTGTCCGCGTCCTGGAGTTCCATGACCGACGTCTGGCATTGGCCCGCGACGATCTTTGCATGCGGTGTCGCCGGAGTCGTTCTGGCAGACGTCTTCGCGCCTCGCCCCCGCGGGCGGGCGGCGACTATCGTCAAGACCGCGGGGCTGATGACCTATCCGCTCTATCTTCTGCACTCGAAGATCGGCGATATCATGATCACGACGATGCTGCGGGACGGCGTTCCGGTAGCGGTTGCGCTCGCCATGGCCATTGCAGCGGTGTTCGCGATCGCTTTGGCCGTGACCCACTGGCTCGAGCGTCCCATCCGCCGCGGCCTCGCGAAGAGCCTGACGCAGATGCCGGCCGGCGGGAGCGGGGGATCGATGGGTGCCGCTTCCCCAATGCAGGCGGGAACGCCGTAACTCAATTTGGGTATTGCGTACCGGATCGACCGCTTGCCCGGACCCGGCCGCCGGCGCCCACATGCCGCCCGCTGTCGGTGCCGGCCAGCAGCATCGGCAGCGGCGCCGCCGGCCCCGGCGCGCATCAACGCGCGGGGACCGGTGCCTCGAGATCCTTCTCGACCGGAACATCGTCCTTCTTGCATGCGCCGAGACGGCGGGCGGTGATCCGCATGGTCATGAACACGGGGCCGCCATCCGCCGGTATCTCGGTGACGGCGTCGAGCGTGTAGCCGGTGCGATCATAGCTGCCGTCGGCGGAGATCGCGATCTTCGCCTTGTTTTCGCCGTCGCATTCGCCGGTGAACGCCACGCGGCCATCCGCCATCGATCGCGACGATGTCCGGCAGTCCGGCCGCTCGCGCGGATAGATCAACCTTCCCGGATCGGCGGCGATCGCGGGCGAGATGCAGCGGCGCTTGATCTCGGGCGGCGGCGGGGAAAAGTCCGGCACAGCCACGCCGTTCTGCGTCGCCGAGATGAAATCGACGCGCTTTTCCCACGCACCGGGTTCGAAACTGTCGCCGGCGGCCGCGCCGATCAGCATCAGGGCGGCGGCGGGCAACAGGATTCGCAAGGCAGTCATCCGTTCGTCTCCCTCGATTCGACAGAACACCAGTCCGGCGCGATCAGCCCTTGCACTCCCCGATCCGTTCCGCGACCGAATTGACCTTTATCGACTTGGTCTGGCCGGCGACCGTGACCTTCATCTCCGAGTTGGTCTCATAGCGTTCGCGCGTATAGGTGCCGTTCATCGTCATCACCATGAAAGCCGGCTGGCCGGGTTCCTGGCAGCGCAGCACGCCGTCGAGCTTGCCGCCGGTCATCGCGAATTTGTCGAACCGGCATTCGCCATTGTCCTTGGCGAGCGCCTGCATCGGATTCTTCGCCTCCTCCGGGGACATGCAATAGAGGGGCGGGCCGTTTTCCACCATCGCCTTGGCGATCTGGTCTGCCGCCGGTTTGGGCATGTCCGTCGAAACCAGATGACTGGTCGTCTTCCACTGCCCTGGCCGGAAGGCTTCGGCTGAAACGTCTTTCGTCTTCGCCGTGACCTCGGCGATCGACGCATTTTCCAGCTTGACGTCGTCCGCGCCGCTCTTGCCGCAGGCGGCGAGCGACAACAGAGCAAGGGCGGCGACTGGCGCGATACGCATGATATTCTCCACGAACGGACTGAAGGATTCGCGGCCCTTATGCTCTGCGGCCGACCGTAGAGCGGGATCGGCCGGGTTGGAAGGGCCGTGCCGTCATCGCATCGCGGCCAGGCCGGATAAGGCGAGTTCGGGGCCGAGCCTGCGGACCACGATCGTCGCGCCCGCGGTTGTCAGATGGCCATAGTCGAACTGCAGCGGCCGATCGGGCGACGACCAGAGCAGGCAGGGCGCCCGCAGTGGGCAGACCGCGTGGTAGGTCGACACGTAGATCGCCGGGGTGCCGGCGAGCGCCGCCGCCATCAGCCGATCGGTCGCCTGCTGATCGGTCTTCCTGCGCCGCGCCGCCGCCGCTTCCTCGCGTCCGCGCGGCGCGGCGGCGAGGATCAGTGGCAGCGCGCGGTCATATTCGACGATCGGCCCCATCACATAGAGCCGCCTGGTCCTGGGCGCGAGCAGCCTGACGGTCCGGACGACATCGGGCACGTCAGCGGCGTCCCACCGCGCCGAGATGATGACCGCATCGAGTTTCGCATGGCCGATGACGTCGCGGAAGATCCAGTCGATCATCGTCCTGCAGCCTGGCGCGCCGCGCTGCCCCATGACCGGCTTGCAGAGCGACGCCGTCGCCTGGAGGAAATTGAACTCGGGATAGACCCGGACGAAACCGGGCTGGAGATGGGCGGCATGGCTGTCGCCGACGATCAGGATGTTCGGGCGATGCGGATCGATCGTCAGGCATTGCCGCGGATCGAGCCTGGCATCGGCATCGAAGCCCGACAGGAAGCAGGTGGCATCGCGCATCCGCGCGGTCCGATAGTGCCGCATCGCGAGGATCGTCGCCGTCCGCGCGTCGACCGGATGCAGCCGTGCCGCGATCGGCGCCGCCACCTGGCCGAGCACCGCCAGCAGCAGCGCGACGATCAGCCCGATCATGATCGTCCTTTGGGCACCGGTCCAGACCGGGCGCTGCCGGAACGGCTGCTCGACGAAGCGCCATGACAGCGTGGCGACGGCGATGCTGACCAGGATCAGGACGAGCTTGGCGACCAGCCCGGGATCGGCGTGAAGGCGGTAGAAGACGAGGATCGGCCAGTGCCAGAGATAGAGCGAATAGGATATCAGCCCGATGAAGCGCATCGGCCGGCAACCGAGCCACCGGCCGGGCCAGGATGTCGTCGCGTCGCCGGCATGGAGGATGGCGGCAGCGCCGAGGCAGGGCAGCAAGGCGATCGCACCCGGGAATGGCCGGTCGCGCGAGATCAGCACCACGCTGGCGGCGATCAGGACCGCGCCTGCGACGGTGATGATCGTCGCCGCCCGGGCCTTGCGGACCGGCGGCAGCGCGCCGCCGGCGAGGAGCGCGCCGAGCAGGAACTCCCACGCGCGCAGCGGCGCGAGATAGAATGAAGCCGACGGATAGGCGCGCAGCACCAGCATCGTTCCGGCGAAACTGGCGATCGCGAGGATCGCCAGCACTGCGACGCGAAGCGGCCGGCCGGCCTTGCGCAATGCGACCAGCAGCAGCGGGAAGACGAGGTAGAACTGCTCCTCCACCGACAGCGACCACATGTGCAGCATCGGGCTGAGATCGGCCAGGCGATTGAAATAGCTGCCCAGCCGCGCGAAATGGAAATTGGCGATGAACAAAGCGGCGGCGCTCGCCGCCTTGCCGATCTCGGCGACTTCGACGGGAAAATAGAGCCACGGCGCGACCATCAGGCAGACCAGGATCACCGCCGCCGCTGCCGGCAGGATCCGCCGGAACCGTCGCGCATAGAAACTGGCCAGGCCCCCGTCGCCGTCCGCTTCGTGCGCCGCGATCGTCCGCGCGATCAGGAAGCCGGAGATGACGAAGAAGATGTCGACGCCGACGAAGCCGCCGGTCGCGCCGCGCCAGATCGCGAAGTGGAAGATGATCACCGCCAGCACGGCGATCGCGCGCAGGCCGTCGATGTCCGGCCGGTAGCGGATCGTCGTGTCGCTGGTGCCTGCGCCCTTCACGCCGGAGGCATAGCATAGCAAAGTGCCGGGCAAAGTGCCGGACCATGTCGATATTGCGGCGCGGGTGCGCAAAACCCATATGGCGACGATGGCGATCCAGATCCGCACCAATCTCGACGAGCCCGAAACCGGGCAGAGCTTCGTTCCCCACCGGCCGCAGCGGCCCGACAAGACCGAGGGCGGCAAGGCGTTCAAGCTGGTCGCCGATTATGAGCCGGCCGGCGACCAGCCGACTGCGATCGCCGAACTGGTCGAACAGGCGCTGGCGGGCGAGCGCGACCAGGTGCTGCTGGGCGTCACCGGTTCGGGCAAGACCTTCACCATGGCCAAGATGGTCGAATCGCTGCAGCGCCCGGCTTTGGTGCTCGCGCCCAACAAGATCCTCGCCGCGCAGCTCTATGGCGAGTTCAAGAGTTTCTTCCCCGACAATGCCGTCGAATATTTCGTCAGCTATTACGACTATTACCAGCCCGAAGCCTATGTCCCGCGCTCGGACACCTATATCGAGAAGGAAAGCTCGACCAACGAGGCGATCGACCGGATGCGCCATTCGGCCACCCGCTCGCTGCTCGAGCGCGACGACGTGCTGATCGTCGCGTCGGTCTCGTGCCTTTACGGCATCGGCTCGGTCGAAACCTATTCGGCGATGATCTTCGACCTCAAGAAGGGCCAGACCGTCGACCAGCGCGAGATCGTCCGCAAGCTGGTCGCGCTGCAATATAAGCGCAACGACGCCGCCTTCCAGCGCGGCAATTTTCGCGTCCGCGGCGACAGCCTGGAGATATTCCCGTCGCATTATGACGACACCGCCTGGCGGGTCGCCTTCTTCGGCGACGATATCGAGGAGATCACCGAATTCGATCCGCTGACCGGCAAGAAGGTGGCGACGCTCAATTCGATCCGGATCTTCGCCAACAGCCATTACGTCACCCCGGGTCCGACCTTGAAGCAGGCGATGGAGGCGATCCGCTTCGAACTCGGCGAGCGGCTGAAGGAATTGCAGAACGAAGGCCGTTTGCTCGAAGCGCAACGGCTGGAGCAACGCACCCATTTCGATCTCGAGATGATCGCCGCGACCGGCAGCTGTGCCGGCATCGAGAATTATTCGCGCTTCCTCACCGGCCGCCTGCCGGGCGAGCCGCCGCCGACCCTGTTCGAATATCTGCCCGAAAACGCTTTGCTGTTCGTCGACGAGAGCCACCAGACGATCGGTCAGGTCAACGGCATGGCGCGCGGCGATCACCGCCGCAAGATCACGCTCGCCGAATATGGCTTCCGCCTGCCGAGCTGCATCGACAACCGGCCTCTACGCTTCAACGAGTGGGACGCGATGCGTCCGCAGACCGTCTATGTCTCCGCCACGCCCGGCAGCTGGGAGATGGAGCAGACCGGCGGCGTGTTCAGCGAACAGGTGATCCGCCCGACCGGCCTGATCGATCCGCCGGTCGAGGTGCGTCCGGTCGAGAATCAGGTCGACGACCTGATCCACGAATGCCGCGCGGTCGCCGCCCAGGGCTATCGCGCGCTGGTCACCACCTTGACCAAGCGCATGGCCGAGGATCTGACCGAATATATGCACGAGGCCGGACTCAAGGTCCGCTACATGCATTCGGACACCGAGACGCTCGAGCGCATCGAACTGATCCGTGACCTCAGGATGGGTGTGTACGACGTCCTCGTCGGCATCAACCTGCTGCGCGAGGGACTCGACATCCCCGAATGCGGGCTGGTCGCGATCCTCGACGCCGACAAGGAGGGGTTCCTACGCTCGGAAACCTCGCTGATCCAGACCATCGGCCGCGCCGCGCGCAACGTCGACGGCCGCGTGATCCTCTATGCCGACCGCATCACCGGCAGCATGGAACGCGCGATGCGCGAGACCGAGCGCCGACGCGAGAAGCAGCACGAATATAACCAAGCCAACGGCATCACCCCGCAGACGATCAAGCGCAACATCTCCGATGTGATCGGCCATCTGTCGTCGCGCGACCAGGTGACGGTGGAGATCGACGAAGACCGCCCGCACATGGTCGGCCACAATCTGCGCAGCTATATCGAGGATCTCGAAAAGAAGATGCGCAAGGCCGCGTCCGACCTGGAATTCGAGGAAGCCGGCCGCCTGCGCGACGAGATCCGGTCGCTGGAAGCCGAAGAACTCGGCCTGCCCGCCGACCAGCGCAAGGCGCCGGTGATGGGCCGCAGCAACGAGGGCAAGCCGGGCACGCGCAAGACGCGGTTCGGCAAGACGCAGCGGAAGTTCGGGGGGACGGGGAAGCGGTGACGCTGCTGTTGGTCTGCGCTATGATCTGATGGCGGTAACGATCGTCATCTGAATTGCTATCGTGATGATGAAAGGGATTCATCATGATCCGCAGTTTCAAGGACATCGAGACCGAACGCATATGGAGCGGTCAACGCAGTCGCAGACTGCCGCCGGACATCCAGAATCGGGCTCTTGACCGTCTGAGAATGGTTGATGCCGCGACCGAACTCTCCGATCTGGCCATGCCGCCGAGCAACCGGCTCCACGCGCTTGCCGGAGACCGTGCGGGTCAGCACTCTGTTTCCATTAACATGCAATGGCGTATATGCTTCGTCTGGCGCAACGGAGGCGCGGACGATGTCGAGATTGTCGATTACCACTGATCCCGAATGGCTTCACAACGCCCATGCTGGCGAGCTGCTGGTCAGCGAGTTCATGGAGCCGCTCGAACTCGATGCGGCGACTCTCGCCTCGGCGCTCGATGTGCCCACGTCTCGTGTAGAGCAGGCGGTCAAGGGGAAAAGTCCGATCGATGCCGATCTCGACCTTCGCCTGTCACGCTATTTCGGCCTCTCCGAAGGCTTCTTCCTGCGCCTTCAGAACCAGCATGACCTGCTCGAAGCGAAGCGAGCCTTGAACGGCGATCTCGAACGGATCGTTCCGCGCGCCGCCTGAGTGCGTGTCCCGGGACACATCGTCGATCATCCTCACCCCGGTTCAGTCGCACAGTGCCTTCAGCGGACGCGTCCGCTCCATCCAGCCGAAACCGACCTCGCCGTCCCACTCGAACCGGGCGGGGCATTGCACCGCGACCATATTCTCGGGGTCCGATCGGTCGATACCCGGCCGCATGCCCACGGGTCGTAACAGCTGGAACGGCACGAAGCGCTGGCCGATCGTCTGCCATTTGATGTCGTGCCGTCCCGATGCCGTCTCGACGCTGATCACGCCTTCGTGCGGTGCGCCGGCGGAGTCGGTCAGTTCGGGCACGCCGACCGGCCTCGCGAACTGCATCACGCCGTCGATATGGACCTGACCCTCGAGCAGATGCCGCTCGCCGCGGCTGACTTCGAGGATCGAGAAGACACGGCCGCTGGGGAACACGCAGTTGGACCAGGTCTCGGTGTCAAGCGTGGTGAAGGTGCGACGGCTGACCGAATGGTCGCGATAGCCGGTGCAGTCGATCGCGTGGCGCGCGCCGCCGATCGTGACCATGCCCTTGATGCGGCCGCCATGCTCGAGGTGCATCCGCTCCGACTTCGCGTCGGACTGGTGCATGTTGAACACGGGCTGCACCGCCTCGAAGGTCAGCGCGTAGGCGGCGCGTTCGAACGGTTCGTCGCCCAGCGGCCGTTGCCGCAGCGCCCGCGGGTCGACACGCTGTGCGACGCCGTCGAAGTCGAAGCGCCACAGTTTCGCCGGCAGCAACGGCCGATAATCATATTCGCCGTTGCGCGCCGCGGTCGGGCTGACGCCCAGCGACCGGTTCACCAGCATGCCGCCGTCGGGCAGGAAGATCAGCGACAGCCCTTCCCAGATCGTCCGGTCGGGCTGCAGGCGGCCGAGATGCGCGTAGATCGCGATGCCGGCGGCAGGATCGTGCATCCACCAGGCGATGTTCTCGGTCCAGTCGGGGGCATCGTCGGGAATCTGCGTGCGGATCAGATCGATGACGGGATCGGTCTCGACGGTCGAAAGATCGTGATGCAACGGATTCTCCCCTGCGCTGGCGGATCGGGAACCGGATGCCCCAAAAGGAAATATAGCGCAATATATGTACGACGAACTATAACTTGCGGGTACGGTACCGGGTCGGGGCAGCGGGTTCCCCCGCGACCGCTGGCCTGGTCGAGATGCCCCGATCATCCTGCGCGATCCCCGCTCCGCTGATCGCAGAGCCACCGCTTCGAGATTGCCTTGCCCCGCGATAACGGCGAAGCCTGCCTCCAAGCAAAGGCAGGAGAGGCACTTCGGGAGACTACGCCGATGAAGCTCGCTTGTTTGTTGACCTGCCTCGCCGCCATCCTGTTCCTGCCCCAGCCCGCCGCCGCGCAGGCGCCTGTCGCCAAACGCCTCGTCATCGTCGACGACGACGTAATCGGCCTCAACGGGGTGCCGCTGCTGATGCTGCAGGCGCCCGATGTCACCGTGCTCGGCATCACCACCACCAGCGGCTCGGTCTGGCGTGACACCGCCACGGCCTATGCGCTGCGGACGCTGGAGATCATCGGCCGCACCGACGTGCCGGTGGTGCCCGGCGCGGTCGTACCGCTGCTCAACACGCGTGAGGCGACGAAGGCATGGGAGAGCGTGTACGGACGCCTCGTCTTCAAGGGCCCGTGGACCGATTACTGGCCCGACGGCACGATCCAGGACCATCCGGGCGCCGACGATCCCAAATTCGTGCCCGACCTGCCGACCGGCAAGCCCACGACCAGGCCCAGCGACGAGATTGCCGCCGCCTTCCTCGTCCGGATGGTCCGCGCGCATCCGGGCGAAATCACGTTGTTCGCGACCGGCCCGATGACCAACATCGCGATCGCGCAGAGCCTCGACCCCGGTTTCGCCGCCAATGTGAAGGAACTGATCTACATGGGCGGCAGCCTGTTGCCGCGGCAGGCGCTGGCCGGCGCGTCGGCCGAGCAGTTCGCCCGCGAGTTCGTCAATTCACCGCGCCGCGAGTTCAACGTCCGCTGGGACCCCGAGGCGGCGCGGATCGTCGCCCATGCGCCGTGGAAGAAAGTGACGATGGTGCCGGTCGATCCCTCGACGGGCACGCAATGGACGAGGGACTTGCTCGCCAGCCTGAAGCCCGCAGGCACGCCGTTGACCGAGTTGATGCAGACCGCGCTCGCGCCGGGCTTTCCGATGTGGGACGAGATCGCCGCAATGGTGTGGCTGACACCCGCGATCGTGACGAAGGCCGACACGCTCTACATCGATTTCGAGACCAGCCAGGCTGCGGCCTATGGCGACACTCTTTCATGGACCGAAGCCTGGCGACCGCATCTCGGCGAGCAGGCGCAGCGCGTGATCCTGTCGGTCGATCGCGTGGCGATGGAGGCCGGGATGCGGGCGTTGTACATGCGCCGGCAGGGGCGGTGAGCGCGTCCAATATTGCATCTTGACGAATCTTTGCTAGCATAATGCCAGCACAGGAGTGTTTATGGCTACGCTTACGGTTCGTAAACTCGATGACACCGTCTATCACGCCCTCGGCGTGAGAGCGCGTCGCAACAAGCGGTCGCTGGAGGCGGAGGTGCGTCAAATTCTTGCGGAGCAGGTCAATCAACCGGTGACGGTCGATAATATCGATCAATTCCTTGCAGAGCTTGCGATATTTCGCGACGAGACAAAGCACTTGATTAGATCGGATGAAGATAGCGTCGCTTTAATCCGCGCAATCCGCGACGAGGAATGATTGTCCTCGATGCAAGCGTCGGTGTCAAATGGCTCAAGGCTGAGACGCAGAGCACGGAGGCCAGCGCATTGTTGGCCCGCTCTGCGGGCGCTATCATGGTCCCCGACCTGTTCGCTATCGAAGTGGCGAGCGCAATCGTCCGCGTGGCTAACACGGACAAGCCGGCGGCACCGGCGATGCGCACGGCTTTGGCGCGCTTCGACACCTTGCTGTCCGGCGCCATGTTCGAGCAAGTGCGGACGACGCCCGAACTGCTCGGCAGGGCCGCGACGCTGGCCATCGACATCGGCCACCCGCTCAAGGACTGCATTTATCTGATGCTGGCAATCGAGGCCAATTGCCCGCTCGTCACCTGCGATGCGAAATTCGCGGAGAAGGCGCGCCCGCGCTACAGCGACATCAGGCTGCTCGGCGACATCGTATGAGTTCGAGCGCAAGCGGCGGGATGACGCCGGCATCGGCCCCCGCCTACGCCGGCCATCCGACATCCCGACGACAGGACCAGCCATGACCATCCCCGCCATCGACTGGCCCGCCGCGTCCGCCGCGCTCGACGCGCATGGCTGCGCCGTCCTGCCCCAGTTGCTGTCGCTGGCCGAATGCGCCGCCATCGGCGCGTTGTGGGACGCCCCGGATGGCTTCCGCAAGGAGGTGGTGATGGCGCGGCACGGCTATGGCAGCGGGACCTACCGCTATTTCGCTTATCCGCTCGCCGAACCGGTCGCGGCATTGCGCGCCGCACTGTATCCGCCGCTCGCCGCGATCGCCAATCGCTGGGCCGAAGCGCTCGGGCAGCCGGCGCGCTATCCGGACACGCATGACGCCTATCTCGCGCGCTGCCACGCGGCCGGGCAGACGCGGCCGACGCCGCTGCTGCTGCGCTACGGCCCGGGCGACTGGAACGCGCTGCACCAGGATGTCTACGGCGCCGAACTCTTCCCGCTGCAGGCTGTGATACTGCTGTCGCGGCCCGGTGCCGATTTCACCGGCGGCGAATTCGTGCTGAGCGAGCAGCGTCCGCGGATGCAGTCGCGGCCCGAGGTCGTGACCCTGGGCGCGGGCGATGCAGTGATCTTCCCGGTCCGCGAGCGGCCGGCCAAAGGCGCGCGCGGCTGGCATCGCGTCCAGATGCGCCATGGCGTCAGCCGTCTGCACGGCGGTCGGCGCCACACGCTCGGCATTATCTTCCACGATGCGGCCTGACGATCATCGAACGTTCTGGCCGCGCGATTTCCTTGAAAATCGGCGCCGCATCGGGCTTAAGGTCAGCCATGTTGCGCACCCGTATCTCGTTCCTCGCTTTGCTGCTGCTCGCCGGCTGCGTCGGCGCCCCGTCGCCCGAACCGTCGCCGACGCCGGTGCCGAGTCCGACGCCGACGTCCAGGCCGACGCCAACGCCAACGCCGCCTCCCTTGAGCGCCGACTGGCAGGACTGGCCGCTGACGCCCGGCGACTGGGTCTATCGCAAGGATGTGCGCGGCAGCCTGTCGCTCTACGGCCGCACCGGCGCCGATGCCGATTTCCTGATTCGCTGCGACAGCGCTGCGCGGCGCATCTATCTCTCGCGCGCCGGTACCGTCCCAGCGGCGGGCGCGCAGATGATCGTCCGCACCTCCGCCGGCACCACCGCGCAGCCGGTGCGCAACACCGGCGGCGATTCGACCTATGTCGCGGCCGAACTCGCGCCGCGCGATCCTCTGCTTGATCGCATCGCGTTCAGCCGCGGCCGCTTCGTCGTGCAGGTCCCCGGCCTGCGCGATCTCGTGATCCCGGCCTGGCCTGAATTCACGCGCGTCGTCGAGGATTGCCGGGGGTGAGGCGTGAGGCCACCCAGCCCGGCGCGGGCAAGATATTTGCCCGGAAAATTTTGTAAAACAAGGCTTGATCGCATGGCCGCTCTGACTCATGTTGAGGGCGTGCCAGACGGCACATGGCTTCAACTAAGCGAAAGGAGGTGATCCGATGTCTCATGGTTCAGCAGAGAGGTCGGTCCAGCCCGTTCGGGAGGCGCGCGCCTGAGGCGCTGCCTGAGTCTTCCGGAGGCGGCACTTCCGGCCGCTGACCATGTTAGGAGGTTGCCGGGTCGATGAGGCCCGGCAGCCTCTTTTCGTTTTCGGGTCCCGTCGGGAGCGACGACCATGATTAGGCCGATCCTGTTGCTCGCCGTCTTCGCGCTCTCGGCCTGCGCCACGCCGTCCGTCACGACCATGGCGCCCGACGCCGGCGAGGCGCTGCTGCTGCGATCGGTCGACAACCGCTCGATCGAGGATCTGTCGCGGGCGATGGCCGGCGGGTCGACCAGCAGCGAGGCAATCACCTACGCCTATCTCGCGCGGATCAGGACACTCGACCGCGACGGCCCGCGGCTCAACAGCGTGATCGCCGTCAATCCAGACGCGCTCGCCGATGCCCGCGCGCGCGATGCCGAGCGCAGGGCGGGCAAGGTCCGCGGCCCGCTCCACGGCATTCCGCTGTTGATCAAGGACAATATCGAGACCGCCGGGCCGATCGCCACCACGGCCGGCAGCCTCGCGCTGAAGGACAATGTCACCGGCCGCGACGCGCCGGTGGTCGCGCGGCTGCGCGCCGCCGGCGCGGTGATCCTCGGCAAGACCAATCTCAGCGAATGGGCGAACATCCGCTCGTCGCGGTCGATCAGCGGCTGGAGCGCGGTCGGCGGGCTGGTGCGCAACCCCTATGCGCTCGATCGCACTGCCTGCGGCTCGTCGAGCGGTAGCGGTGCTGCCACCGCCGCCAGTCTCGCCGCCGCCGCGGTCGGCACCGAAACCGACGGCTCGGTAGTCTGCCCGGCGTCGATCAACGGGCTGGTCGGGCTCAAGCCCACCGTCGGCCTCGTCTCGCGCACGTTCGTCGTGCCGATCAGCCACAGCCAGGACACGCCGGGACCGATGACGCGGACGGTGTGGGACGCGGCGGTGATGCTGAACGCGATGGCCGGCAGCGACCCCGCCGATGCCGCGACCAAGCAGGCCGACGCGCACAAGGTCGATTATGCCGCCGGGCTGAAGGCGGACGCGCTGAACGGCGTCCGCATCGGCGTGCTGCGCGACATGGAGGGCAGCAATCCGGCGCTGAAGCAGGCGTTCGAAACCGCGCTCGCGGTCATGAAAAGCAAGGGCGCGGTGCTGGTCGACATCGCCGATTCGGAGATCGGTGAGGGCCTCGACGATGCCGAGACGATGGTCCTGTACACCGAGCTCAAGGCCGATCTGAACGCCTGGCTCGCCACCACGCCGCCGGCGGTGACGACGCGCACTTTGGCGGATGTCATCGCGTTCGATGTCGCCAATAAGGATCGCGAAATGCCCCTGTTCGGGCAGGAAACATTCGAAAAGGCGCAGGCGACGAAGGGCCTGAGCGATCCCGAATATAAAACCGCGCTGACCGTCGCCCGCCAGCTCGCCGGCCGCGACGGCATCGACCGATTGCTGAAAAAATATCGTGTCACCATCCTCGTCGCGCCGACTTACGGCCCGGCCTGGCTCAGCGACATCATCCATGGCGACCAATATGAGGGGCCGAGCGCCAGCCAGTTGCCCGCCGTCGCCGGCTATCCGCATCTGACCGTGCCCTATGCGCAGATCGGCGGGCTGCCGGTGGGGCTGAGCTTCATCGGCCCGGCGTGGAGCGAAGCGGCGCTGCTCGCCGCGGGCTTCGCATTCGAACAGGCGATTCCGCCGCGCACGCCGCCCGATTTCTCGTCGACCGTCTACAAGGGACCCGAGCTCGATCCGATCCGGTGAGCGACATGCGCCTGCCACGCGACCAGCGCAGGGGTCACGCCCAGCTCCATGCACAGCCCGAACAGATGCCCGAACGACGGCACGCCGACGCTGACCAGCGAAAACAGTCGTGCCAGCCCGCCGAGCACGACGAAGCAGCCCAGCATCCGCAGCCGCGGCCCCTTGCGCTCGATCGCCGGCACGCAGCTCGCAAAGGCGATGCCGACGCCCAGGAAGATGCCCGACAGATAGCGGAAATGGCTGTCGAGATCGGTCGGCGCGGCCACCCCCTTCACCCAGCCCGGCCCGTGCAGCACGCCCAGCGATCCCGCCGACAGCGGCACCAGGCAGGCGATTCCGACCAGGATCTGCAGCGCTCTTTTCTCGATCGTCGGATTCATCTGCGGTCATGCTCCAGCAATTCCTGCGGCACGCGGATGCCGCGGATCGCCAGCCGCACTTCGATCAGGAACAACACCAAAGCCGCCGTCAGCAGCGCCATCGCCAGCACGAACAGGATGGCGACCGACACGCCCGCGCGGATGTCGGCGAGCGACGCGATGAACAGCATCGCCACCAGCAGGCACACCGCCAGCGCGCTGGCGACACTGAGCGCGATCGCCGCGCTGACCACGGTGATGCGCCGGTCGATCAGCCGCAACTCCCACACATGACGTTCATGCTCCGCGCCGGACGATGCGCCGTGCAGCGCGGCAAGCTGGCGCGACCGGTCGACGACGCGCTGCAGCCGCCCCGCCATCACGTTAAGGATGCCGCTGATGCCGGCGAGCAGGAACACCGGCGCGACCGCGAGCTGGATCGTATGCGCGATATCGGTGACGGCGGGTCCGTTCAGCATCGCCCGACGGTGGCGACGCGCATCCGACGGGTCAAGCGGACTCACGGCTTGGTAAGGAGGACGCGTTAGAGCGCGGGTCATGACAAGGCCGATCGCCGCCCAGCATTTCGAGGTCGCCGCCACGGCCGACACCGTGCGCGGCATCGCCGCCGCGATCGACGCGATCGACGTCGCGCCCGAGCGCGCCTTCCTGCGCCGCCAGTGGTTCGCCGCCGCCGTCGCCGCTTATGGCCATCGCGCACCGCGCACGATCCTCGTCCACCGCGGCGACCAGCCGGTCGCGGCGCTGCCGGTCGTCGCGCTCGGCCTGTCGCCGCTCGGCATCGTCGCGGTGCCCGGTTGCTTTTGGCCCTATCGCAGCTTCGTCCTCGCCCGCGATCTGCGCGCCCGAGAGGCCGACGCGCTGCTCGATCAGCTCGGCCGCACCGCGCGCGCGCTGCGGATCGGTCCGGTCTATGCCGACGATCCCGCGCTCGCCGCGCTGACCGGTGCGGCCGCACGCCGCGGCTGGACGCGGATCGACCGCCGTCTCGCGACCAGCTTCTGGCTCGATATCCCCGCGCAGCAGGCCGAAGGCCCCTGGCCGCGAACCTCGACGCTCAAGAAGAACCGCTTCCACGAAAAGCATCTCGCCGGCCATGGCGCGCTCGACTGGACCTTCCATTCCGGTGCCGACTGGACGCCGGCGCTGTTCGACGCGCTCGCCGATATCGAGCAGCGCAGCTGGATCGCCGAGCGCACCGACGGCAACGACGCCAAATTCACCGGGCAGGGCCATGGCGCCTTCTGGCGCCGCGCAGCCGAGGATCCGGCGATCGCCGCGGCGATGTGGGTCGCTCTGCTCGGCATCGACGGCAAGCCCATCGCCTTCTCCTTCGATCTCAACCTCGGCCGGCTCAAGCACGCGATCGCCAACAGCTATGATCCCGTCGTCGGCAAGCACAGCCCGGGCAAATTGCTCTATTACCGCAACCTCGTCCGCGCGATCGCCGACGGCATCGACCGCGTCGACTGGGGCGCCGGCGACAGCGGCTACAAGCGCGTGATCGGTGCGGAGGCCGGCCCCGAGATCGTCGATGTGCTGTTCGCGCGGCCGGGGCTTGGCGGGCTGGTCGCGAAGCTCGCCCGCAGCCGGTGGGCGCGCAGCGGCCACTGAACACCGCATGCTGCTCGATATGTCTGCTTCCATCCGGTGCGGGCACGGTTCCGCAATTTCGTCGTAATTCCGCGGTACTGGCGCCCGTTGAAAGGGGCTATGAGACGATATGATTGATATAACACAACTGCCTCACGTCGAGGCGGACGTTATTTACGCCGTCGGCGACATTCATGGCCGCCTGGATCTGCTCGATAGTATCAATGATGCGATTGCCGTCGATATGGCCAAATCGGGCAGTCAGACACCGTTGATTTGCTACCTGGGCGATTATATCGACCGTGGTCCACACTCCGCACAGGTCATCGACAGGCTCTGCTCCTATGCCGGCGATGATCTGCGGCGCGTGTACCTCAAGGGCAATCACGAAGACCGCATGATCGATTTCCTGGCAGACCCGATTGCAAACGGTCCCGCATGGCTGAAGTTTGGCGGACGTGAGGCTCTGGAAAGCTATGGTGTCACGGTACCGGTTGAACCGGGTGATGGCGATTGGGAAATTTCACGCGACCGGCTCAAAGCATTGTTGCCGGCAAGCCATCGCCGCTTCTTGTCGGCGCTATTGCTCGGCATCCGATGGCGTGGGTATCTGCTGGTCCATGCCGGTCTGGACCCGGAACGCCCGATCACCGCGCAGATGCAACGAGATCTGATGTGGATACGCGAACCTTTCCTCAGTAGTGAGCGGGATTGGGGGTTCAAGGTGGTCCATGGCCATGTCATTACAGACAAGCCGGTGTTCCGAACAAACAGGATCGGTATCGACACTGGCGCCTATCAATCCGGATGCCTGACCTGTCTGGTGCTGGACGACAGGGGTGAACGGCTGATTCAGACCTCATCTAATTCAGGGACATTACTAAATTTTAAACGCGGGTACGTCTGAGAAATTGGTATAGCGTCTCCGAAATTCCGCCGGCCTATTGCCGGTTCGATCGGATGTAACGAATGCACTTGCCATTCAAGCGCGATCATGATTGCGAAGGACGACTCAGAATTAAATGATCCGGCGACCGAAAAACATTGCTGCAATACAGCAAGAAGAGTGATAATGTCGATTCGACTTGGCAGGAGAGCGGTCGTGGTCTATGGAAGCAACGAGCCGACATCGACGGTCGATACACCGGGTCTCGGTCTGTTCGAACTCCCCGCCGCGCTGGTGAAGCCTGCGGTGATGGCGTGCAGGCTGTTCAACACCGTGCTCGATTCGATCTTCTATGACGTGCCGACCTTGCGCGCGGATCTCCGCCGGCACGATGCCGAGATGGCGAAGCAGGACGAGAAGCCGCCATCGCGCATCGTCGCGTTCGACGCGCTGACCGATCCGGAGGGTTCGCTGCTGCTGATCGATGCGACGACCGCGCCCTATGTCCACCGCTATCATGACGTCGAAGCCTTTCTGAACTCGCCATATCAGGAGACGCGCGACGTGGCCGTCGCCACCATCACCGGCGTCGGCAGCTCGGCGCTCGGCAGCGCGGCGCTGGCCTGGGACGTGTCCGTCGCGCTGGGCGCGCCGGTGCTGGCGATCGTCCCCGGCTATGGCGTCGCCGACGTGGTGCTGCAGGGCCTGGGCGGATTTTTCGGGTTCGGCCTGTTCGACTATCTCGGTGCGAAGAGCATGACGCAGAATGCGCTCGCCAATGTCGCGCCGGTCACCGCGACGATCGGTCGCCAGCTCGCGGCGTCGGTGCCCGATGCCACGACCTTGCATGGCGCGCCGGTCTTTCGCCACGGCTCGGGTTCGTCCGACGTCCTGCATGCTCTGATGAAGGAGCGCGCGAAGCCGTTCAGCATCGTCGTCGGCCACAGCAAGGGTGCGCTCCAGATCGGCAACGCGCTGCGCTCGCTCGATCCGGACAGGACGCAGGGTCTGCGCGTCGTGACTTTGGGCTGCCCGATCGCCGAAGACGCGCCCGGCGCCGTCTATCATCAATATCTCGGGCTGTTCGACGCGCTGGGGCAGCTCAACATGTGGGGACATTGGCCCGAATATTGGCCGCCCACCTGGCACACGACAAACTCCGGGCTGCCACCGGCGATGGACGCCGGCGCCTTCACCCGCGACGCCGTATAAGGTTCGGCCACGGCGCCTGCGCCGCACCGGCAACGTCTTCCGCATCGGCTTGAAAGGCTTGGCGCGCGATAGCGACGTCCTGCGCGAGCGTGGAACCGAAGGCGACGAATTCGACAGCGCCTTCCAGGGTTCCGAATGGGACCAATTCCTCGCGCTCATGACCGCCAGGGGGATTCCGATCCCCTGACGGCGCAATCGTCGAACATGTCGCCGATCTACCCGGCCTGACGTTGCGCCGGCCTGACGCTGAGGGCGCCAGGCCGGTCGCGGTTGCCATCGGTGCCTGGCCTCAGGCGACGTTGAGTTCGACGTCGATGTTGCCGCTGGTCGCCTTCGAATAGGGGCAGATCGCGTGCGCGGCATCGACCAACTCGCGGGCGACCTCGCGGTCGACCCCCGGCACGCTGACGTCGAGGCGCGCCTTCAGGAAGAAACCGCCGGCACCGTGGAGCAGGTCGATCTGCGCGTCGATCGCGGGCGTTTCGGGCAGCTTGATCTTGCGCTGCGCGGCGGCGAGTTCGACCGCGCCGATGAAGCAGGCCGACCAGGCGGCGGCAAACAGCTTTTCGGCGGTCGGGTGGGGCTCGGGCAGCTTGATGTCGAGGGTGCCGTCGCTGCTGCGCGCGGCGCCGTCGCGGCCGCCGGTGGTGTGGGTCTTGCCGATGAAGATGATTTTCGGGGTCATGGTTCTGTCCTTTGCATCGCGTTTGGATCGTATCCGATTGAAGCGGATGCGGGCTAAATATGTTGACGGTTGAAGCGTGTCAACCCCTTTCCGATTTAATCGTATGCGATATATATGGGCGAGACGATCACGAGGCGGAGACACCCAATGCCCCCTTCCAAGCCCACCGCCGGCAACGGCCCCAAGCTCCCGACCTATCTGTGCTTCGCGATATATTCGGCGAACCTGGCCTTCGGCCGCGCCTACAAGCCGATCCTCGAGCAGCTCGGCCTCACTTACACCCAGTACATCACGATGGTGGCGCTGGGCGACGAGGACGATCTGACCGTCGGCGCGCTCGGCGAAAAGCTGTTCCTCGAATCCAACACGCTGACGCCGATCCTCAAGAAGCTCGAATCGATGGATTTTCTCTACCGCCGGCGCGACCCCGCCGACGAGCGGCAGGTGCGGATCAGCCTGACGCCGGCCGGCCGCCAGCTGCTGGACAAGGATCTCGGCACGTCGCTGTTCGAAGCGACAGGCCTCGGCGACGACTTCGCCGCGGTGCAGAAGGCCGTCGCCGGCCTGCGCGACAACCTCCTGCGCTCGGTGCGGGCCGAACCGTAGTTTCGCGGACACAATACTAAATTCGTCTTCGACTCGGTCGTGCGCGGACTGAGCGCAGGAGTCTGTCATGACTTCGTTCTGCGGGCGGGCGCTCGAGGGGCAATCGATCGTGTCTCCCTGAATCATCCAGCTGACCGGCATCGATCCCCGATGCCGGTCAGCCCGGACCGCTTCAGCGCATTCGCTCCAGTCCTGCCTGGGCGAGCCTGCCGGCAGCATCGCCGAGCACGCGGCTAACTCCGGGGTCGAACGCCTGGCGGGCTGCCTCATGGAGGCTGGCGCCGAGCGCGAGGATGTCGCGGGCGCTGACTTCAGCGCGGAACCACCAGGGCGGCGGGCCGGGGAAGGGCCACCGCGGGCGGTAGCCGTTGCCGCACCATTCGTCGATCAGGCGGTTCACATAGCCGCCGACGATGATGATGCCGCGCTCCTCGCCGTCGTCGCCCACCGCGCCCGCGACGGCCCGCGCGGTAAACCTGGGCGCACGATCAATCGGCGAACACCACCCGCAACGGCGCCGCGCCCTCGACCGTGGCGAGGATGGTGTCGCCGCGGCGGATCGGTCCCACGCCCGCCGGGGTGCCCGTGAAGATCAGATCGCCCGGAGCCAGCGCTACATAGGTGGAAAGATCGGCGATGATCTCCGCCACGTTCCAGATCATCTGCGCGAAGTCGCCCGACTGGCGCACAGCGCCGTTCACCGCGAGGCCTATCGCACCCTGCGCCGGCGGCACGCCGACCGTGAGCGCGCCGATCGGCGCCGAACGATCGAAGCCCTTCGCCATATCCCAGGGACGTCCGCTCTTCTTGGCGATCGCCTGCAAGTCGCGGCGGGTGAGGTCCACGCCCGCCGCGAACCCGAAAATCAATGCTTCGGCCGCATCGACGCACACATCTGCACCGCCTGCGCCGAGCGCGAGCACCAGTTCGACCTCGTGATGCAGATCGTCGGTCCGGGTGGGGAAGGGCAGGGTGGCGTCGCTTTCGACGACGGCATCCGCGGGTTTGGTGAAGAAGAACGGCTGCTGCCGGTCGGGATCCGATCCCATTTCACGTGCGTGATCGGCATAGTTCTGGCCCACGCAGAAAATGCGGCGGACCGGAAAGCGGCCGCTGCTGCCGGCGATCGCGACGCTTGGCGGATTGAAGATGGGCAGTTTCATCACGCATGCGCTCCTCGAAAGTGATCAGCCATTGGTGGGCGATCGGACGTTCAGGTCTTCCGTACGGGCTGACGAATTACAGTCCTGAGCTTTTCCGCCGGGGTCTTCCGAGGATCGCTCAGATAGATTTCGTGATGCCGCCCGCCGAAGCCATACCCGCCTTCGGGCATGATCTCGTCGTGCAGCTTGGCAAGAAGCGGCCCTTCATCGTCATAGCTTCCCACGTGCAGCGCCTGGAGGCAAAGTCCTTCCTCCAATGTCTCGAGCCGGAGGCTGGCAATGAGCTTTCCCAACTTGCATTCGCTCCGGACCTTGGCCTCCAGAAACATCTCCTCGTCGATATAGTCGGGAACCATGATCATCATCGTCCAGTCCCATTCATCCTTCCGCCTCGCAGTAAAGCTTTCGGGGTCTGGCGCAGACCAAAGGCCCTCCAGCGGCGACACCACGAAGTCACGCCCTTTCGCCTTGCACGCGAACTTGACCGAATAGGCCGTCGCGTAAAGGCTCGCGAGCGCGAGCTTGTATTCGGGAGCGGCGTTTGGATCGCCTTGCCCGTCGGCCATGAGATAGGCGAGCGGAGGCACCTCGATCGGCACGAAACGGTTGAGCGGAGCATTGAACAGCGCCTTCCTGGCCTTCTTCAGGTCGAGTTTCTCCATCTGCTGCTCCCAAGGGCGCTTCACCGGGTCAGGCCCAATGGCTCGCTTCACAATCTCCGTAACCAGGGCGATGCTTACCGCCTCGAGATATCGGTCCATTGCGGCATCCTGAATTCACCGCCAGTACCTCTGCGCGAATTCCTTTATGTCTCGTGCGACAGTTCGGTCCTCTGGTGTGCCGAAGAAGCCACCATGCGGCATTGCTTCGTAGACCAGTAGTTCGGCGGGCACCGCCGCCGCGCGCAGGCGATGAAGCATGCGCACGGCGTTGGACAGAAACATGTCCCGCGTTCCCGCTGTCAGCAGGCTTGGGGGCCAGCCGCCAGAGAAATCCCCCAACAGCGGTGAGAGATACGGATCGGCGAGGTCGTGACCGTTGGCGTAGAAACGATTCACGGGCGTCAGGCTCCGCTGCAGGACGACATCGATGATGGCGTTGGTCTGGAAGCTGTCGCCGGATTCCGTCAGGTCGAGTTCCGGCGTTTCCAGAATCAGGCTTGCCGGCAGGGGCAGCCCTTCGGCCTTGGCTCGCAGAATGAGCGCTCCGGCCAAATTGCCGCCGCAGCGGCGTCAGCTCTTCGGCCGCCACGTCAGCACGCGCCAGACATAGCCGCCGCCGATCAGCACGACGATCGCCGTCGAGACCGGGCCGATCCAGGTCTCGATCTCGGCATAGTGCCGGCCGAGCACATAGCCGGCGGTCGCGAGCAGGGCGGTCCAGCCCGCTGTGCCGATCGTCGACCAGAAGACGAAGCGCGCCGGATTCATCCTGAGCAATCCCGCCGGGATCGAGATCAGCGAGCGCAAGGTCGGCAGCATGCGGCCGAAGAAGACGAAGGCGGCGCCATGGCGTTCGAACAGGCGGTCGGCGCGTTCGATCTCGGGCCAGTCGATCGTCAGCCAGCGGCCCCAGCGGTCGATCAGCGGCTTGAACCGGTCGATGCCGATCGTGCGCGCGAGCAGATACCAGGCATAATTGCCCAGCATCGCGCCGCCGGTGCCGCTGGCGATCACCGCCCACAGCAGCATCTCGCCCTTCGCTGCCTCCAGCCCGGCGACCGGCATGATCACCTCCGACGGGATCGGCGGGAATACCGTCTCGAGGAACATCAGCAAGGCGATGCCGAAATAGCCCGATTGCTCGATCAGGCGGACGATCCAGGCGCTCACTGGCCCGTTGCCGCCCTGTCCGCCACGCGGCGCTCGATCGCGTCCCAGATCAGGCCGGCGGTGTCGCTGCCGTTGAAGCGGTCGATCGCGACGATGCCGGTGGGGGAGGTGACGTTGATCTCGGTCAGCCATTTGCCGCCGATCACGTCGATGCCGACGAACAGCAGCCCGCGCGCCTCGAGTTCGGGGCCCAGCGCGGCGCAGATTTCATGCTCGGTCGCGGTCAGTTCGGTCTTCGCCGCGACGCCGCCGACCGCGAGGTTGGAGCGGATCTCGCCCGCGCCGGGGATGCGGTTGACCGCCCCCGCCACTTTACCGTCGATCAGCACGATGCGCTTGTCGCCCTGCACCACGTCGGGGATGAAGGCCTGGATCATGTGCGGCTCGCGCCACGTGGTGTTGAACACCTCGATCAGCGACGAGAGGTTGGCGCCGTCGCTGCCGACCTTGAAGATCGCCTTGCCGCCATTGCCGTGCAGCGGCTTGACGACGATCTCGCCATGACGGTCGAGGAAGGCGCGCGCCTCGTCATAGCTGCGCGTCACCAGGGTCGGCGGCATGAAGCGCGCATAATCGAGCACGAACACTTTCTCGGGCGCGTTGCGCACCGAGACCGGATCATTGACTACGAGAGTCTGGTCGCGGATGCGCTCGAGCAGATGGGTGGCGGTGATGTAGCCGAGGTCGAACGGCGGATCCTGGCGCATCAGCACGACGTCGACATCGGTGCCGAGATCGAGCGCGACCGCCGGTTCGAAGCGATAATGATCGCCCTTCACGCGCTGCACCGTCACCGGCTCGGCCTGCGTCCAGACGCGGCCGTCGGCATAGTTCAGCCGGTCGGCGGTGTAGTGGAACAGCCGGTGACCGCGATCCTGCGCCGACAGCATCAGCGCGAAGGTCGAATCGCCGGCGATATTGATGCCTTCCAGCGGGTCCATCTGGACCGCGACGCGCAACGTCATGAGCTGCCTTTCAGTAAGCGGGCAAAGGTCCGGACGAGCGTTCCAAACTATTCAGTTCCCCGGCGAAAGCCGGGGCCCAGGAGTCGCGCGCACCGAGCGTGTGACTCTGGGCCCCGGCTTTCGCCGGGGAACTGGGGTGTCGTTCGCCCGGTGCAAAGCCCTTTGTTTTCGAATGGGCGATCTAGGAGGCCGGCGGTCGATTGTCACCCATGCCATACGTTGACCAGATGCCGCGGCAGGCTGCGCGGCGAGATCAGCAGCACGTCGATCCGGATATCCTCGCCGTTGCGGGCGAAGCGGGGCGCGAGTGTCGCCGCCGCCATCGCCACCCGCCGCAACCGATATGCGTCGATCGCGAAATCGAGCTCGGCCGCGGTCGCGCGCGTCTTGACCTCGACGAAGGCGACGATCCGCCCCCGGCGCGCGACCAGATCGACCTCGCCGCCGCGCGTCTTGACCCGCTGCGCGAGGATCGACCAGCCGTGCAGCCGCAGCCACCACGCCGCGACGGTCTCGCCCAACCGGCCGTGCCGTTCGGCGCGGGCGCGGTCACGGACCATCGTGCGACCCTGCGACCTGGCCCGCCTTCATCGCCGTCACCCGTTCGTAGAGCGCGCGGCGATCGACGCCGAATCGCTTGGCGACTTCGCCCGCCGCCTTCGCCGCCGGCAGCCGCTCCAGCGCTTCGGCGAGCGCCGCCTCGATCGCGTCCGCGCTGGCCGGGGGCGCCTCGCCCGGTGGTGCCACGACGATCACGATCTCCCCCCGCGGCCCCTTTTCGGCATAGCGCCCCGCCAGCGCCGAGAGGCTGTCGGTCACGCATTCCTCGAACATCTTGCTGATCTCGCGCGTCACCGCCGCATCGCGATCGCCGAGGCCGGCCGCGAGCGCCGCCAAGGTCGCGGCGAGTCGCGGCCCCGATTCGTAGAGGAGCAAGGTCGCGCGCACGCCGGCGATCTCGGCGATCGCTTCGGCCCGCGCTTTCTCCTTCGACGGCAGGAAGCCGAGGAACAGGAAGCGGTCGGTGGGCAGGCCGGCGAGCGTCAGCGCGGCGATCGCGGCGCAGGGGCC
>Ga0068860_100001606_pt1 | contig 24269 bp, 16 predicted proteins | sample KBSSwiS32_FD_66597 | JGI IMG/M metagenome (GOLD analysis project Ga0068860, IMG submission 66597) | Switchgrass rhizosphere microbial communities from Kellogg Biological Station, Michigan, USA - KBS Switchgrass S3-2 | ecosystem: Host-associated > Plants > Roots > Rhizosphere > Soil ...
TGGGGTCGTGGCTGACCTACGGGGTCGGAGTCGAGGCGGACAAGGCGCGCGCCTGCCTCGAGGAGGCGTTCGCGCAGGGGATCAACTTCATCGACACCGCCAACGTCTACGGCCGCGGCGCCGCCGAGAGCTTCCTCGGCGACGCGCTGCAGGGGCGGGCGCGCGACAGCTATGTGCTCGCGACCAAGGTCTATTTCCCGATGAGCGACTCGGACCGCGGACTGTCGGCAGCACAGATCGAGAAGCAGCTCGACGCGTCGCTGCAGCGCCTGCGCACCGATCATGTCGACCTCTACCAGTGCCATCGCTACGACTGGGACACGCCGCTCGAGGAGACGATGGCGGCGCTGACCCGCGCGGTGGACAGCGGCAAGGCGCGCTACATCGGCTTTTCGGAATGGCCGGCCGAGCGCATCCAGGCGGCGATCGACATGACCGGAGTCGCCCGGTTCGTCTCCAGCCAGCCGCAATATTCGTTGCTGTGGCGCGAGCCCGAGGAGGAAGTGATTCCATTGTGCGCCGCCAACGGCATCTCGCAGATCGTCTGGTCGCCGCTCGGCCAGGGCGTGCTCAGCGGCAAATATGATCCGGACCGGCCGCCGCCGACGGACTCGCGCGCGGCGAGCGACAAGATGGGCGGCTGGATGGACCGGCTGATGCACCCCGACGTGCTGCGCGCGGTCCAGCGGCTGAAGCCGATCGCCGAGGACGCCGGGCTGACCCTGCCGCAATTCGCGCTGGCCTGGGTGCTGCGCGAGCCCAATGTCGCCTCGGCGATCATCGGCGCGTCGCGGCCCGAGCAAGTGCGGGAGAATGCCGCCGCTTCGGGCGTGATCGTCGACACGCAGGCGTTCGTCCGGGCCGAAGCGATCATCGACGAGGCGTTGGCCGGAGCCGCGGCCTAGGTCAGATCGCCTTCGAGCTGTGGCGCGACGGCGAGACGAAGATCTCTTCGATCGCCTGGTCGAACAGCTCGGCGATGCGGAAGGCGAGCGGCAGCGACGGGTCGTATTTGCCGGTCTCGATCGCATTGACGCTTTGGCGCGACACGTCGAGCCGTTCGGCGAGGTCCTGCTGGCTCCAGCCGCGCTCGGCGCGGAGGATGCGGAGGCGGTTGTTCATCAGCAGCCGCTTTCGCCGACGCTGACCTTATTGGCCAAGCCGCCGATCGCGAGCCCGAAATACCAGACCACGACGATCCAATACCCTTCGATGTGGCCGACCAGCTGGAAATTGTCGAGGAAGCCCCAGACAGTCGCCAGGCTGAGCGTGAAGCCGCTCGCCCACAGCGTCTGGCGGACCATCAGCATCCGGACATATTCATCCTGCTCTTCAACCAGATAGCGTCCAATCGCGCCGAAGATGCCGACGATCGGGAGCGCCGGCAGGATGGCGACGACATAGGCCGCCGGTCCGGTCACGAGCTGATGCTTGAAGCCGTAGACCGCGGCGATCAGAAACACCGCATAGGCCAGACTGAGCCAGATCACGCGCCAGTTATAGCGTTTCCACGCCGGAGTTCGAGAAACCATGACAAGCGTCCTTTTCATTGTGTCAAGTACGCTTTACGAATTGCTGGGGAGAATGTCAAGATAGCTTTACACGCCCTGCCGACGGCGCTCGTTTGACTTATCGATCACGCCCGCGCCGGACCGCGGTTGAGGCACTGCGCGGGCATCGCTACATGCCCGAGGCAATGACCAGAATGTTCAAGATCGCGCTTCCCGACGGCTCGGTGAAGGATATGCCCGAGGGCTCGACCCCGGCCGATGTCGCCGCGGCGATCGGGCCGGGCCTGGCCAAGGCCGCGCTGGCGGCCAAGGTGGACGGCGAGGTCCGCGACATCAGCCGCCCATTCGAGGGCGACGCGACGCTCGCGCTGATCACCGCCCGCGACGAGAAGGACGCGCTCGAGCTGGTCCGCCACGATTTCGCGCACATCCTCGCCGAGGCCGTCCAGAATCTGTTCCCCGGGACGCAGATCACCTTCGGGCCGGCGACCGAGGACGGCTTCTACTACGATTTCGCACCGACCGCGGCGCATGGCCCCTTCACCGAGGAGGAGCTGCCGGCGATCGAGGCGGAGATGCGACGCATCATCGCCGCCGACAAGCCGCTGGTCCGCGAGGTGTGGCGCCGGGACGAGGTGCGCGACTTCTTCAGCAAGTCGGGCGAGGCGTTCAAGGCCGAGTGGGTGATGGAGCTGCCCGAGGGCGAGACGATCAGCATGTACCGGACCGGTCGGGGCGAGGGCGCATGGATCGACCTGTGCCGCGGGCCGCACCTTGCGTCGACCGGCAAGCTCGACCCCAATGCGTTCAAGCTCACGCGGGTGTCGGGCGCCTATTGGCGCGGCGACCCGAAGAACCCGATGCTGTCGCGGATCTACGGCACCGCCTGGCTCAACCGGAAGCAGCTCGACGAGCATCTTGTGCGCCTCGAGGAGGCGGCCAAGCGCGACCACCGCAAGATCGGCCAGGAGATGGACCTGTTCCACCTCCAGGCCGAAGCCCACGGCAGCGTCTTCTGGCATCCCAACGGGTTCACCATCTACCGCGCGCTCGAAGCCTATATGCGCCGACGGATCGACGCCGCCGGCTATCGCGAGATCAAGACCCCGCAGCTGATGGACGCCAAGCAGTGGGAGAAGAGCGGCCACTGGGGCAAATATCGCGAGAACATGTTCGTCGTCCCGGACGAGATCCCGAGCACCGAGGACGACGCGCCGATCCTGTCCGGCGAAGCCGACCTGATGGCGCTGAAGCCGATGAACTGCCCGGGCCACATCCTCGTCTTCAAGCAGGGCATCACCAGCTATCGCGACCTGCCGATCCGCTTCTACGAGAACGGCAGCTGCCACCGCAACGAACCGCACGGCGCGCTCCACGGGCTGATGCGGGTGCGCCAGTTCACCCAGGACGATGCCCATATCTTTTGCCGCGAGGACCAGATCGTCGACGAGGCGCGAGCGTTCTGCGAGCTGGCCGACCGGGTCTACCGGGATTTTGATTTCCATTATGAGATCAAGCTCGCGCTGCGGCCCGACAACCGCTTCGGCAGCGACGCGGATTGGGACAAGGCCGAGGAAGAGCTGCGCCAGGCGGTGATCGCGGCGGGCATGGCGACGGACGAGTTCGGCTGGGAGGAATTGCCGGGCGAGGGCGCCTTCTACGCGCCCAAGCTCGAATGGCACCTCAAGGACGCGATCGGGCGGACGTGGCAGGTCGGGACCTTGCAATCGGACCGGGTCCTGCCCGGTCGGCTCGATGCAAACTACATCGGCGAGGACGGCCAGAAGCACCTCCCGATCATGTTCCACCGCGCGATCTTCGGCTCGTACGAGCGGTTCATCGGCATCCTCATCGAGCATTATGCCGGCAAGTTCCCGCTGTGGCTGGCGCCGGTCCAGGCGGTGGTGACGACGATCGTGTCCGATGCCGACGATTATGCGCGGACCGTCGCCGGGCGGCTGGCCGCCGCCGGCATCCGCGTCGAGACCGACCTGCGCAACGAGAAGATCAACTACAAGGTGCGCGAGCACAGCCTCGCCAAAGTCCCGCTGCTGCTGGTCGTCGGCAAGCGCGAGGCCGAGGACGGCACGGTCGCGCTGCGCCGGCTCGGCAGCGACGAGCATCAGCAGATGCTGAGCCTCGACGAAGCGGCGGCGATGATTCGGGCCGAAGCGGTCCCGCCCGATTTGCGCTGACGCGACTCGGCCACATCCTGCGGCAAAAATGACTCGCTTTTGGGCCGCGAACCTTTTCAATCGGGCCTCAAGCGCCTAACTCGCCTTCCGTTCGATCAACCTTATTGGAGACTTGGCTATACCACCGCCCTATCCGCGCCGAGGAATGGCGCCGCCGCAGCCGATGTCCGGCCCCCGCTACAATGAGTTCATCCAGGCGCAGAAGGTCCGCGTCATCGATGAAAACGGCGAAAATCTGGGCGTGATGTATACCCGTGAAGCCTTCGAGCAGGCGCAGGAAGTCGGCCTCGACCTGGTCGAGATCTCGCCCAACGCCGACCCGCCGGTCGCCAAGTTCCTCGATATCGGCCGCTACAAATACGAGGCCCAGAAGAAGGCGGCGGAGCAGCGCAAGAAGCAGAAGACGCAGGAGATCAAGGAGATCAAGATGCGTCCGAACATCGACGACCACGACTATGACACCAAGATGAAGAAGGTGTTCGAGTTCCTCGAGGAGGGGGACAAGGTGAAGGTCACGATGCGCTTCCGCGGCCGCGAGATGGCCCACGGCGAGCTCGGCATGGCGGTGCTCCGCCGGGTCCAGGAGCAGACCGCCGAGCTGGCCAAGATCGAGGCCCATCCGCGCATGGAGGGCCGCCAGATGCTGATGGTGCTGGCGCCGAAATAGGCGATGGCCAGCCGGTCCCTCGATTGCCCGCGCTGCGGCGGCGGCATGGAGTCCGGCTACATGATCGACGTCGGCTACGGCACCAAGGCCGTGCCGAAGTGGGTTGAAGGCGCGCCGCAGAAGAGTTTCTGGACCGGGCTGAAGCTCACCGGCAAGGACCAGCTCGACGTCACCACCTACCGCTGCCGGCGCTGCGGCTACCTCGAGAGCTACGCCTAGTCCCAAGGCCAGGTCTACTTACACTGTTGCAATTATGCTGCATCGCGGCGGTGTTTGCGTGGCGGCCGCTTTCCTTGTCGCGCGAACGGCATTAGCCTTCCTCGCTGGAGCTTGCTCCAACAGGGGAGAGAGACATGCGCAAGTCGGTGTGGCTGCTGTCGGCAGCGTTCGTCACATTTGCATCGCCGGCCATCGGCCAGAGCACATCGCAATCCACCACGGACACCGACAAGAGTTCGGCCCAGCCGACCCCGGGGGCGACCGAAGGCGCGGCGGTCCAGGACCAGGCGACCGAGACGCAGCCGGCCAACACCGGCGACATCGTGATCACCGCGACTCGCCGCAACCAGGCCCTCTCCGACGTGCCGATGGCGGTCAGCGCGGTCACCGCCCAGCAGCTCGAAAACACCGGCGCCAGCGACATCCGCCAACTCAACCAGGTGGCGCCGTCGCTGCTCGTCTCCTCGACCTCGTCGGAAGCCGGCGCGGGCGTCGCCCGCATCCGCGGCATCGGCACGGTCGGCGACAACCCGGGCCTCGAAAGCTCGGTCGGCGTGTTCGTGGACGGAGTCTATCGCTCGCGCGCCGGCGTCGCGCTGACCGAGCTCGGCGCACTCGACCGGATCGAGGTGCTGCGCGGACCGCAAGGCACCCTGTTCGGCCGTAACACCTCGGCCGGCCTGATCTCGATCATTACCGCCAAGCCGCGCTTCACGACGCAGGTCGCGGGCCAGATCGACGTCGGCAACTACGATCTGCGCCGCGCGGAGCTCAGCCTGACCGGTCCGATGACGGATACCGTCGCCGCCCGCCTCGACGGCGTGTTCCTGAAGCGCGACGGCTTCTTGAAGGACGACATTTCGGGCCGCCGGGTCAACGACCGCCATCGCTGGCTGCTGCGCGGGCAGTTGCTGTTCCAGCCGAACGACGATCTGTCGGTCCGGGTCATCGGCGACTTCTCGAAGCGTGACGAGGAATGCTGCGCCGCGCCCTACCTGCCGGCCTTCGATGTCGCCGCGCTCGGCGGCGGGTCGACGACTCAGCAGCCGTCGACCATCGCCGGGATCGAGCGTGCGCTCGGCGGGATCATCAACGACGACCCGTTCCACCGCCACGTCTCGATTACTGCCGGCCGCAGCTATCGCAGCGACGTCAAGGACGGCGGAATTTCGGCTGAAGCCGTTTACGATTTCGGCGGCGCCGAGCTGACCTCGATCACCGCCTGGCGCTACAACAAATATATTCGCGGCCAGGACGCCGACTTCAACAACCTCGACATCCTCTACCGCGACGACGACGGCAGCGCGTTCAACCGCTTCAAGACCCTGACCCAGGAACTGCGGCTCCAGGGCACTGCGTTCGGCGATCGGCTCGACTGGCTGGTCGGCGGTTATTACGCGAACGAGAAGCTGCGGCTCGACGACAATCTCGCGTACGGCGCGGATTATGCACGCTACGGCAACTGCCTGGTCGCGGCGAACTTCGCGGCGAGCGTGCCGACGATCATCGCTCCGGGCGTTTCGGCCACCTGCTTCAACACGGCGGTCGCGACTGGAACGCGGACGGCGCTCATTGCGCAGTACAATGCCGCGGTTGCCGCCAGCCAGTTCACGACTGCAGCCAACCTCGCCAGCCAGATCACCGTGCTGTCGGCCTTTGCCCGGCTCAACAATACGGGCGGTCCGGGCGTATCGGCCAACTTCAGCGTCGGTCCGTTCGGCAACAGCGGGTTCGCGAACCTGACCAGCCCGACGGCGCTGACTCTGAACGGTGCCGCACTCGACGACAGCTACCGCCAGACCAGCGACAATTGGGCGCTGTTCACGCACAATATCTTCACGATCACCGATGGCCTCAAGCTGACGGTCGGTGCGCGCTACACGCACGAGCGCAAGAAGCTGAACGTGGACCTCGCGGACAACAACACCATTTGCACCCTGCTTTCGGGCGGTGGCCTGCAGCAGCTTCCGTGCGTGATTCCGTCGGTTCCGGGCGGAGCGCTGGGCCTCGACGACCGGCGGACCGAGTCGAAGCTGTCGGGCACGGTCGTGCTTAGCTACAAGCCGACCGATCGGCTGCTCACCTATGCGAGCTACGCGCGAGGCTACAAGGCCGGCGGGTTCAACCTCGATCGCTCCGCTCTGTGGCGCGCCCAGGCCATCCCGACGACGGTCCCGCCGACACCGGGAACGACCGTCCTCAGCAACCCGCCATTGTCGGGAAGCGGCGCCGTTTGCGTCAGCGCGGCGCAGACCGGGTGTCAGGGAATCGTCGCGTCAGGCGCCGATCTGCAGTTCAAGCCGGAGACCAATGACGCGTTCGAAGTCGGCGCGAAGTACAATGGCCAGTGGTTCGACATCAATCTCGCTTTGTTCCACCAGCTGTTCAAGAACTTCCAGCTGAACACCTTCAACGGGCTCAACTTCGTCGTCGAAAACGTCAACAGCTGCAGCGACGATCTGGGTGGAGCGGACGAGGACAATAGCGCGCTGACCGGGGCGTGCAGCGGTAAGACCCGGGCCGGCGTCAAGAGCTACGGCTTCGAGCTCGAGGCGTTCACCCGGCCACTGCCCGACGTGCAGGTCAACGCCGGCGTGGTGCTGGCGAACACCAAATATCGCCACAATCTCGTCGGGGCCAACGGACGGGCGCTGACCAACGCCTTGTTCCAGCTGCCGGGCCGGCGAATCTCCAACTCGGCGGAATGGACCGGGACCGCGTCGATCGCCTGGACCCCGCCGATCGGCGGCGGCATGCGCGCCTTGTTCTATCTCGATGGACGCTTGATGAGCAGGTACAACACCGGCTCGGACCTCGACATCGAGAAGACCCAAAAGGGCTATTCGGTGTTCAACGGCCGAATCGGCGTTCACGGGCCCAACGATCTCTGGGCGGTGGAATTCTGGGGCCAGAACCTGCTCAACGAACATTATCTGCAGGTGGCGTTCGATGCTCCGGTGCAGGGCAGCGGCACGACGCGCGGCGTCGAGCGCGGAGCCGCCGCCGGCTTCTACAATCGCTCGACGCAGCTCTACGGCGCCTTCCTCGGCGAGCCGCGGACGTTCGGCGTGACCCTGCGCGGCAAGTGGTCGGCACCGCCCGCAGCGCCGGCCTATGTGGCGCCGCCGGCGCCGCCGCCTCCGCCGCCTGCGGCTCCCGCCACGCAGACCTGCCCGGACGGTTCGGTGATCCTGGCGACCGACGCCTGCCCGGCGCCGCCGCCTCCGCCTCCGCCGCCGCCGCCGGCGCCGGAACGCGGCAACTAGAAACTTCAGAGCCCCGCTTCGGCGGGGCTCTTCCTTTCGGGGGTTAGGCGGCCAGCGCGTGGGCGCCGCGGGCGGCGTGAAGCAGCTCGGCGCGGAGCCGGTCGACGTCCGGACCGTCGAGCTTACGGCCGTCGGCCCGGGTCAGATAGAAGACGTCGACCGCCCGTTCGCCGTAGGTCGCGATGTGGGCCGAGTGGATCTGGTGGCCGAGGCCGTGGATCGCCGCCGCCAGCGCCGCGAGCAGCGCCGGCCGGTCGAGCGCATTGACCTCGACCACCGTGGTGCGGTTGGACGCGCGATCCGCCACCGCGATCGACGGCGCCACCCGAAACGCGACATTGCGCGGCGAGCCGCGCTCGGGAGCAGGGAGCGGCGGCGGCTCCTGGGCGGTCAACGCCGTTTCGACCGAGCGGACCAGCCGGCTGCGCAGCCGGGCGTCGGAATAGGGCCGGCCGCGCGCGTCGAGCACCAGCAGATTGTCGAGCGCCATGCCGTCGCGGGTGGTGTGGATGCGTGCGTCGATGATGTTCGCTCCGGCCGCCGCCAGTCCGGCGCAAATCCGGTAGAACAGCCCTTCGCAATCGGGGGTGAAGACGCTGATCCGGGTCGCGCCGCTGTCGCGGTCGTCTTCCGCGACCACGCTCGGCCGCGCATCCCCGATATGCGCTTCGGCGGTCGCGACCTGCTTCGCGTTCGCGGCCTGCCAGGCAAGCGGCTCGGCCAGCCAGTAACTGTCGGGAAGGCGCCGCGCATGCGCGCGGAACGCGCTCGGCTTCCAGCCCAGCGCGGCGGCGAGCTCCTGCCGCCGGGTATCGACCAGCGCAGTCCGGCCATGCTGCTTGTGCCCGAGCCGGAGCCGCTCCTCGGCTGCCTCGAACAAGGTGCGCAGGAGCGATCGCTTCCAGTCGTTCCACACGCCGGGCCCGACCGCCCGAATGTCGACCACGGTCAGGATCAGCAGCAGCCGCAGCCGCTCAGGGCTCTGCACCTGGCGCGCAAAATCCTCGATCGTCTTCGGATCGGCGAGGTCGCGCTTGAACGCGGTCGAGGACATCAACAGGTGATAGCGGACCAGCCACGAGACCGTCTCGGTCTCGGCCGGGTCGAGCCCGAAGCGCGGGCCGAGCTTCAGCGCAATCTCGGCGCCGATCACGCTATGGTCGCCGCCGCGGCCCTTGGCGATGTCGTGCAGCAGCACCGCGACGTAGAGCAGGCGGCGCGAGGCGATCTGCTTGATGATCGCCGACGACAGCGGATGTTCGGCCTTGAGTTCGCCGCGGTCGATCGCCGCGAGCAGTCCGATCGCCCGGATCGAATGCTCGTCGACGGTATAATGATGGTACATGTCGAACTGCATCTGGGCGACGACCCGGCCGAAGTCGGGAACGAAGCGGCCGAACACCCCGGCCTCGTTCATCCAGCGCAGCACCAGCTCTGGGTGGTGGACGCAGGTCAGCACCTCAAGGAACAGGGCATTGGCGCGCGCGTCGTCGCGCACCGCCCGGTCGATCAGCCCGGCATCGCGGGTCGCCGCGCGCATCGCATTGGGATGGATCTCTAGCTGCTCGCGCGCGGCGAGCGCGAACAGTTCGAGCAGGCGAATGGGGTCGCCGCGGAAGAAGTCGTCGGCGGGGATCGAGATCCGTCCGCGATCGAGGGTGAAGCCGCCGAGCCGCTTCGGCCGGCGCCGGATGGTCGGCAGGGCGAAGCGAAAACCCTTCTTGCCCAATTGCTCGTCGAGCTGGGCGAGGAACTGGCCGGTGAGGTCGCCGACCGCCTTGGCGTTGATGAAGTAGAATTGCATGAAGCGCTCGACCGCGGATTTCCCGGGCCGGTCGGCGTAATGCATGAGCTCGGCGATGCGCGGCTGATATTCGAAGCTCAGCCGCTCCTCGGCGCGGCCGGCGAGCAGGTGCAGGTGGCAGCGCACCGACCAGAAGAAGCGCTCGGCGCGGTCGAACCGGCGGAATTCCGCGGCGCTCAGCAGCCCCGCCCCGACCAGGTCGGCGGGGCGCTCGACGCCATGCACATATTTGCCGATCCAGTAGAGCGTGTGGAGGTCGCGCAATCCGCCCTTGCCGTCCTTGACGTTGGGCTCGACCACGTAGCGGCTGTCGCCCATGCGGATGTGGCGCTGGTCGCGTTCGGCGAGCTTGGCCGCGACGAACTCCGCCGCGGAGCCCGCGACGACCTCCTTGCGGAAGCGGCGCATGGCCTCGTCGAACAGGCGATCGTCGCCCCACAGCCAGCGACCCTCGAGGAAGGCGGTGCGCACCGTCATGTCCTTCCGGGCAAGGCCGATCAGCTGGCTTTGCGAGCGGACCGAATGGCCGACCTTGAGCTTCAGGTCCCACAGCAGATGGAGGATCGCCTCGGCCGCGCGCTCGGCCGCCGCGGTCGGGGCCGTGGCGGTCAGGACCATGAGGTCGAGGTCGCTGAACGGCGCCATCTCGCCGCGCCCGGTGCCGCCGAGGCCGACCATCGCCAGGCGATCGTCGAGCGGCTGGTCGAGGAGGCGCTCGACGACGAAATCATACGCCAGCCGGACGAGCTGGTCGTGGAGGTAAGCGGTCGCCTGCGCCGCCGCCCGGCCGCGGCCCGGCTCGTCGGCCAGCCGCCGCGCGACCTCCGCGCGGCCGGCCCCCAAGGTCTCGCGCAGAATGGTCGAGACTTCCGCATTGAGCTTCTTTCCGCCGCGCAGGCTGGCAATCCGGTCGGCGATCCCCCGTCGGTCGATGATCGATCGCCGGTGGTCGACGTCGAGCAGGTTCATGGCTCGCGCTCGGCGGTCAGTCGCTTGAGGCGGTAGAGTTCCTCGAGTGCCTCGCGCGGGGTGAGCGAGTCGGGCTCGATCGCTGCGAGCGCCGCGGCGAGCGGATCGGGCGCCGGCTCGGGCTCGGCGGCGGTCGCGAACAGCGGCAGATCGTCGAGGCCGGCGGCAATCCCGCCGGTCGCGTCGCGGCCGGCTTCGAGCTTGGCCAGCACCGATCTCGCGCGAGCGACCACCGCGGGCGGCAGTCCGGCGAGCTTGGCGACCGCGATCCCGTAGCTGCGGTCGGCGGCGCCGCCGGCGACCTCGTGGAGCAGGACCAGATCGCCCTTCCACTCGCGCGCCCGGACGTGATGGAGCGAGAGCGAATCGAGCCGTTCGGCGAGCCGGGTCAGCTCGTGATAATGGGTCGCGAACAGGGTCCGGCACTGCACCTGGTCGTGCATCGCCTCGACCACCGCCCAGGCGATCGCGAGCCCGTCATAGGTCGAGGTGCCGCGGCCGATCTCGTCGAGGATCACCAGGCTGCGCGGCGTCGCCTGGGCGAGGATCGCGGCGGTCTCGACCATCTCAACCATGAAGGTCGAGCGGCCCCGCGCGAGATTGTCCGACGCGCCGACCCGGCTGAACAGCCGGTCGACGATCCCGACCGTGGCCCGCGCCGCCGGCACGAAGCTGCCCGCCTGAGCCAGCACGGCGATGAGCGCGCTCTGGCGCAGGAAGGTCGACTTGCCGCCCATGTTCGGGCCGGTGATCAGCCACAGCCGGTCGGACGGGCCCAGCGCCAGGCTGTTGGCAATGAACCGCTCGCCAGACTCTTTGAGCGCGGCTTCGACCACCGGATGGCGGCCGGCCTCGATCTCGAGGGTGGGCTCGTCGGTCAGTTGCGGGCGCGACCAATGCCCTTCGACGGCGCGCTCGGCATGGCCGGCAGCAACGTCGATCCGCGCGATGGCATCGGCCGTGGCCGTGATGTGCGGCGCGGCGGCCACCGCCAGCGCGGTCAGCTCGTCCGCGTGCGCCGCTTCGGCGGCAAGGGCGTGGGCGCCGGCCTCGACCACCCGCGTCGCTTCGTCGTGGAGCTCCGGCGAGTTGAAGCGAACCACGCCGGCGAGCGTCTGGCGATGCGTAAACCCGCTGTCGGGCGCCATCAGTCGGTCGGCATGGCGGGCGGCGACCTCGACATGATAGCCGAGCACGGCATTGTGACGGATCTTGAGCGACGCAATTCCGGTTGCGTCGCGATAGCGGCTTTCGAGCGCGGCGATCGCCCGGCGCCCGTCCGACGCCGCCTCGCGCAGCGCATCGAGCGCGGCGTCGTAGCCCTCGGCGATATAGCCGCCTTTGGCCGGGTCGAGCGGCGGCGACTCGACCAGCGCCACCGTCAGGCGGTCGACCAAGGCGGCGTGGCCGCCGAGCCGCGGCAGCAGGTCTTCGAGGAGCTGCGGGCGGTCGGGCTCGAGCTCGATCTCCGCCTTGAGCGCGGCGGCCCCGCCGAGCCCGTCGCGCAGCAAAGCGAGGTCGCGCGGGGTCCCGCGGGCCGCCGCCAGGCGGGCCAGCGCGCGCGCGACGTCCGGCAGCGACTTGAGCGTCGACCGTAGCCGCGTACGGCGTAGCGGATCGACGTGAAGCCAGGCGACCAGCGCCAGCCGCGCCTCGATCGCGGGACGATCGGTCAGCGGCGCGGCAATGTCTTCGCACAGCAGGCGCCGCCCGGCGGCGGTCTGGCAGCGATCGATCTCACCGAGCAGGCTGCCGGGCACGCCGCCGACGGCCGAGCGGGTCAGCTCGAGACTGTCGCGGGTCGCCGAATCGATCGCCATATGGCTCGCGCGGCGGATTCGTCGCGGGACGTCGAGCAGGATCCCGGCGTCCTTCTGGGTCGCTCCGAGATAGGCGAGAAGGCCGCCGGCCGCGGCCAGTTCGGCCCGGGCCGGTGCGCCCAGCCCGTCGAGCGTGCCGAGGCCGAACCGGGCCCTTAGCGCGCGCTCGCCCGCGGCGCTGTCGAACCCGCCCTTTCCAGCGGAGGTGCGGAGCCCCGGCACCGGGTCGGCGGCAATGGTTTCCGCCGGCGCCAGGCGCGCCAGCTCCGCAGCGAGCTCGCCCGGCCCGCAGGCGATCAGCTCGAACCGGCCGGTCGAAATGTCGGCGGCGGCGATCGCCCAGTCCTCGCCGGCGCGGCCGATCGCGGCGAGCCAGTTGGCCGAGGCGGATTCGAGCAGCGACTCCTCGGTCAGCGTGCCCGGCGTGACGAGGCGGATGATCGCGCGCTCGACCAGCGCCTTGGAGCCGCGCGCCTTGCGCGCCTCGGCCGGGCTCTCGGTCTGCTCGGCGATAGCCACCCGGTGGCCGGCCCGGATCAGCCGGGCGAGATAGGATTCGGCTGAATGGGCCGGGACGCCGCACATCGGGATCGGCTCGCCGGCATCCGCGCCGCGCTTGGTCAAGGCGATATCCAGGCAGGCCGACGCGACCTTGGCGTCGTCGAAGAACAGTTCGAAGAAATCACCCATCCGGTAGAACAGCAGGGCGTCGCCGGCCTCGTCCTTGAGGCGGCGATACTGGGCCATCATCGGTGTCGGTGCGTCCGCCCGCGCCATGAGTCTGACTACCCCCGTTCGTCATTCCCGCGAAAGCGGGAATCCCGTTTTTCTGTGGACGCAATCCGCAAGCACAGCGGGACCCCCGCTTTCGCGGGAGTGACGGAATGGGCTAAGGCCCCCCACCAAGGAGCGGGAATGTCCGAAAGCAACGTCAAATATACCGAAGCCGAAGCGCTCGAGTTCCACGCGCGGGGCCGGCCGGGCAAGATCGAGATCGTCGCCACCAAGCCGATGGCGACCCAGCGCGATCTGGCGCTGGCTTATTCACCGGGCGTCGCGGTCCCGGTCCGCGCGATCGCCGAGGATCCCGGCTGCGCCTACGACTTTACGGCCAAGGGCAACCTCGTCGCGGTCATCTCCAACGGCACGGCGATCCTCGGCCTCGGCAATCTCGGGGCCTTGGCGTCGAAACCGGTGATGGAAGGCAAGGCGGTGCTGTTCAAGCGCTTCGCCGACGTCGATGCGATCGACATCGAGGTGAAGACCGAGGACGCGCAGCGGTTCATCGACGCGGTCGAGCTGCTCGAGCCGAGCTTCGGCGGGATCAACCTCGAGGACATCGCCGCGCCCGATTGCTTCATCATCGAGCAGACGCTGCGCGAGCGGATGTGCATTCCGGTGTTCCACGACGACCAGCACGGCACTGCGATCATCAGCGCCGCGGGGCTGATCAACGCCTGCCACCTGACCAACCGCGCGCTGTCGGACGTGCGCGTCGTGGTCAACGGCGCCGGCGCGGCGGCGATTGCCTGCACCGAACTGATCAAGGCGATGGGCGTCCGCAGCGACCACGTCATCATGTGCGACCGCAAGGGCGTCATCCACAAGGGGCGAACCGACCTCGACCAGTGGAAGTCGGCGCACGCCGTCGAGACCGACCATCGCACGCTCGCCGACGCGCTCGTCGGGGCCGACGTGTTCCTCGGCCTGTCGGCGGCCAACGTCATGTCCCAGGACATGGTCAAGTCAATGGCCAAGGACCCGATCATTTTCGCCATGGCCAACCCCGATCCGGAAATTTCGCCGCCGGACGCCAAGGCCGCGCGGCCCGACGCGATCATCGCCACCGGCCGTTCGGACTATCCCAACCAGGTCAACAACGTGCTCGGCTTCCCGTTCATCTTCCGCGGGGCGCTCGACGTTCGGGCAACGGCGATCAACGACGCGATGAAGATCGCCGCCGCTGAAGCGCTGGCCGAGCTCGCCCGCGAGCCGGTGCCGGAGGAGGTCGCCCGGGCCTATGGCGGGCGGTCGCAGAGCTTCGGCCGCGATTACATCATCCCGGCGCCGTTCGACCCGCGGCTGATGGAAGTCGTCGCCTACGCGGTCGCCGATGCCGCGGTAAAGTCCGGTGTCGCTCAGAAGCCGATCGTCGACCCCGAAGCTTACCGTCAGCAGCTCCGCGGCCGGCTCAATCCGACCGTCGCGGTGATGAGCCTGGCTTACGAAAATGCCCGGGCCAATCCCAAGCGCGTGCTGTTCGCGGAAGGCGAGGAGCCGAACGTGCTGCGCGCCGCGATCGCCTTCAGGGAAGGCGGCTACGGAACCCCAGTCCTGGTCGGCCGCGAGGACGTCTACGACTTGCTCAAGGAGATGGGCGTCGAGGACCCGCAGGACTATGAAGTCCTCAACAGCCGCAATTCACCGCTGGTCGGGCGCGCCGTCGACTTCATCTACGAGAAACACCAGCGCCACGGGCTGCTCCGCCGCGAAATCGAGCGGATGGTCAACCAGGACCGCAATTACTTCACTGCGGCGATGCTCGCGCTGGGCGAGGCCGACGCCATGATCACCGGCACGACGCGGCCGTTCAGCCAGTCGCTGCGGCAGGTCCGGACGGTGATCGACGACGAGCCCGACGCCACCCCGTTCGGAGTCAATGTGATCGTCGGGCGGTCGCATACGGTGCTCATGGCCGATACCGCGGTGACCGAGCGCCCGACCTGTGAACAATATGCCGCAATTGCGATGCGCTCGTCGGCCTTTGCGCGACGGATGGGGATCGAGCCGCGGGTCGCGTTCATCAGCTACACCACCTTCGGCAATCCGCCCGGAGTCCATATCGAGGAGTTGCGCGGCGCAGTGAAGCTGCTCGACAGCTTCAACGTCGACTTCGAATATGAAGGCGAGATGTCGCCCGACGTGGCGCTCAACCACGACCTGCAGCGGCGCTATTATCCGTTCAGCCGGCTGACCGGGCCGGCGACGATCCTGGTCATGCCCGGCCTGCAGTCGGCTAATCTCTCGGCCAAGCTGTTGAAGGAGCTGGGCGGCGAGAGTGTGCTCGGCCCGTACATCCTCGGCCTCGAGCTGCCGGTGCAGATCGCGCCGATGACCGCGACTGCGTCCGACCTCGTCATGCTGGCGGTGCTCGCCGGCGGCGATGCCCACGCCCGGCAGGAGCGCGAAAAGGGACGAGTGAGGGCGTGATTGTGTAGTTCGTCCCCGGCCGAAGGCCGGGGATGGTGGAGGGGTAGAGGGCGCCGGCGCCAGTTACCCCACCACCATGCTGCGCATGGTCCCCCTCCCCATCGCCGCGCGATGGGGAGGAACTCTAGATCCGCTCGACGCTGGAGACCGGATCCGCGTCGCGCAACGCGGCGATGATCGCGTGCAGGTGCGCAAGGTCGTGCACCTCGATATCGAGGTGGAAGGTCTGGAAGCTGCCGTCGCGGTGGACCAGCTGAAGGTTGATGATGTTGGCGTGCTTGGTGCCGAGAATGCTCGACATCGTGCCGAGCGCTCCGGGGATGTCGCGCAGGATCACCGCCAGGCGCGCCGCGCCGCCGTCGGAGCCCTCGCCCCAGGCGAGGTCGAGCCAGTCGGCATCGATCCCGCTCGCCAGCGTGTCGCAGCCGATCACATGGACCTCGATCTCCTCGTCCTCGCGCCGCAGGCCGACGATCCGGTCGCCCGGGATCGGGTGGCAGCATTGGGCGAGATGATAAGCGACGCCGGGGGTCAGGCCCTTGATCGAGATCGCCTTGCGCTGGCCGAGCGGCTTCGGACTGACGTCGCCGCCGGCCGAGCCCGGCATCAGCGCTTCCATCAGCTCCTCGTCGCGCACCCGCTTGCGGGCGATGGCCATCATCAATTCGTCCTCGCCGTCGAGCTTGAGCTTCTTGAGCGCGCGCTTCAGCGCATCCTTGTCGAGCTCGGCAGGCAGGCGGAGGACGATCTCGTCGTAGATCTTGCGGCCGAGCTCGACGGTCTCCTCGCGCTCCTTGTGGCGGACGAAGCGACGGACCCCGGCGCGCGCCTTGCCGGTGGCGACGAAGCGCAGCCAGCTCGGCTGCGGGTGCTGCGCCTCGGAGGTCAGGATTTCGACCTGGTCGCCGTTCTCGAGCATCGTGCGCAGCGGCACGACGCGGCCGTTGACCTTGGCGCCCACGGTGCGGTCGCCAAGCCCGGTGTGGACGGCGTAGGCGAAATCGACCGGAGTCGCGCCCTTGGGCAGCTGGATCAGCTCGCCCTTGGGGGTGAAGGCGAAGATCCGGTCCTGGTACATCGCCATCCGGGTGTGCTCGAGCAGCTCCTCGGCATTCTCGGCGTGGTCGAGGATTTCGACGAGGTCGTCGATCCACGGGACGTGGAGATCGGCGGCGGGCTTGCCTTCCTTATAGGCCCAGTGGGCGGCGAGCCCGCGCTCGGCCTGGTCATGCATGTCCTTGTCGCGGATCTGGATCTCGATCCGCATTTTGGAATCGTGGATCACCGAGGTGTGGAGGCTGCGGTAGCCGTTGCGCTTGGGGGTTGAGACGAAGTCCTTGAAGCGGCCCGGGACCATCGGCCAGCGGCGGTGGATCAGCCCGAGCGCGCGGTAGCAGTCGCTGGTATCCTTGACGATCACGCGGAAGGCCATGACGTCGGACAATTGCTCGAAGCTGATGTGCCGCTCGGCCATCTTCTTCCAGATCGAGAAGGGGTGCTTCTGGCGCCCGGTGACCTCCGCCTCGAGGCCGTTGTCCGACAGATAGAGCTGGAGGCCGAGGCCGATCCGGTTGACGAGGTCGCCGCCCTGGTCGGTCAGCTGCTTGAGGCGGCGGGTGATCGAGGCGTAGGCGTCGGGCTCCAGCTCGCGGAACGCCAGCGTCTGCATCTCATTCATCATTTCGTACATGCCGATCCGCTCGGCGAGCGGGGCGTAGATATCCATCGTCTCGCGCGCGATCCGCCGCCGTTTCTCCTCCGACGGGATGTGATGGAGGGTGCGCATGTTGTGCAGCCGGTCGGCAAGCTTGACCAGCAGCACGCGGATATCGTCGCTGAGCGCGAGCAGGAACTTGCGCAGATTCTCCGCCTGGCGCTCATTTTCCGACTGGACCTCGATCTTGCTGAGCTTGGTCACTCCGTCGACCAGCCGGGCGACGTTTTTGCCGAACAGTCGTTCGATCTCTTCGGGAGTCGCCAGCGTATCCTCGATCGTGTCGTGAAGGATTGCCGTGGCGATGGTCTGGTCGTCGAGCTTCAAGTCCGTGAGAATGCCGGCGACCTCGATCGGGTGACTGAAATAAGGATCGCCGGACGCACGTTTCTGTGCCCCGTGCGCCTTCATCGAGAAGACATAGGCCCGATTGATCAGCCCCTCGTCCGCATCCGGATCGTAGGAGCGGACCTTCTCGACCAGCTCGTACTGCCTCAGCACGGGCCTAAGATGGGGGGAGGCGCCGCTATTGTGCAAGCGCGAAAGAGGATGGGGCCGCGACAGAGGGGAGTGGGGGTGTCGCGGCCCCGGTAGGAATTATTGGGCGGCGAGAGCTGGATTGGCGCCTGCCTTGGCCGCGCTGTTGCATTTGTCGAGCTCGGCGGGGCTGAAGGCGCGGCCGTCGACGAGGAAGCTTTCGATCCGGCCGGCGTGCTTGACCAGTCCCTGGCAGAGGACCGCGGGCCGGCTCTCGTCGCTTGCGCCCTGGCAGGCCGCGGGGCCGCAATTCCACGTGATATCGCGGGCGATGAAGCGCTCGGTCGTCGGGTTGGCCGGCTTGGCGGAGTAGGTCGCGGCGGCGGCCGGAGCCGCGGCGAGCGCCACTGCGGAAAGAGCGAAAAGCGGCCGGAACATCGCGATCCTCCTGTTCGTTGCGATTTGAAACGGAATAAGGTAATCCGTTTCGACTTGCAACTATTTTTTTGGAGCCGCTTGTGCTTTCATCCGAGTCGGGGAGAGGAAGGAAGGGCAGCTTGCCGGCGGATCGAGTCACGTCCGGGATCGACGCCTTCAAGGAGGCCGCGCTGTCCTGCTCCATCCCGCCGGCGGTCGAGCTGATCGGCGAGAAATGGGCGTTCCTCATCCTGCGCGGCGCGCTCAACGGCCTCCAGCATTTCGAGGAGTTCCAGGCCGGCCTCGGAATCGCCCGCAACATCCTCTCGGACCGGCTGGCCCGGCTGGTCGGCGGCGGGATCCTCGAGCGCACGGCCGATCCGTCGGACAAGCGCAAGGTCGTCTATTCGCTGACCCCCAAGGGCGAGGGGCTGCTGCCGGTGGTCCTCGCGCTCCGCCAGTGGGGCGAGGAATGGGGCTACGGCAAGATGCGGGTCGTGCTCGCCGACAAGCGCGACGGCCGCCCGGTGCGCAAGATCTGCGTGCAGGCTCATGACGGGCGTGAGCTCGACCTTCACGACCTGACGTGGATCGATCGCGACGGTCAGGCCGCTTCGCTGGTGGCCGCGCTCAAGACCGCGGCCGAATAAGGCTTATTCGTAATCGCCGCCCGACGGGGTCGGACGCGGCGGGGCCGCGGCGGTCAGACGGAGCGCCTCGGCCGCATCGCTCAGCGACGCCAGCTCTTCGGTCTCGTCCTCCTCGTCGACCCGGACCTTCTGCAGGTTGGTGACGATCGCTTCCTCGAGGTCGCGGGGCTTGACGGTTTCCTCAGCCACCTCGCGGAGGGCAACCACCGGATTCTTGTCGCGATCGCGGTCGATCGTCAGGTCGGCGCCGCCCGAGATCTGGCGCGCCCGCTGGGCCGCGAACAGCACCAGGTCGAACCGGTTCGAAACCTTGTCTACGCAATCTTCAACCGTAACGCGCGCCATCAATCGCTCCGCGGAAATCCAAAGCCTTTGGGAAGGGTGGCGACTTAGGGACGAGGGTCCCGATTGTCAATGAAATCGGCTCGTTCGCGGACGCCTTGCGTTGTCCGCCGGGCGGGGACAGACGAAGGCCATGGCAACAGGCGAGCGCAGCATTTCCGTCGACGGCAACCGGCTCACCTTCCTGCCGGAGGGCGCGCAGCGCTGGGCCGCGCTGATGGCGCTGATCGACGGGGCGAAGACGTCGCTTCGCTTGCTGTATTATATTTACGCTGCCGACCGCTCCGGCGCCGCGGTGCGGTCCGCCCTGCTTCGGGCGATGGACCGCGGCGTTTCGGTCGCGCTGCTCATCGACGGCTTCGGCAGCAGCGACACCCACGCCAATTACTTCCGCGAACTGCACGAGCGGGGTGCGAAATTCTGCCGTTTCAATCCGTCGTTCGGCCGGAGCTATTTGCTGCGCAACCACCAGAAGCTGGCGCTCGCGGACGGCGAGACCGGCCAGCCGCGCATCCTGATCGGCGGCTTCAACATCGAGGACAGCTATTTCGGCGATTTGGCGGACAAGGCGTGGCGCGACATCGGTCTGTTGGCCGAGGGGCCGGCCGCGGCCCGGGTCGTCGCTTATTACGACGCGCTGATGTCATGGGCCCTCAACCGGCGCTCGCGGATGAAGACGCTGCGCGCGGTGGTCCGCCGCTTCAGCGAGCACGACGGGCCGCTGCAGTGGCAATATGGCGGGCCGATGCAGTTCAAGTCGCCGTGGGCGCTGGCGACGATCCACGACCTCGCGCGGGCCAACGACCTTGAGATGATCGCCGCTTATTTCGCGCCGATGAGCGGGATGATCAGACGAATCGCCGGTGTCGCCCGGCGCGGCCGCGTCCGGATCATCACCGCCGCCAAGTCGGACAATCGCGCCACCATCGACGCGGCGCGCAGCACCTATGCCCGGCTGCTTCGGCGCGGCGCCCAGGTGTTCGAGTATCAGCCGACCAGGCTCCACTCGAAGCTGCTGGTGATGGACGACGTCGTGCACGTGGGATCGTCCAACTTCGACTTGAGGAGCCTCTATCTCAACATGGAGATGATGTTGCGGGTCCACGATCCGGATTTCGCGATCATGATGCGCAGCTATTTCGAGCATGAACTCGGCAACAGCAGCCCGATCACCGCCGACGTGCTGCGCAAGGCCGGCTGGCTGCAGCGCCTGCGCTGGCGGATCGGCTGGTTCCTGGTGACGTCGCTCGATTACACGATCACGCGCCGGTTCGCACTGCGCGTGCCGTAGCGGGCGCTAGTCGGCGGCCGGCTCGCGCCACGCCCAGAACAGGGTCGCCGGCGGCACATTCACCCATTCGAAACCGCGCTTGATGCGCTCGAAATGGGGCTTGATGAAATCGTGGACCTTGGGGCTGAACTGATAGACGAGGAACGCCCCGCCCGGCCGGACCACCTTCGCGGTTGCTTCTGCGATCGCTTCGCCCACGCCCGGGGGCAGGGTCGAGAAGGGCAACCCGGACAGCACGTAATCGGCCTTGTCGAACCCGCGATCGGCGAGGATCTTCTCGACCTCCGCGGCCGAGCCGGTGACCGCGACCAGCCGCGGGTCGTCGATCGATTCCTTGAGGAACTTGGTGAAGTCGGCATTGGTGTCGATGGTCAGCAGGGTCGCGTCCTCGCCGAGCAGCTCGAGGATCGGCCGGGTGAAGGTGCCGACCCCGGGCCCGTATTCGACGAACACTTTGGTGTTCGCCCAGTCGACCGGGCGCAGCATCTTCTCGATCAGGACCCGGCTCGACGGGATGACCGATCCGACCATCACCGGATTCTTGAGGAAGCCGCGCAGGAACTGCCATTGGGGATTGGCGCCGCGGCGGTCGCGGCGACGGGTCAGGCGCTTCGGACCTTTGAGCGTGCGCGCGGTGGAAATCGGCATTGAAGCTCCGTCTGGCGCCTGGGGGTGGAGTGTCCGTTGGCAAATGGATCGGCGGTTGGCAAGTTCCCCAACGTTAAAGCGGCCCGGCGGTCGGCGAACCGTCTGCGAACCGCGCGATTTGTGCGACGAAGAGGTTCCGCGCGCGGGATTCGCGCTCTAATCGGGGCTTCGTGGCCTCCCTCGCTCACCGTCGCGGCGTCGGTTCGTCGGCGCTGACGACGACCCACTTCCTGCTGCTCTATGCCGCGATGCTGGTCGCCGCGGCAGGCAATACCGCACTGCAATCGGTGATGCCGGCGATCGGGCGCGAGATCGGGATCGCCGATTTCTGGGTGGCGATGGCTTACACCTGGTCGGCCGTGCTGTGGGTGCTGCTCGCGCCATATTGGGCTGAACAGAGCGACCATCACGGGCGCAAGGCGCTGACCGTGATGGGCGTCAGCGGGTTCATCGTCTCGATGCTGCTGTGCGGCGTGGCCTTGTTGGCCGGGTTGCGCGGCTGGGTCGGCGGCGCGCTGACGTTCGGCCTGTTCGCCGTGTTTCGCGCAGTCTACGGCGGCCTCGGCTGCGCGACGCCGTCGGCGACCCAGGCCTATCTCGCGTCCAAGACCCGGCGGAGCGGCCGGGTCGCGGCGCTGTCGGCGCTGTCGTCCTCGTTCGGCCTCGGCACGATCATCGGCCCGGCGGTCGCTCCGTTGTTCGTGTTCCCGGTCGTCGGCCTGGCCGGGCCGCTGTTCGCCTTCGCGGCGATCGCGATCACGGTTGTCACCGCGATCCTGCTGTGGCTGCCGAACGACAAACACGGGCGCCGGGCCGGTCGCGGCGCCGCGATGAGCTATCCGTCGCTCGCCACGCCGCCGACCGGAGCAAGCGTGATCGCGGCGACCGCGCCGCACCGCCAGTCGCGGCTCAAGTGGAGCGATCCGCGGGTGCGGCCGTGGATTCTGGCCGGGGTCGTCGCCGGCCATGCGCAGGCCGCGATCCTGACCTGTATCGGCTTCTTCGTCATCGACCGGCTGCACCTGACCGCAGCCGGATCCGAAGGGCCGATCGCGATCGTGATGATGGCCGGAGCGGTCGCGACGCTCGGGGCGCAGTGGGCGCTGATCCCGCGGCTCAGCCTCACGCCGCGGTCGCTGATCCTGTGGGGGGCGTTGATCGCCGCCGCGGGATTGATCGGCACGATGCTCGCCGCCGACCTTTACGGAATCACCATCGGCTTCGCGGTGACGTCGCTCGGGTTCGGCTTTACCCGTCCGGGTTTCACCGCCGGGGCATCGCTCGCGGTGCCGCTCGCCGAACAGGGGGCGGTCGCCGGCGTGATCACCGCGGCCAACGGGATCAGCTACGTGCTCGCGCCGGCGCTCGGGATCGGGCTTTATGGCTGGAACCACGATCTGCCGTTCGCGGCTTTCGCTTTGGTCCTGCTCGGCCTGACGACGATCGGCCGGAAGGCGCTCGCCGACTAGGGCTTGCCGCCGGCCTTGGGGTGCAGCATCCCGGGGAGGACGAAGCCGATGCCGCCCATCGGCCGCACCGCGTCGCTCTTCAGCGTCTCCTGGATGCGCTCATATTCCTCGAGCATTTCGGGGGTGACCGAGGCCCGGGTCTCGCCGAGCGCCGACTCGAAGTCCGCCATGGTCACGGTGCCGGCATCGAGCCCGCGGCGGAGCGCGGTGAGGCCCGCGCGGCGCACCAGATCCTCGAGGTCGGCGCCAGTGAAGCGCTCGGTCCGCCGGGCGAGCGATTCGAGGTCGACGTCCGGGGCGAGCGGCATGTCCTCGGTGTGGATCGCGAGGATCCGGCGCCGCCCGGCGGTGTCCGGCACGCCGACATAGATCAGCTCGTCGAACCGGCCCGGCCGAAGCAGCGCCGGGTCGATCAGAGTCGGGCGGTTGGTCGCGCCGATAACGACGACGTTCTGCAGCTCCTCGAGCCCGTCCATTTCGGCGAGGATGGTGTTGACGACGCGCTCGGTAACCTGCGGCTCGCCGAGTCCGCCGCCGCGGGCCGGGACCAGGCTGTCGAGCTCGTCGATGAAGATGATCGTTGGAGCGACCTGGCGGGCGCGGTTGAACAGCCGGGCGATCTGCTGCTCGCTCTCGCCGTACCATTTCGAGAGGAGGTCCGACGATTTGGTGGCGATGAAGTTCGCTTCGCTCTCCCGCGCCGCGGCCTTGGCCAGCAGCGTCTTGCCGGTGCCCGGCGGCCCGTACAGCAGGAAGCCCTTGGCCGGGCGGATGCCGAGCCGGCGGAACGCCTCGGGATGCTTCAGGGGCAGCTCGACGCCTTCGCGCAGCCGGTCGCTGGCCTGGTCGAGCCCGCCGATATCGTCCCAGCGGAGCTGCGGCGCTTCGACCATCACTTCGCGCATCGCCGAGGGCTGGACGCGCTTCAGGGCGTTGTCGAAATCGTGCAGCTCGACCGACAGCGCGTCGAGGATCTCCGGGGGGATCGTCTGCTCGCTCAGGTTGATCTTGGGCATGATCCGCCGGACCGCCTCGAGCGCGGCCTCGCGGGTCAGTGCGGCGAGGTCGGCGCCGACGAAGCCGTAGGTGCGGCGGGCGAGGTCGTCGAGGTTGACGTTGGGCGCCAGCGGCATGCCCCGGGTGTGGATGCCGAGGATTTCGCGGCGCCCCGGCTCGTCCGGCACGCCGACCACGATCTCGCGGTCGAGGCGGCCGGGGCGGCGCAGCGCCTCGTCGAGCGCTTCCGGCCGGTTGGTGGCTGCGATCACCACCGTGTTCTGGCGCGGCTCGATCCCGTCGAGCAGGGTGAGCAGCTGGGCGACCAGCCGCTTCTCAGCCTCGCCGGTCACCTGGCCGCGCTTCGGCGCGATCGAATCGATCTCGTCGATGAAGATGATCGACGGGGCGGCCTGGCCGGCCTGCTCGAACACTTCGCGCAGCCGGCGCTCGCTCTCGCCGTAGGCCGAGCCCATGATCTCGGGGCCGTTGATCAGGAAGAATTCGGCGTCGCTCTCATTGGCGACCGCGCGCGCCAGCCGCGTCTTGCCGGTGCCGGGCGGGCCATGCAGCAACACGCCCTTAGGCGGATCGACGCCGAGGC
>Ga0068860_100001611_pt1 | contig 24258 bp, 23 predicted proteins | sample KBSSwiS32_FD_66597 | JGI IMG/M metagenome (GOLD analysis project Ga0068860, IMG submission 66597) | Switchgrass rhizosphere microbial communities from Kellogg Biological Station, Michigan, USA - KBS Switchgrass S3-2 | ecosystem: Host-associated > Plants > Roots > Rhizosphere > Soil ...
TCGCGGTATTTGCCCCAGTGGCCGGACTGCTCCCACTGGCGGGCGTCCATCACCTGCGGCGTCTTGACCTCGCGGTAGCCCGCGCCGTTCACCGCGCGGCGCATGTAGTCTTCCAGCGCGCGGTAGACCACATAGCCCCTCGGGTGCCAGAACACGCTGCCGTGCGCCTCATGCTGGAGGTGGAACAGGTCCATCTCGCCGCCCAGCTTGCGGTGATCGCGCTTGGCGGCTTCCTCCAGCCGGGTGAGGTGTTCGTTCAGCTGCTTCTTGTTCAGCCAGCCGGTGCCGTAGATGCGCGTGAGCTGCGCGTTCTTCTGGTCGCCGCGCCAGTAGGCCCCGGCCACGCGCATCAGCTTGAAGGCGGCCGGATCGAGCTTGCCGGTGCTGGGCAGGTGCGGCCCCCGGCACATGTCGAGCCAGTCGCTGCCCGACCAGTAGACGGTGAGTTCCTCGCCCTCTGGCAGTTCGGCGGCCCATTCCGCCTTGAAGCTCTCGCCCTCGGACGACCACTTGTCGATCAGTTGCTGGCGCGACCAGACCTCGCGGCGCAGCGGCTTGTCGGCCTTGATGATCTCGCGCATCTTGTCCTCGATGGCGGGGAGATCGTCCATGCCGAACGGCTCGCGGCTGGCGGGCGCCATTACGTCATAATAGAAGCCGTCGTCGGTCGAGGGGCCGAAGGTGATCTGCGTGCCGGGCCACAGCGCCTGCACCGCTTCGGCCAGCACGTGCGCGAAGTCATGCCGGGCCAGGTCGAGCGCGTCCGCCTCGTCGCGTACGGTCACCAGCGCGAGTTCGGCGTCGCCGGTGAACGGACGAGTCAGATCCACCAGCTCGCCATCGATGCGGGCCGCGAGCGCCGCCTTGGCCAGGCCGGGGCCGATCGCGGCGGCGACATCGGCAGGGGTGGAGCCTTCGGGCATCTCGCGGACGGAACCATCGGGCAGGCTGATCTTGAACATCTGGGACATGCCCACGCCCTTAGCCGCGAGTCGCCCGCGCCTCAACCAGACATGTTGCGCGACAGGCTCCAACCGCATCGACAAGGGCGCACGACAATATGGAAAGGTCACTTGACAAAAACAGCAACTCAAATGTAAAGCACACTTGTCAACAAGGAAAGGATACTATCCATGACACGCCCGTGGTCCCCCGCCATCCGCCGCTACCTGCAACGGCTGGCGCTGTTCATGCTCGCCTACATGGCGCTGATCTTCCTCGCCGGTTACCTGTTCCGCCATGCTCCGCCGCAAGGGCTGCTGGCTTACGGCGTGGCGGTGCTGCCCGCGCTGCCGATCATCGGCGTGTTCTGGACGGTGGGGCGGCTGCTGATCGAGGAAACCGACGAATACCTGCGGATGCTGCACGTCCGCCAGACGCTGTTCGCCACCGGCTTCTGCCTCACGGTGATGACCGTCTGGGAATTCCTGCAGAACTACGATGTGGTCGCGCCCGGCAATGGCGGCTTCGGCGCAGCGTTCTTCTGGTTCATGGGACTCGGGTTCGGGGCGATCTGGAACCGCCTCACCGCCGGTACGTGTGACGGCGCATGAAAAACCGCCTCAAAGTCCTGCGCGCCGAGCGGAACTGGAGCCAGCAGGATCTCGCCGAGCGGCTTGAGGTTTCGCGCCAGTCGGTCAACGCGATCGAGACCGGCAAGTACGACCCCTCGCTCCCGCTCGCCTTCCGCATCGCGGACGTGTTCAGCCTGCCGATCGAGTCGATCTTCCTGCGCGATTGAGGCGGGATAGCAGGTCCACCACCATCCACCCCGCCGCCATGCAGACGAACGGCATGACCGGATAGTGAAAGCGCGACTGTCCGGAAAAGACGAGGCAGATCAGCGTCGGATAGGCGGCGACGCCGTAGGGCAGCAGCCACCAGCCGATCCAGCGCACTCCCGCCTTGCGGCGCTGCACCGTCATCACCGCGAAGGCTCCGGCGAAGGCCAGCATCAGCAGCGCGTAATAGCCCTGATTGGCATAGCGCACCGCGCGGTAGAGCGATTCGTGCCGCGCATAGTCCGGAGCGCCGCCCTGATAGGCCCACTCCGCCTCGCCGTCCGGCAGCCACAGGCGCATCAGTTTCTTTGGCGCGAGGGCGAGGAACCTGGCCGGATTGGCCCTGATCCATGCAAGGCCGAGCCGCTTGGCCTCGGCGTCGCGGCTGACTTCATCAAGGCCGGGGCGGGCCATGAGGTCTTTCACCACTGGCGCGTCGGGGGTGTAATCGCCGGTCGCGGTATCGTGGTTGCCGGTCAGCAGGGTGTAGCCGCCGTTGGTGGAGACCATGACCCAGTGGCCGAGCTGCTCGTGATTGCGCAAGGTCCACGGCAGCACCGTGAGCGCGGCGCACACCAGCACCACCGTCCCTTGCGCAATCAGGCCGGGCAGACGCCGCCATATGCCCTCGGCGCGCAGCCACTCGATGGCGAAGATCACCGGGACCACGACAAGCGTCTGCGCCTTCACCAGCATGGCAAAGCCGAACACCACGCCCGCCGGGATCAGCCACCACGCCGATTTGCGCTCCACCAGCAGCCATGCGCCCAGCAGCAGCAGCGCGGTATAGAACACCTCGGTCAGCGCCAGCGGGACGTAGCCGATGGCGTTGGGATAGACCGCCAGCAGCAGCAGCCCCACGCGGGCCGCGCCCTCATGGCTGAACAGGCGGCGGCCCAGCAGCAGCGTCAGCCAGCCGGTGAGGAGGGAACTCGCAAGGTTGAACAGGCCGAGAGCGGTGAGCGAAGGCCCGGTCAGCGCGAACAGCGCCGCCAAGGCCAGCGGCCAGCCGACCGGCCAGAACGCGGTGGGCTGGCCTTCGTTGTCGAGATAACCCTCGCCCGCTGCGAGGCTGACTGCGCGCAGGTAATACCATTCGGCATCGCTGGTGGGGCTTACCTCGATCAGCAAAACCGCGAGGCGCAGCAGGACATAGACCGCCCAGATCGCCACCAGCGCCGAACGCGCGCCGGAAAACCACGCGAGCAAGGCGGCAAGTCGGGATGGCGGGACTGGGGCAATTCCGTGCATGGGGCGGGATTAGCAGCGGGGGTTTAAGATCGGGTTGCGGGAACACGGCTTTCAGAAAGGCAGCCGTTCGTCTCCTCGATCCGCATCGTCATGCTGAACTTGTTTCAGCATCCATTGCTCCGATGGCCCTGTGCTTCGGACGGAAAACAGTCCAGCGGTTTGCGCCTTCAGGCATCCGGGCGCAGTTGCCAGATGGATGCTGAAACGAGTTCAGCATGACGATGAGGGTGAAACGAAGAGGAGGGAAAGAGCAGCCTTGCCCTTCCCCGGCGCCCGCTCCACATACCCCGCGATGACCGAAACCACCTTCCACGTCCTGCCCGATGGCCGCGAGATCGCCTGCCGCTTTACCCCCGGAACCTTGCCCGCCATCGTTTTCCTGCCCGGCTACAAGTCCGACATGACGGGCGGCAAGGCGACTGCCGTGTTCGATCATGCCCGCGTGCAGGGCCGCGCCTGCCTGCTGCTCGATTATTCGGGCTGCGGGGAAAGCGCGGGCGACTTTGCCGATGGCACGCTCACCCGCTGGGCCGAGGAAGTCGTCAGCCTGATCGTGACGCTGGGGCTGGACCGGGTGGTGCTGGCGGGTTCCTCGATGGGCGGATGGCTGATGCTGCTGGTCGCCCGCGCTTTGCCTGCGCGGGTCAGGGGTCTGGTCGGCATCGCGCCCGCACCGGATTTCACCGAATGGGGCGTCGCGCTGATGGACAAGGCAGCGCTGGCCGACGGCGTGACCATCTGGGAGGACAATCCCTATGGCCCCGAACCGACGCCCACGCACCCCGGCTTCTGGATGGACGGGCAGGCCAACCTGATGCTCACGCGCGAGATCGCCTTTGACGGCCCGGTGCGGCTGCTGCACGGACAGGCGGACCCGGACGTGCCCTGGGAAATCTCGCTGCAACTGACCGGGACGCTGCGTTCAGCCGATGTGCAGGTGACGCTCATCAAGGACGGCGACCACCGCCTCTCGCGCGAGGCTGACATTGCGCTGCTGCTGCGCACGCTCGATGATGTCGCCGCGCTGGCGTCCTGACCTGAAAGGCTGCACCGCGCCATGACCCTGCTGTTCCTGCCCCTGCTGCTCGCACAAGTTGGCCCCAACGCGACGTTCGCGCTCGACCCGACAACGCAGGTGCCGCCCGAGATGGTCGAGCAGCGCCGCATGCGAGAAACGCCGCGCATCACGCTGAGCCCGATCCTGACGCCGACGCCGGGGGCGGGCTGCGTCGATACGGTCACTGCCGACCCGTCCGGTTCCGCCGTGGCCGCGCAGGCTGCGCTGGGGCGGGCGACGGGGGACGAGCGGGTGCGCGCGGGCATGTGCCTGGGCGTGGCGCTCGGCCAGCTCGACCGCTGGAGCGAGGCAAGAGCCGCCTTCATCGCCGCACGCGATGCCGCATCCAACACTGATCACGCCACCCGCGCCCGGCTCGGCGCGATGGCAGGCAACGCCGCGCTGGCGGAGGGCAAGGCGGCAGAGGCACTTCCCACCCTGATCGCCGCCCAATCCGCCGCGACCGCCGCCGGAGACAAGGACCTCGCCGGGTCCATCGCGGTGGACCGGGGCCGGGCCTTGGTCGCACTCGCGCGCAATGAGGACGCCGCCGCTGCCCTTGCCGAAGCGCGCACGGCCGCGCCGGACAACGCTCAGGCCTGGCTGCTCTCCGCCACCCTCTCGCGCCGGATGAGCCGGCTTGACGAAGCGCAGCAGCAGATCGAGACAGCGGCGCGGTTGCAGCCGGGCGATGCCGATACCGGGCTGGAGGCAGGCGTGATCGCCATGCTGGCAGGCCGGGAGGATGCGGCGCGCCGCTCATGGCAATCGGTGCTTTCGCTCGCCCCTGGCAGCCCGGGGGCGGCCACGGCCAAGGGCTATCTCGACCAGCTGGGGCCAGAGGAGGCTGCAAAGCCATGATCCCGCTCTCGGTTCTCGATCTCGTGCCCGTGCGCGAAGGTGGCACAGTCGGCGAAGCGCTGGCGGTGGCCGCGCGTTCGGCGCGGGTGGCCGAAGCGGCGGGCTACACGCGCTACTGGGTGGCCGAGCATCACGGCATGGACGGCATCGCGGGCGGCGCGGTCTCGGTGGTGCTGGCGCATCTGGGCCATGCCACCAGGACCATCCGCATCGGCGCGGGCGGGATCATGCTGCCCAACCATAACCCTTACGTGATTGCCGAGCAGTTCGGCACGCTCGACGCGCTGTTCCCCGGCCGCGTCGATCTGGGCCTTGGCCGCGCGCCGGGAGCGGACGGACGGCTTGCGAATGCGCTGCGCAAGGACATTCGCGCTGCTTCCGAGCATTTCCCGCAGGACGTGGTGGAACTGCAGGCCCGATTCGCGGGTCAGGCCGTCGCAGGCGTTCCCGCGCCGCAGGCGGCTGGCGCGGCGGTGGAGATGTGGATTCTCGGCTCCAGCCTCTACGGGGCGCAGCTCGCGGCGATGCTGGGCCTGCCCTATGCCTTCGCCTCGCACTTCGCGCCGGCCATGCTGGATCAGGCCGCGCAGGTCTACCGCGAGCGGTTCAAGCTTTCCGCCGCCTTGGACAAGCCCCGCTTCATGGCCGCGATCAACGTCATCGCCGCACCGAGCGACGAGGAAGCGGTTTATCTGGCCTCATCGGGCGAACAAAGCCTCGTCGCCTTGCGCACCGGCAATCCGGGACGTTTGAAGCCTCCCATCGGCGACTATCGCATGGGCCTGTCGGCAATGGAGAACGCAACCATCGACCAGATGCGCGCCGTTCGCGCCATCGGCAGCCCGGATACGGTGCGGCGGGGGATCGAGGCTTTCCTGGAACGGACGCAGGCGGACGAACTGATGATCGCCACGTCGCTCTACGATGCGGATGCGCATTGCCGGTCGCTCGAATTGACCATGGAAGCACTCGCCTGACGGCGGGAACTGTGGTCCCGCGTGTCTTTGATCCGGCGCAAGGCGTCCTTCGTCCTCTACAGGCATTGACGATCCTGCGATTTTGGCCAAACGGGCGGTGAACCCCAACCAGAGGATGACGGATCAGGCATGGCACAGGCAGACGTAGTCATAGTGGGCGCAGGGCACGGCGGAGCGCAGTGCGCCATCGCGCTCCGGCAGAACGGCTTTACCGGCACGGTCGCGGTGATCGGCCGTGAACACGAATACCCCTATGAGCGCCCGCCGCTGTCCAAGGAGTATTTCGCGCGCGAAAAGACTTTCGACCGCCTCTATATCCGTCCGCCCAGTTTCTGGGCCGAGAAGGACGTCGATTTCCACCTCGGCGTCGAAGTGACCAAGGTCGACCCCGTCGCGCACGAACTGACGCTCTCCAACGGTGAGAGCATGACCTATGGCAAGCTGGTGTGGGCTACCGGCGGCGATCCGCGCCGCCTGTCCTGCGCGGGCGCCGATCTCACCGGCGTCTATGCCGTGCGCACCCGCGAGGACTGCGACCTGCTGATGGCCGAAGTCGATGGCGGGGCGAAGAATTTCGTCGTGATCGGCGGCGGCTACATCGGGCTGGAAGCGGCGGCGGTGCTGTCCAAGATCGGTTGCCACGTCACCCTGCTCGAAGCCTTGCCACGCGTGCTGGCGCGCGTGGCGGGTGAGGAGCTTTCAGCCTTCTACCAGAAGGAGCACGCCGATCACGGGGTGGACCTGCGCACCGGCGTCGGCGTCGAATCGATCGAGGGGGACGGCTACAAGGTCACCGGTGTGAAGCTGGCGGATGGTGAAGTGGTGCCTGCGGACGCCGTGATCGTCGGTATCGGCATTGTCCCGGCGGTCGGCCCGTTGATCCTGGCGGGTGCAGCGGGCGCCAACGGGGTGGATGTGGACGAATTCTGCCGCACCTCGCTGCCCGATGTCTACGCCATCGGCGACTGCGCCTCGTTCGCCTGCGACTTTGCGGGCGGCAACGTGATGCGCGTCGAATCGGTGCAGAACGCCAACGACATGGCCACCAATGTCGCCAAGGCCATCTGCGGGGACGAGAAGGCCTACCACGCCTTCCCGTGGTTCTGGTCCAACCAGTATGACCTGCGCCTGCAGACCTGCGGCATCAACCTGGGCTTCGACCAGACCGTGATCCGCGGCAATCCGGACGACCGTTCGTTCTCGGTCGTGTACCTCAAGCAGGGCAAGGTGCTGGCGCTGGACTGCGTGAACATGGTCAAGGACTATGTGCAGGGCCGCAAGCTGGTGGAAGCGGGCGCCACGCCGGAACTGGAACGGCTGGCGGACAAGGACGTGCCGCTCAAGGAACTGATGTAGGGCAGGGCAAGATCCTCACCCTGTGGGGGAGGTGGCATGAGCGGAGCGAATGCCGGAGGGGGCCAGCGATCGAAGGTGCGCACCGCTGCCACCTCCCCCAGAGGGGGAGGATGGGTTCAGGCCGTCGTTGATAGCCTCTCCGCCGCCCAGCGCGCCGCATCGGCGACCACCGGGTCCGGGTCATCCAGCAGCGGCGTGACCTGCGCCATCAGCGCCGCCTGCCCGCTATTGCCCGCCGCATAGAGACAGTTGCGGATGAACCGGTTGCGGCCGATGCGCTTGATCGGGCTGCCCGAGAACAGCTTGCGAAAGCCCGCATCGCCCAGCGCCAGCAGCTCGTCCAGCCTTGGTGCGACCAGTTCCGCACGGGGAAGGAAGGCCCGCATCGTATGCGCCGTTTCGGCAAACTTGTTCCACGGGCAAACGGCGAGGCAATCGTCGCAGCCGTAGATGCGGTTGCCGAGCGCGGTGCGGAATTCCTCGGGCACCGGCCCCTTGTGCTCGATGGTGAGGTAGCTGACGCAGCGCCGCGCATCGAGGCGGTAGGGGGCGGGGAAGGCCTGCGTCGGGCAGGCATCCTGACAGGCGCTGCATGACCCGCAGCGGTCGCGCCCCGGATTGGATGGCGCAAACTCCAGCGTCGTGTAGATCTCGCCAAGGAACAGCCATGAACCGTGGTCGCGGCTCACCATGTTGGTGTGCTTGCCCTGCCAGCCGAGGCCAGCGGCAGCGGCGAGCGGCTTTTCCATGACCGGCGCGGTATCGGTGAACACCTTGACGCCGATCTCGCCCAGCCCCTGCTTTGCCGCCTCGGCCACCAGCCAGCGGGCGAGCTGCTTGAGCGCCTTCTTCACCGTGTCGTGATAGTCTGCCCCTTGCGCATAGACCGAGATGCGCGCGCGCTCGCTTTCCCCGGCCAGAGCCAGCGGATCGGCGGCCGGCGCATAGCTCATGCCCAGCGCGATGACGCTGCGCGCCTCTGGCCATAGTCCTTGCGGCGAGCGGCGATGTTCGGCGCGGCCTTCCATCCATTCCATGGTGCCGTGCATCCCGGCAGCCACCCAGCCATCCAGCCGTTCGGCGCGGGAAGCGTCCTCTGCCGCTGGCGCAATGCCGAAGGCGCAGAAGCCCAGCGCGCGGGCCTCTGCCTCCAGCGCAGAAATCAGCTTTGTGGTTGACGCAGTGTTAACCAAACTTGCGGATGCTCCCGTTCACAGGCAGGCATTAGGCGCACTTTCCATGAATTTCATCCCGGGAGATTGGCCCTTGGCCGAAAACGTGCCGCAATCGGAGCGGCCACTGGCCATCGAGGCGCGCGGCCTCGTCAAGCGGTTCGACGGGTTCACCGCTGTCGATGGCGTTGATCTCACCGTGCCCGAAGGCTCGGTCTACGGCATCCTCGGCCCCAACGGTGCGGGCAAGACGACGACGCTGCGGATGCTGCTCGGTATCATCGACCCGGACGCCGGATTCCGCCGCATTCTCGGCGCGGAGAAGCCGCACGATGTCGCCAATCTGATCGGCTACCTGCCCGAGGAGCGCGGCCTCTATCCCGCGATGAAGGCAGTGGATGCCATTGCCTTCGTCGGCGCGCTGCGCGGGTTGCCGCTGAACGAAGGCCGCAAGCGCGCCCGGCAACTGCTGGAGGAACACGGCCTCGGCTATGCGGCAGACCGGCAGATCCGGCAGCTTTCCAAAGGCATGGCGCAGCAGGTGCAGATCATCGGCACGCTGGTCCACCACCCTCGGCTGGTGATCTTCGACGAGCCGTTCTCCGGCCTTGATGCCATAAATCAGGGCCGGCTGGAGCGGATGATGCGCGGGCTGGCCGAGCAGGGCACCACGGTGATTTTCTCTACCCACGTCATCGCCCATGCCGAGCGGCTTTGCGACGATGTCGCCATCATCGCGGGCGGCAAGGTGCCGTTCGCCGGGCCGGTGGATGTCGCGCGGGACCGTATCCCGGCGCAGGTCCGGCTGGAAACGCGAAGCGGCGGCGGTTCCTGGCGCATCGCGCTGCCTGCCGATGCCCGCCATGAAACCAAGGGCAACGGGAGCCACCTCTGGCACTTCCCGCTCGCCGAAACCGGCGTCGAACCGCTGCTGCGCGCGCTGATCGAAGGCGATGCGGGCGTGCTTTCGCTGTCGATCGAACGGGCGGGCCTGCACGATGCGTTCGTTGCCATCGCCGGCGAGGCCGCCGCGCGCGCGCTGGAAGAAGCCGCGCCCGAGGAGACACGCTGATGCAGGGCCGCCTTTCCATCCTTCAGGCCGCATGGGTCATCTGCCGCCGCGATTTCACCGCGATCCTGTTCAGCCGCAGCTTCGTATTCTTCCTGCTCGGACCGTTGTTTCCGGTCATCGTCGGCGTCATGGCGGGCGGTGTCGGCCAGCGCGTGCAGCAATCGGCCGATGTTCCGGCGCTGGGCGTGATGATGGACAAGGCCGACGCCGTGCAGATGGAGGCGGCGGCCCGAACGCTGCATCAGCGCGTGGGGCTGGACCTGCCCGAACTGCGCGTGATCGGCACCGAGGGCAGCCTCACCAAGGCTGACCCCGAACAGGAACTGGCAAAAGGCCGGGTCATCGCCGTGCTGAGCGGAACGCCTGCGGCTCCGGTGCTGACCGGGCCGCAGGAGTGGATTCGCCGCTGGCAAGGCCCGGTCTCGCTGATGAGCGCGCAGGCGGCGGGCAATGGTCCGCGGGCTTATCCCGAGGTCGCACTGGCGCCGGTGATCGCCCCCGATGCCGCCGATAGGCGCGGTCGGCTGATGACGGCGCAGGGGGCGCAGACCTTGCTGTTTCTGCTGACGATGCTGCTGGCGGGTATGGTGCTGTCCAACCTCGTCGAGGAGAAAGGCAACAAGATCATCGAGATTCTTGCCGCCGCGATCCCGATGGACGCGGTGTTCTTCGGCAAGCTGTTTGCCATGCTCGGGGTTTCGTTCGTCGGCATCGCGGTGTGGGGCACGGTCGGCGCTTCGGTGTGGATGGCGGCTGGCAGCGCGGTTCCGCACCTGACGACGCCTGCGGTCGGCTGGCCCCTGTTCGTTGCGCTCGGCGTGATCTACTTCGCGTTCGCCTATCTGCTGCTCGGCTCGGTATTCCTCGCCATCGGCTCGCTCGCGAGCACGGTCCGCGAAGTGCAGACGATCTCCATGCCGGTTACCATGATGCAGCTCGTGGTGTTTTTCCTGGCGAGCTACGCGATGACCGCTCAGGGTAGCCCGGTCGAGATCGCAGCCTTGCTGATCCCGTTCAGTTCGCCCTTCACGATGCTGGCCCGCGCGGCGCAGGATGGTTCGCTTTCGCCGCATGTCTTCGCGATCTGCTGGCAGACGATCTGGGTGCTGCTGCTGGTGCGCGGCGGCGCAAGCCTGTTCCGCAAGCGAGTGATGAAGTCCGGCCCGGCGCGGCAGAAGAAGCCGCGGCGGTGGTTCGGGCGCAAGGCCCCCGCCATGGTTCCTGCTCCCGCGAATTGACTTTCGGGCCTTGCCACCCGACCTAGACACCGGGGCAGGGCTCGCGAAGGAGATGCTGATGGCCGGACTTGCGATGACGCGCCGAAACCTGCTCGGCTGGATGGGCGCGGGCGCTTCCTTGCCGGTGCTGGCAGCCTGCGGCGGCGGCGATGCACAGGCCAAGGCCTATCCGGTCCATTTCACCGAGGCGGAATGGCGGACGCGGCTGACGGCAGAGCAGTTCCACATCCTGCGCGAGGAAGGAACCGAGCGGCCCTATACCTCGCCACTGCTGAAGGAACATCGCAAGGGCACGTTCGTATGCGCCGCCGATGGCCTGCCGCTGTTCTCGTCGGCCACCAAGTTTGACAGTGGCACCGGCTGGCCCAGCTTCTGGAAGCCGCTGCCTGGTGCGATCGGCACCTCGACCGATTTCAAGACCGGCTATCCGCGCAAGGAAGTCCACTGCGCGCGCTGCGGCGGGCATCTGGGCCATGTGTTCGATGACGGGCCGAAACCCACCGGACTGCGCTATTGCATGAACGGCGATGCAATGGTGTTCCGTCCGGCCTAGGCTATGTCAGCATGCGGCGCGGGCCTGTGGCGCGCGGTCCTCCTGCATGCGGAACGAGCGCAGCGCCAGATCCTCCAGCCGCATGAGCTGCCGGAAGACAAGGCCGTAGTTCGGCTCGCGCCGCCAGCAGACGGTGGCTTCGAATTCGGGCAATTCGGCACCGGAAATCCGCATGCTCTGCCCGATCGCCAGCTTTGCTTCGGTTTCGATGCGCGCGCCCTGCCGGGACAGATCGTGAAGGACGGCGGGAACGGTCAGCCCGGCAAAGCCGAGCGTCACAGCATGATTCACCCGGATGCGCACCGGGCGCTTGGGAAATGGCCCAGACTCGGCAATGAAGTGCGCCACGTCGATCCCGCGCGGAAAGCGGAAACCGGCCTCACCGTTTTCCTCCCAGATGAGGTCGACGGCAAACCGCTCGCCGGTTGCCAGTTCGAGCGCGAGATGCTCGTCGGCGGGAAGGGGGTGGAACAGGCGCAGCTTCAGGCCGCTTTCGGAAACGTCGCGCACGATGCACAGGTATTCGCCGCGAAGACTGATCAGCTTGGCGCTGCGCAGCAGCAGCGCATAGCGCGACTGGCTGCGCCGGTCATCCAGCGGTTGGCTGCCGAGAGAATGGCCATCAAGCGAATGGTTGTCGTGCTCATGACACGCCAGGGTCGGCTCGTCATGAATATGATCGGGAAGCTTCATCCGGCAGTACCCCGCAAGGTCCGCAAGCCCGAGGGCTGACAGACAAAATGATCCTGCTTCCGGGCTAAACGGGTACACAGGAAAATACGGGGTTGAATCTTGCCGAGTGGTAAACGCCGGACGCCCGATTTCAGATTTTCCGAAAATGCCGACGCCACATTCGCCGGGCCGGTTCAAGTCTTGGTGCGGACGGCGGGACTCGAACCCGCACGATCAAGGATCAGGGGATTTTAAGTCCCCGGCGTCTACCATTCCGCCACGTCCGCACGGCGCTGCACGCGCGATTTGGCAGATCGTCGCTCTGGCCGCAACCGCGACCCGTCAGCCTTGCTCAGGTTACGTTGAGGCGCTCGCGCACTTCCTTGCCCGGCTTGAAATACGGGACGCGCTTTTCGGGGACTTCCACGCTTTCGCCGGTGCGCGGGTTGCGGCCCTTGCGGCCGTCGCGGTGGCGGGTGGAGAAAGCGCCAAAGCCGCGCAGTTCCACGCGTCCGCCTGCCGCGAGGCTTTCGGAAATCTCGTCAAAGAACGTGTCGAGCACGCATTCAACGTCTTCTGCACGCAGTTCCGGGTTCTCCCGCGCGAGCAACTGAAGCAGCTCCGATCGGATCATTGTAACACCCCCCGAAAAAATCCCCTGCGGCGGCGGTGAAACAATGTTTCAAGCCGCTGCCACAATTGGTCATCTGTCTGCCACAAATGCGCGTCTGGCGCAATGGACTACCAGTAGTGCACACAAGTGGGCTTCTGCTGACGTTGTGCCGCAATCTCAGGCCACTGCAACGCCCTTTCCACTCCGGATTTTGCTGTTAGTCTCCCCGCCCATGCAGGCGCGGACGACCTGCCGGATCACAGGACAAAAAGAAGCCTCATGAAGGACATCGCAACCTGGAACGAGGGTGACTGGATCGGCGCCATCGCCGCCGTCGCGCTCTTCGCCGTGCTCGCCATCGGCGGCGTGATCGCCACCCGCAAGAGCGAGGAATTCGTCGGCCACCCACGCGGCCTGTTCGTGCTGTTCTATGCCGAGATGTGGGAGCGTTTTTCCTACTACGGCATGCGCGCGTTGCTCATCCTCTATCTCACCAAATTCTGGCTGTTCAACGACGGCAACGCCAACCTGATCTACGGCGCCTACACGTCGCTGGTCTATATCACCCCGGTGCTGGGCGGCTATCTGGCCGACCGCTGGCTGGGGCAGAGGAAAGCGGTGCTGTTCGGCGGCATCGTCCTCGCCTTCGGCCACCTGTTCATGGCCTATGAGGGCATGCAGGGCGCCACCGATGCCGCGGTCAAGCAGGCGGATCCGGCCATCAACGTGTTCTGGCTGGCGCTGTCGCTGATCATCGTCGGCTCGGGCTTCCTGAAGGCGAACATCTCGGTGATCGTCGGCCAGCTCTACCGCATGACCGACTATCGACGCGATGCAGCCTACACGATCTTCTACATGGGCGTGAACACCGGCGCGGCGCTCGGCACGATCCTTGTCGGCTACCTTGGCGAGACGATCGGCTGGTCGTGGGGCTTCGGCCTGGCCGGCATCGGCATGGTCCTTGGTCTGATCATCTTCGTGGCGGGCAAGCCGGCGCTGCAGGGCAAGGGCGAGCCGCCCAAACCGCTCCCGAAAAAGAGCGAAATGACGCTTTATGGCACCGGTATCGCAGCCGTCGCGGTAATCTGGATGCTGATTCAATATGTAAATGTGATCCAGAATCTGCTGATTGTCTCGGGCGTTGCGATGCTTGCATTCGTCCTTTTCGAAGCCTTGTTCAGGCTCACTTATGGTTCCGTCGCCGCGTCTCCGAAGTCGAGTGTCTTCGCAGTCGGATTCCTTATGCTGCTCATGCTTTTCGCCATGCTGAGCGCAGGAAATGGCTGGACCTTGGCCCAAGTGACGATCCCCGTCGGCGGTACGACGATTTCGCTGGCAATAATGTTGATTGTGGTCGGCTTCCTTGGGGTAATTTTCATGTGCTACCGGGAGGCACGATCAACACCTAACCAGCCCAGGGACCGCATGTTTGCCATTCTGTTCCTGATTGGTCTCAACCCACTGTTCTGGGGATTGTTCGAACAGGCGGGCGGTAGTCTCAACCTCTATACCGACAAGTTCGTTGACAAGGGCGGCGTCCCGACCAGCCTGTTCCAGTCGATCAACCCCATTTACATCGTACTGTTCGGGCCGCTGTTCGCCGCCCTGTGGCAGATCCTCGGCAAGAAGGGACTGGAGCCTTCCGCGCCTGCCAAGTTCGGTCTGGCGCTGATCCAGGTCGGCCTTGGTTTCCTCGTCTTTGTGTGGGGGGCGGGCACCGGCGATCCGGCGGTGATGACTGGCGCGGTTTTCGTGTTCCTGATCTACCTATTGCACACCACTGGTGAGCTGTGCCTGTCCCCGGTCGGCCTGTCCGCGATGACGCGGCTCTCGCCCGTCCACCTCGGCAGCTTCATCATGGGCGCGTGGTTCTACATGACCGCTGTCGGCAACTTCGTCGCGGGCAAGATCGGCGAGGCGACCGGCGGCGAAAGCGGCGTGATGGACAAGGCGCTCACGCTGGAGATCTATTCCAAGATCGGCTGGGCCACGATCGCCGTCGCCGTGGTGGTTCTGGCGCTCTCGCCCATCGTCAAGCGCTGGATGCACATCGAGACGCTGGAGGACCGCGGCCTGGCCGGGGAAGACCAGGCTGGGCTCGAAGCGCACGAAGCGGGCATCCACCCCGCCACCAAACCGATCTGATCCGCACAACACAGGGGCCAAGGCATGACCGGCACGCTCGCCGCATGGAAATGGAGCGCCGCCACTCTGGCCGCGCTGGCAATGACGCTGACCGCTGCGAACGGTGAGGCGAAGTCGAAGAAAAAGGATGGGGCGTCCAGCGAGGCACCCTATCCCTCGACCTACAAACGCTACCCCGGCGCGCCCACCGCGCTGGTCGGGGCAACGGTGTTTGACGGCAAGGGCGGGCGGATCGACAATGGCACGGTGCTGTTCATGGACGGCAACATCGTTGCCGTGGGCGGCGCGGACCTTGCCATTCCGGCGGAATACACGCGGATCGACGGCAGCGGGAAATTCGTAACCCCGGGCGTGATCGACATTCATTCCCATCTTGGCGTCTATCCCTCGCCGGGCGTGGATGCCAATGCCGATGGCAACGAGATGACCAGCCCGACCACGCCCAATGTCTGGGCCGAACATGCGGTGTGGCCACAGGACGCCGGGTTCACCCGGGCGCTGGCCAACGGCGGGATTACCTCGCTGCAGGTGCTGCCCGGTTCCGCCAACCTGATGGGCGGACGGGCGGTTACCCTGAAGAACGTGCCCAGCCGCACGGTACAGGGCATGAAGTTTCCCGGCGCGCCCTATTCGATGAAGATGGCCTGCGGCGAGAATCCCAAGCGCGTCTATGGCGAGAAGGGGCAGGCCCCTTCCACCCGCATGGGCAACTTCGCGGTCAACCGCCAGACCTGGCTTGATGCCAAGAAATATGCGGACGGCGACCGGGCCGAGCGCGATCTGGGCAAGGAAACGCTGGCAGGCGTGCTCGATGGCAAGATCCTGATCCAGAACCACTGCTACCGCGCTGACGAGATGGCGCTGGTGCTCGATATGGCCAAGGAGATGGGGTACAAGGTCAGCGCCTTCCACCACGCGGTCGAGGCTTACAAGATCGGCGATCTGCTGCGCGAGAACGGCGTCTGCTCCGCGATCTGGGCGGACTGGTACGGCTTCAAGATGGAAGCCAACGATGGCATCCCCGAAAACGCTGCGCTGCTGCAAGCCCAGGGCGCCTGCGTGGTGATCCATTCGGACGATGACAACGGCATCCAGCGGCTCAACCAGGAGGCCGCCAAGGCGCAGGGCGACGGGCGGCGCATCGGCGTGGTCATTCCTGATGAGCAGGTCGTCTCGTGGTTCACGCTCAACGCGGCGAAAGCCATGGGTATCGACAAGATGACCGGCAGCCTCGAAGGCGGCAAGATGGCGGATGTGGTGCTGTGGAACGGCAATCCGCTGTCTGTCTATTCGCGGCCCGAGAAAGTCTGGATCGACGGCGCGCTGATGTTCGATGCGCTGGACCGCAAGCGCCGTCCGGTCAGCGATTTCGAACTTGGCATGCCCGGCGAAGGAGACGTGAAGTGAAGCGCGCCGCTCTGTTTCTTGCGGCAGCCGCTGCGATTTTCGCCCCTGCCGCATCGGCGCAGGACTTTGCCATCACCAATGCCAAGGTGGCCATCGGTGACGGCGGTGCCCCGATCGAGGGCGGCACCGTGCTGGTGCGCGCCGGCAAGGTCGTCGCGGCGGGCGCCGGCGTGGCCGTGCCTGCGGGCGTGACCGTGGTGGACGGCAGCGGCAAGTGGGTGACGCCGGGTCTGTTCTCCGCCGTCACCGACCTGGGCCTGTGGGACGTGGGCGCGGTCGATGCCAGCAACGACACCAGCGCCGATGGCTCCCCCTTCAGCGCCGCACTCGATGTGTCGGTGGCGATCAATCCGGCTTCGCAGCACATTGCGATCAGCCGCGAAGGCGGGGTGACGCGGGCCAGCGTGACGCCGCTCAACGGCAAGTCGATCTTCGCCGGGCAGGGTGCGGTGATCGATCTGGGCGCGGACCCGAACGCAGTGCTTGTCCCCCGTGCGTTCCAGCTCGTGCAACTGGGCGAAGGCGGGGCGCAGCTTGCGGGCGGCAGCCGCGTTTCGGCTTATCTCACGTTGCGCAGTGCGCTGGCCGAAGCGCGCGACATTGCCGCAACCCCTGCCGCGCGCCGCACCGATGCAATGCTCACCCGCGCCGATGCACAGGCACTGGTCGCGGTCGTGGAAGGCAGGCAGGCGCTTTACGTCGCGGTCGACCGGGCCGCTGACATCCGGCAGGTGCTTTCGCTCAAGGGCGATTTTCCGAATCTGAAACTGGTTATCGTCGGCGCAACCGAAGGCTGGATGGTGGCGCGCGAGATCGCCGCTGCGGGCGTGCCGGTGGTCACCGTACCGCTCACCGACCTGCCCGCCTCGTTCGAGGCGCTGGCCTCCACCCAGTCCAACGTCGGGCGGATGAAAGCGGCGGGCGTCAAAGTGGCGCTCGGCGCGTTCCTCGGCGGCAACCAGCCCCGCTACGCGCCGCAGCAGGCGGGCAACCTGGTGGCGCTCAACAAGCTGCCCGGCGCGACCGGCTTGTCATGGGGCGACGCGCTCGCCGCCATCACTTCGGTTCCCGCCGACATCAGCGGCATGGCGGGCAAGGCTGGCGTGCTCAAGCCCGGCGCGGTGGGCGATGTGGTGCTGTGGGACGGCGACCCGCTCGAAGTCAGCTCCGCCCCGGTCACGGTGTGGATCGACGGCGTCCAGCAACCGCTCGGCAACCACCAGAGCCGGTTGAAGAAGCGCTACCGCGACCTCGACGAAAGCACGCTGCCGAAGGCCTATGATTGGTAGGGTAAATTCCTCCCCGAGCTTGTCTCGGGGAGAGGGACCGCCAGCGCAGCTGGTGGTGGAGGGGCGGATGCGGCGCACCCTTACGTCCCAAAACCCCGTCATCCCGGACCTGATCCGGGATCCCGCTTGCCTCATCTGAACGTGGTTTCTGTCCTGCCCTCGCCGAAGAAAAGCGGGATCCGCGCCTTCGCGGGGATGACGAGGGACGGTCGGAAATTGAAGCCACCATATTCTGCCCCAACGTCACCCTGAACTTGTTTCAGGGTCCATTTCTCGCCTCAAACCATCGGCCTGAACGGCGCGATGGATCCTGAAACAAGTTCAGGATGACGGGACTGACTGACGCGAGGGCTGCGAAGCAAAACAGCCCCTCACGCCCTAGCCTCCTCAACCCCCGCGCTGTTATGCCGCAGCGCCTTCAGCACCGTATCGACGATCTGCGGCGCGTTCAGGCCGGCTTCGTCGTACTGCGTCTCCGGCTTGTCGTGGTCCTGGAACACGTCGGGCAGGCGCATGGTGCGGATCTTGAGGCCTGCGTCGGTCAGGCCCTCGTCGCTGGCCATGGTCAGCACATGCGCGCCGAGGCCGCCGATGGAGCCTTCCTCCACCGTCACCACCACTTCGTGGGTGAGCATCAGCCTGCGGATCAGGTCGGTGTCGAGCGGCTTGGCAAAGCGCAGGTCCGCGACGGTGGTGGAAAGCCCCTTGGCCTCCAGCGCGTCGGCCGCCTTCAGGGCTTCGGCAAGGCGCGTGCCGAGCGAGAGCAGGGCGACCTTGGTGCCCCCCTTGTCATGGCCGCGCACAATGCGGCCCTTGCCGATCTCCAGCCGCTCCGGAACCTCCGGCAGCGGCACGCCCACGCCGTTTCCGCGCGGGTAGCGGAAGGCGATGGGGCCGTCGTCATGGAGCGCGGCGGTGTGAGTCATGTGGACCAGTTCCGCCTCGTCGGCGGCGGCCATGACGACCATGTTGGGTAGCGTCGCCAGATAGGTCACGTCGAACGACCCCGCATGGGTCGCGCCGTCCGCGCCGACCAGCCCTGCGCGGTCGATGGCGAAACGGACGGGGAGATTCTGGATCGCCACGTCATGCACCACCTGATCGAAAGCGCGTTGCAGGAAAGTGGAGTAGATCGCGCAGAACGGGCGCATCCCCTGTGCCGCAAGCCCTGCCGCGAAGGTCACGGCGTGCTGTTCGGCAATGCCCACGTCAAAGCTGCGCTGCGGGAACTGCGCGGCGAACTTGTCCAGCCCGGTGCCGCCCGGCATGGCAGCGGTGATGGCGCAGATGGTGGAATCGCGCTCCGCTTCTGCCACCAGCGCCTTGGCAAAGACGCCGGTGTAGCTGGGCGGTCCGGCGGGGGCCTTCACCTGCTCGCCAGTGACGACATTGAACTTCTGGACGCCGTGATACTTGTCGGCCGCTTCCTCGGCGGGGGCATAGCCCTTGCCCTTTTGTGTCACGACGTGGATCAGGCACGGCCCTTCGGCGGCATCACGCACGTTTTCCAGCACCGGGATCAGCGCGTCGAGATCGTGGCCGTCGATCGGGCCCACATAGTAGAAGCCCAGTTCCTCGAACAGCGTGCCGCCCATCGCCATGCCGCGCGCAAACTCGTCGGTCTTCTTCGCGGCCTTGTGCAGCGGTTCGGGCAGACGGCGCGAAATGCGCTTGGCGAGATCGCGCAAGCTCAGGAACGGGCGCGAGGAGACCAGCTTGGCGAGATAGGTCGATAGTCCGCCCACCGGCGGCGCGATCGACATGTCGTTGTCGTTGAGGACGACGATCAGGCGGTTGCCCGCCTCGCGCGCGTTGTTCATCGCCTCATAGGCCATGCCCGCGCTCATCGCGCCGTCGCCGATCACCGCGATGCCACGCGCGCCTTCGCCCTTGAGCTTGGCCGCCACCGCAAACCCAAGCGCCGCCGAAATCGAGGTGGAGCTATGCGCAGTGCCGAAGGGATCGTATTCGCTCTCGCTGCGCTTGGTGAAGCCCGACAGTCCGCCGCCCTGCCGCAGGGTACGAATACGGTCCCGCCGCCCGGTCAGGATCTTGTGCGGATAGGCCTGGTGGCCCACGTCCCACACCAGACGGTCGCGCGGCGTATCGAACACATAGTGCAACGCGACAGTCAGTTCCACCACGCCCAGCCCGGAGCCCAGGTGCCCGCCGGTCTGCCCCACCGCCGAGATCATCTCGGCGCGCAGCTCGTCCGCCAGCTGGCGAAGCTGCGCGGGCTTGAGGCGGCGCAGGTCAGGGGGTGTATCGACAGTGTCGAGAAGAGGGGTCTCAGGACCCTGGGCCGGTTCGGCAGTCATGGAATCGTTGTACACACGCAAGGTTATGGTGTCGAATGAAGCCGCCCGCAATATTCGGGCGCAGGACTAAAAGACAGCAAAATCATGGGGAGATTTGCACTATGACCCTACTGGCTGCCGCTTCGCCTATCGCATTCGTGCTTACTGCAGATCGCCATCGCGCCAAACCGTTCTACGCCGAGGCGCTGGGATTGCCGATCATGGGAGAGGATGATTTCGCCGTTACCTTCGCGCTGGCAGGCGTTGGAAGTGTTCGCCTGACCGACCTGCCCGGGCATGTAGCCAGCGCGCATACGGTGCTGGGCTGGTCCGTTCCCGATATCCGCGCCGCTGCGTCGGAACTGCGCGCCAAAGGCGTGACGTTCCAGGTTTACGAAGGCTTCGGGCAGGATGCGGACGGCATCTGGGAAGCGCCGGGCGGCGGTGCCAAAGTGGCGTGGTTCACCGATCCCGATGGCAATGTGCTCAGCCTGACGGAATTCTAGTCGCCGCTGCAGCTTGCACAGATTCCGCGCAATTCGACGACCGGGCGCACTTCCGCAAAGCCCGCTGCGTGAGCCGCGGTAATCAGGGCTCCCGTCAGCCGGTCGTCGTCGAGATGGACCGCCGCGCCGCACGAATCGCAGATCAGGAATATACAGTCGTGGCGGCAGCCGGGGTGGCTGTTGGCGATATAGGCGTTGGCGCTCTCCACCCGGCGGGCGAGGTTGGTCCGCACGAACAGGTCGAGGATGCGGTAAACGCTGTTGGGGGCAACCCGCCGCCCGCGCAGGGATGAGACGCTTTCGGCCAGATCGTAGGCTGAGGCAGGGCGTTCCCTTCCGGCAAGTGCGGCGAACACATCGGCCCGCATGTCGGTCCATTGCTCACCCGCATCGACCAGCGCGTTCTGCGCGGCTTTGACGAGGCCCTGGCCGGAATGGAGTTGATGCTGGTGTGCGCTCATGGGCCTGATATGGCCCGCAGCGAGGCGGGGCGCAACCGGCTGGCGATCAGCCCGGCTGGTAAGCCGCCTTGTAGAGCGCCGGGTAAAGCGATTTCAGCGCCTCCACCTTGGGGGCATCCCAGCGCAGGATGTAGCCGTGGGCGGGGTTCTTCTTCATGAAATCCTGATGATAGGCTTCTGCCGCGTGGAAGCCCTTGTAGCTTTCGATCCGGGTGGCAATGGGTGCCTTCCACAGTCCGGACTTGCCGAGTTGCTGCAAGTAAGCGGCGGCGACCGTCTTCTGCCCGGCGTCCATGGGGATGAGGGCAGCGCGGTATTGCGTGCCCCGGTCCGGGCCCTGCCGGTTGACCAGAGTGGGATCGGCGACCACCGAGAAGAACACGCGTAAGAGCTGGTCATAGCGGACCACGGCGGGATCGTATTTGACCCGGACGACTTCTGCATGGCCGGTCTGCCCGCCGCTGACCATCTCATACGTCGCCGTGCGCGCAGTCCCGCCGTGATAGCCAGAAACGGCGCTTGTCACGCCCTTCACATGGCTGAACACGCCCTCCACGCCCCAGAAGCAGCCACCGGCGAACACGGCAGTCTTGAGGCCGGGCTTTTCGGTTGAGGTAGTCTCCGCAGCGGGCGCGCGGACGGCGGTTTCGGCTTGGGCAGTCTGACCGCAGCCAGCGGCAATCAGCAGGAGCGGGGCAAGGAACGCCCCGCGCATCACTCAGTCGCTGCCTGAGCAGCCTGTGCGGCAGGAACCAGCGATTCGCCCAGGCCAGGTTTGCTGTCGTTCATCGCCCCGAACACGATCAGCGCACCGCCCACGAAACCCAGGGCGAACATGCGGTAGAAATCGGCCTTGAACAAACCCATGACGAATAATCCTGCTGTTCCCGGCTCCATGCCCCACCGGGAAGGGTGCGATTGCGGTGCTGCGTCAGCCCCCTATCGCGCTTGCGGCTTGCCCGAAGGTGAATATTGCCACAAATACGACACGATTGCGGCGAGCCGCGCCTGCGGCGCGACGAAATGCAGAGTGGTAGTGCAACCAGGTCGCGATCAATGCCGGAAGTGGCGCATTCCGGTGAACACCATCGCGAGGCCTGCCTCATCGGCAGCGGCGATGACTTCCTCGTCGCGGATCGAGCCGCCGGGCTGGATCACGGCTGTCGCGCCCGCCTCGGCGGCGGCGAGCAGGCCGTCGGGGAAGGGGAAGAAGGCGTCGGAGGCGACCGCGCTGCCGACGGTGCGGGGCGCGTCCCAGCCGAACTTCTCTGCAGCTTCGGCAGCCTTCATCGCGGCAATGCGCGACGAATCGCGGCGGTTCATCTGGCCCGCGCCGATGCCTGCGGTGATCCCGTCCTTGGCATAGACGATGGCGTTGGACTTGACGTGGCGCGCAATGGTCCAGGCGAACAGGCAGTCCTTGAGCTCCTGCGCGGTGGGGGCGCGCTTGGTCACCACCTTGAGGTCATCGAGCGTGATCGCGCCGTTGTCGCGGTTCTGCACCAGCAAGCCGCCGGTGATCGGCTTGACCGTCAGCCCGGCGCGGCGCGGATCGGGCAGATCGCCGGTGAGCAGCAGGCGCAGGTTTTTCTTTTTCGCGAAGAAGGCGCGGGCTTCCTCATCGGCATCGGGGGCGACGACGACTTCGGTGAAGATCTGGCAGATCGCCTCTGCCGTCGCACCGTCGAGCGTGGTGTTGACCGCGACGATGCCGCCGAACGCGGAGACGTCATCGCATTCCAGCGCGCCCTTCCAGGCGTCGAGCAGGGTCGCGCCCTGTGCCACACCGCAAGGGTTGGCGTGCTTGACGATGACGACGGCGGGGTCCTGTCCCTTGAACTCGGCGGCGAGTTCAAAGGCGGCGTCGGCGTCGTTGTAGTTATTGTAGGACAGTTCCTTGCCCTGCACCTGTTCGCCCTGCGCAAGGCCCTGCGTGTAGGGGCCGACCGGCACGTAGAGCGCGGCCTTCTGGTGCGGGTTTTCGCCATAGCGCAGTTCGGTCATGCGGCGGCCGGTGATGGCAATCATCTCGGGGAAGGTCTCACCCTGATCGGCAAAGGCGAACCACTGGCTGATCATCGCGTCATAGGCGGCGGTCTGGGCGAACGCGCGCGCTGCCATCAGCTTGCGGAAGGCAAAGGTGGTGGCGCCATCGTTGGCTTCGAGTTCGGCCAGCAGCGCCGGGTAGTCGCCAGCGTCGGTGACGATGGTGACGTAGGCGTGGTTCTTGGCCGAGGAGCGCACCATCGAGGGGCCGCCGATGTCGATGTTCTCGATCACCTCGTCGCGGCCTGCGCCCTTGGCGACAGTCGCCTCGAAGGGATAGAGGTTGACGATCACGAGGTCGATCGCGCCGATGGCGTGTTCGGCCATGGCGGCGGCATGTTCGGGATTGTCGCGCACGGCCAGCAGCCCGCCGTGGACCTTGGGGTGCAGCGTCTTGACGCGGCCGTCCATCATCTCGGGAAAGCCGGTCAGCTCCGAGATGTCCATCACCGCCAGCCCCGCATCGCGCAGCGCCTTGGCGGTGCCGCCGGTCGAGACCAGCTCGACGCCCAGCGCGGCGAGCGTCATGCCTAGCTCGGCCAGGCCGGTCTTGTCGGACACCGAAAGCAGCGCACGGCGAATACGGACGGAATCGGTCATCGGGGAGTTCCTTGCGATTTCTCTTTGCGCGCGCCCTTAGGCCGGGGGCGGCGAGGGGGCAAGGGTGGGGGCGTCTGGTTCGCGCACAGACGCCAAGGCGCGAAGGAGAAAGGGGGGCACGCGGAGGGGCCGACGCCATCAGCCATTGCGCTCATAATCGGGTCAACAAAAAACAGATTTTCGATTACTTTACCCGGAGGCATTTGTTTGCGGAAGGTCGGTATGATCGAACTGATAGTTGTGGCGCTGACTTTCCTTTCCATCCCGCTTTTCATGTTCATCGCCTATAAGCGGATGATCGGGATCCGTGACGGGACTCAATCGAGGTTGGAGGTGGATGTCGATCCTTTGCCCGCCATGTCGCCTTACGAAGAGCTGACGCCGGGTGATGATGGTTTGGCATATGGCAAGGCGATGAACTTCGACCCGCATCTCGCATCGGCCGACAGGCGAGGTCGCGAGTTGCCGGACATCAACCAGACCATACAAGGCAAACGCTGAATTCGCATGGAGCTGCCAATGAAGGCGGTTCGGCGGAAAGTGGTTAGAGGGGCTTGCCCTCACCCCATCTTCTTGAGCAGCCAGCCGAAGTTGCCGCCTCCGCGTGAGACCAGCCCTTGGATCACCAGTTGCTGCGTTGCCTGCGGACGGCCCTGACCGTCGACCCAGAGCGAATCTTCCAGCGTCACTTCGCCCGCGCCGGTGCGGAATTGCCAGAAGCTGCCATCGGGCAGAGCGAGACCCGCGCCCTGTGCGTCCTCGGAGAGCCGCACGTCGATGTCGGGGCCGAGGTGGAAGCGGATCGCGAAGCCGACCTTGCCGCGCTTGGCCTTGCGTCCGGCGGGCAGCAGCAGGTCTTCGCCGCGCAACTCCGTGCCGTCGTCGCGCAGGATCAGCACGCGGC